>ERZ1643249.2833-NODE-2833-length-15836-cov-6.222229_pt1 | contig 15836 bp, 20 predicted proteins | sample MGYA00579263_ERZ1643249 | MGnify/ENA primary metagenome ERZ1643249 (study PRJEB29033, sample SAMEA4952264) | chicken gut metagenome | biome: Broiler Chicken; feature: Gastrointestinal Tract; material: Caecum | place: Ireland | collected 2018 | study: Broiler...
TTCCGGTTAAGTGTGGAAAAATTCCGGTTAAGTGTGGAAAAATTCCGGTTAAGTATGGAAAAATTCCGGTTAAGTGCGGAAAAATTCCGGTTAAGTGTGGAAAAAATATTAGTAATTACTAAACTGTATGCAAAATAGCATACTTTTTTAATTTTTTAATAATATTATTATTGACAACTGTCATATACTGTTATATACTGTATAACAAGGAGGCAATAATGCGAATAATAATAAGTAATAGTAGTTCTACTCCGATATATGAACAAATTAAAAATGCCATTATCAATCAAATAATGGATGGAGAATTAAAAGAAGATGAGGCCTTACCTTCGATTAGGGCTTTAGCACAAGATATTAAAATAAGTGTAATGACGATAAAAAAAGCTTATGATGAATTAGAAAGCGAAGGCTATATTGTATCAAGACAAGGTAAAGGAACATTTGTTGCTCCGAAAAATAGTGAACTTGTTAAAGAACAAGCCCAAAAAGATATTGAAAAATATTTAGAAAAAATGATAGACATTGCCAAGAATTTTAATATAAGTAAAGATGAATTAATTGAGCTTTTAAATATATTTTATGGAGATGATGAAAATGAATAAAGCAATAGAAATTAAAGATTTAGTAAAAAAATATCCTGAATCCTTTACTCTAGGAGAAATAAATTTAAATATTAGTTCAGGTGAAATAATCGGTTTAATCGGCGAAAATGGAGCTGGTAAGACTACTTTAATTAAATCTATATTAGGTATTTCATTAAAGAATAAAGGAGAAATTAAAATATTTAATAAAAATTTAGATAAAAATGAAGTATTAATTAAAGAAGATATTGGAGTAGTTTTAGATAATTCTTTTTTTCCAGAGATATTATGTCCGAAAGATTTAGATAAGATAATGAAAGGTATTTATCAAAATTGGGATAGCTTATTATATTTTAAATATCTAAATGAGTTTAATTTGCCATGTAATACAATGATTAAAAAATTATCTAAAGGAATGAAGAAAAAATTAGAAATTGCTGCCGCTTTAGCGCATCACCCTAAACTTTTAATTTTAGATGAACCTACCAGTGGCCTAGATCCTGTCGTTAGAAGTGAAGTTTTAGAAATATTTTTAAAATTTATTGCTGATGAGGAACATACAATTTTATTTTCAACTCATATAACTAGTGATTTAGAACATATTGCTGATGAAATAATATTTATTAATAAGGGAAAAGTAATTTTAAATAAAAATAGGGATGAATTATTAGATAATTATGGTATTTTGAAATGTGATATAGATAAATTTACAAATATTGATAAAAATGATTATATAACTTATAAGAAAAATAAATATGATTATGAGATGCTTGTTAGTGATAAAGCTAAAATAAAGAAAAAATATAAAGATATGATAATTGATAATATCACTTTAGAAGATTTAATGGTTTTAATTATAAAAGGAGATAAAAATGAAGGGATTAATTAAAAAAGATTTATTAATGATTAAAGGTAATTTAAAATATGCACTTTTATTTTTAGTAGTATTTATAATTATTTCTTTAGAAGATGCAAGTATCATTTATTATATTCCAACATTTATTAGTATGATGATTTTTATAACAACCTTTAGTTATGATGAATATAATTCGTGGGATGCTTATGCTATAAGTATGCCAGTTAGTAGAAAAGATATTGTTAAATCTAAATATATAGCATCTATTATATTGATATTTATTGCAGTTATTTTTACAATTATTATAAGTCTTATTATTGGTTTAATTTATAATAATATAAATTTTCAAGAAATAATTGCTAATGTATTAATTTGTGCTGCATCAATTATTATATTAGAAGCTATTATGTTTCCTTTAATATATAAGTTTGGAGTAGAAAAAGGGAGAATTGGTATATTTGTAGGAATATTTGGTATTTCCTTATTAATTGGATTTTTACTTAAAAACTTTAATGTCGATGCTAATAATTTTATAGTATTTTTTGATAAGTATTATTATTTGATTATTCCTATTACTTTAATTATAGTTTTAGTAATTTCTTATTTAATATCTAAAAAAATATATTTGAAAAAAGAATTTTAAAAAAACAATAAGTTCCAAGCGACTTATTGTTTTTCTTAATTTGTTAGTATAGACTTTTAAAATAAAATTATATATAATTATGATAGAAGGGAGCATAAAATGAATAAGAAGGATTTTAAAAAGTTAGCAAAAGATGAAAAACATATAAGTATTAAACTTATGAATATTGGTTCAGTTATGGCAATACTTGGATTAGCATTAGTTATTGTTACTATGATTTTTGTTATAAATACTGATACTCAAATAATTTGTTTTGTTATCGGGGGAGTATTTGCAATGCTTGGAGCAATCATCGATTTAGTGGGTGAAGCAAAATTAAGTAAGGATTTTAAAAAACATAAAGAAAGTAAGTAATGGAGTAGAAAAATGGAAAATAAAAATACGAAAATATTAATAATATTGGTGGCTATTTTAATAGTATTAGTTCTAGGAGTTATCGCTTATTTGGTGTATGATAAAATAAGTGAAGATAATAATGATGTTTCAAATAATATTAATGATGTGAATAATAATGAACAAAATAATACTACAGAAGAAAATAACGAAAATAATGAAGAAGAAAAAGAACCAGAAGTAGTTCCTTATACATCTTTAGAATTATTTACAATGCTTACAGGAAATTGGGCATCTGTTAGTCAAAAAAGTGATATGGTTATAGCTTCTTTTAATCCTAATCATTTTATGTTAGGTTGGTTTGCATCAGAACCTTTTTACAGCGGAGATGTTTCTAATTTTACAGCAGTAGATGTAAATAATTATAGCTTTGATTGTAATGGTGCTACATTTTATATAGATATTACAGATTTTGCTAATGGTAATATTAGCCTTAGAGTTGATGATAGTGAATCTTTTGTTTATGAATTTGTTAGTACCAATGACGATGATTTGTTTGATTGGTCATGTGGCCTAAGATAATTCTTAGATGAGCAAAGGCACTAGGTGCCGCTTTAAAAAGCAACCCATTGGTTGCTTTTTAAATGCTAGAATTGTTTAATTAATTTTACCTTTATATTCTGCTTTAATAATATCCATTAATTCTTCTGGTGATTCAATACAGCCATTATCTAACCATTTTTTTAATATGGCATTAAATCCAGCTTTAAAAAAGGCAATATGATAATCGATATATAAGTCATTATAAAATAATTTTGAAAGATTAGTATCATAAAGATATTTTTGATTACTAGTAAAAATATCGCTTTCTAATTTAAAGTAAGTTTTAAAAAATAAAGGATTTTCTTTTACTAAATAAAATATTTTAGTAAAGTCATTGGAGTTATATCCTTTAGTTCGTTCATCTTCATAAAGGTCGGTAACATCTTCTATAAGTCTATCTTTTATTTTATCAGCTAAATCATAGATATCTAAGTAATTTGCATAAAATGTGGAACGATTTAATTTGGTATTTTTACATATTTCACTGACGGTTATTTCATTTAGTTCTTTAGTTTGAATTAAATGGACAAATTCTTTTTCTATTTTTTCTTGAGATTCTTTTCTTCTTTTATTATTTGCTTTATTCATAATCCTCCTTTATTCCAACACATGTTTAAAAATTGTTGATTGAAATAAACTTTCAAAAATATTATACTAAAATTGTATTAAACAGACAAGTGTTGTTTAATGGATTGGAGGTAATAAAATGGCAAAATCTAAAATTGTTCAAGCTAATGAAAAAATAGCTGAAGGAGTTACAACTGGTTTTAAAAAGATGAGCGATGGAGTTGTCGAAGGTTTTAACAAAATGAGTGATGGTGTTGTTAAAGGCTATACTAAAATCGAAGATAAATTCGTATCAGAATTTTTAACCAAAGATGGTGAAACTGTTGAAGAAGCTAAAGAAAGATTAAAAAGCGAACAAAAAGAAAGAGAAGAAAAATAGGAGGGAGTTATGAAAAAAGATACTTTATTAGAAATAATATTAGGATCTATTGGTGGGTTAATATTTGCAATTGGTATGTGTATGACGCTAATACCAGAATGGGATTTATTTAATACTGGAGTAGTTGTTGCTATTATTGGTTTTATAGTTTTACTTTGTATAATTCCAATTTATCGGAAGCATCATCCAAGAAAAATGAGTGGTAAAATTAACTGGGGAATTGTGGCAACTTGGATTATCGGTGTAGTTGGAGCCTTAGTTATGGGCTTTGGTATGAGCCGAGTAATGATTGATAATGCTACTAAAACTGATATGATTGTAGGCATTATAACTGGTATTGTAGGCTTACTTGTATGTGTACTTAACTATCCAATATATTCTTATATTAAAGGGGTTAAGGAATAGAAAGATAAAACTTTCTTTTCTTTTTAGTTATTAAATATGAAGAAATTTTTTAATCCCAGTAAAATACTTGGTTTTATAATATTTAATTTAAGTTTTATATTGCTTATTTATGTTTTTGTAAGACATTTAGAAGATACACCACTAGCATATATTACTTATCTTTTATCAACTTATGCTTTAATTATATTTATTGTCTGGTTTTGCAAGGCTTGTAAATTTAGTAATAATTTTTTAAAAAATACAAAATTATATCAATTATATCAAAGTAATTATACAACTGTAACTAAAACAAGTATTTATTTTTCAACAGCTCTAAATGTTGGTTATTCTATATTTAATTTTTGTGTTGGAGTGTATTATGGTTCTGTTTGGTTTATCACCTTTGCTATTTATTATTTGCTTTTATTTATAATGCGTTTGTCTTTAGTTCATAATATAAAAGAGTTTGGAGTTAATAAATTACAAGAATATAAAAAATTAAAAAGATGTGGAATTGTTTTATTGCTTCTTAACATAGTTTTAGTTGGTATAATCATTTTAATAATTCATAATAATCAAGAAATAACTTATGCCGGTTCAATTATTTATATTGTTGCTTTGTATGATTTTTATTTAATTATTGTAGCAATTATTAATGCCATAAATTATCGTAAAAATGCAAGTCCAGTATTACAAGCTAGTAAATTTATTAATTTAACTGTAGCTATGGTTGCCATGATTTCCCTAGAAGTGGCTATGATTAGTAAGTTTAGTGATGATTCTTCACTTAAAATGACAATGACTGGAGCTTTAGGCTTTGTGGTTTGTTTAATTAACTTTTTAATATCTTTATATATGATAATTAATGCTAGTAAAAATATGAAAAAAATAGCCAAAAACTAAAAGTGGTGTCAAAAACATGCATTTTTGGTCAAAAAGTGGTGCCAAAAACATGCATTTTTGGTCAAAAAGTGGTGCCAAAAACATGCAATTTTATAAAAATAGTTGAAAAAATATATAATATTCATAATGATTATTGTATATTTTTTTATTTATTAAAAAATATGATATAATTAATTTAACAAGAAATTTATTATAATTAAATTTAGGAAGGTTTGTATGGATGAATTTATTGAACTTATATTAGAATTGTTACTAGATGGTAGTATTGATGCCCTACATGTCACATAGTAGATTAATACTATGTTTTTATTTAAATAAATGTTATAATTTAAATAGATTTAGGAGTAAAATATGAAATATAATATTAATAAAGACTTTTTCTTATGTAAATTTATTAAAATACCATTTAATAAATTTACTATATCATTATCTAGAATACCATTAACTATATTATTTGCATTAACTCCCATTTCTAAAGATGTTAAAATAAAAAAATATTTTAACAATAATATAAAAACATATGTATTTGAACCTAAAAATAATAATGATAATTTACCTTGTTTAATATATTTTCATGGTGGTGGATTTGGTTATAAGGCTTCCCCCTTTCATAAAAAAAGAGTAGCAATTTATGCTAAATATGCCAATCTAAAAGTAATTTTTTCGGATTATCGACTACTACCAAAATATACTTATAAGGAAATAAAAGAAGATGCCATAAATACCTATAAATGGCTTATAAAAAATTATGAAAAATTAGGAATAAATAAAGAAAAAATTATCATCGGGGGAGATAGTGCTGGTGCTATACTAGCCACTTATGTAACAAATGCTCTAGATCCTATCTGTGCGCAAATGTTAATATATCCGAGCACTGATGCCATGACAAAAACAAATTCTATGAAAAAGTATTATAATACACCAATGTGGAATAGCAAAAACAACAAAAAAATGTGGCAAATGTTTTTGAAGGGACTTAATGATTCTGAAAAAATAGAAGCATCACCAATGCAAGCCACTCTAAAAAATAATATTCCTAATACTTATATTGAAATTGCTGAATTTGATCCATTACATGATGAAGGAATTAATTATTATAATAGATTAAAAGAAAAAAACACTAATGTAAAATTAGTAAAAACCAAAGAAACTGTTCACGGTTATGATATTATCTTAAAAAGCAAAATAACTAAAGATAGTATGCAAAAAAGAATCGAATTTCTAAAAGAAAATATAAAGTAAAAGGAGTCCAATGAAAATAGATTATTTAATAAAAAATCCTTTGTCAACAGCATTCGTATATGTAATTCATGGTTAATTGAAAATTCGACCATTTATATAAAAAAGCAAATTAAAAAATATTGTAATTTATTTTAAATTTTGGTATATTATATATGTAAGTGTTACCTGTATTCAGGAAACGCCTACCAAATTAGATGGTGACGCTACTTTTAATTGTTAGCGTCTTTATTATTGTCCTTGCCAAGGATGATAAGTACAATAACTATGACTAATTGAAAGAAATGTTCTTCGTTCATCGCATCATCCCTTTTACTTTCATAATCCTTTTAGAGGAGGAGAAAGAAATGGACTAGCAGACGCTATCCCAAATACAGATAACAGTTATCTATTATAGCTGTTATTTTTTTATTTGCAAGCACTTCGACATAGTTCGACAAAACATATCAAAATTCGATAAAGAAAATTATATTCTTCCTAAAATCCAATCAATAGAAATATTACTAATTTTACATAAACTCTCATGGGGTATATGCTGATACTGATGTTTATATTATAAGGCCTGTTTTCTATCTCAACTCCAATGTTACCTATGTCTCTGGTGATGGTTCAATTGATAATCCATTTAGAATTGAGTAGTGTATACTACTTTTTTTCTTTAATTGATGATATAATTATTTTAAGAAAAGAGATGATTTTATGTTAGATAATGTTGAAGTATTAATTCATAGTAGTATTAAAATTAATAAAGGGTTAGTTATTTATTTTGATCCATACAAAATAAATAAAGATTATAATGATGCTGATATAGTATTTATTACTCATAGTCATTATGATCATTATTCAGAAGATGATTTAAAGAAAGTAATAAAGGATAATACTATAATTGTAATACCTAGTGATTTAGAAATAAAAGCACTAGAATTTGGTTTTGATAAAGAACATATAATAGTTGTAAAACCAAGTGGAGAATATAATGTTCTTGGAATTAATTTTAAAACAATTCCGGCATATAACACGAATAAGAATTTTCATCCTAAAGTTAATAACTGGGCTGGTTATATAATAAATTTAGATAATACAAATTATTATATTGCTGGTGATACTGATAAAACTCCAGAAAACAAACAAGTAAAATGTGATGTAGCATTTGTTCCTATCGGAGGAACATATACAATGAATACTTTTGAAGCAGCAGAGTTAGTTAATGAAATTAAACCTAAAGTAGTTGTACCAATTCATTATGGTTTAATTGTAGGTACTAAAGAAGATGCTATTAATTTTAAAAATTTAATTGATAAAGATATAGAATGTAATATTCTAATGAAATAATTAGCCAAAATAAATGCGATTTTGGCTATTTTGTTGTATAATAATAAGTACTAAAAAGGAGGGATAAAATGGAACAAGCATCACTTTTTGATGAATCAAAATATGAACCACTGGCTTATAGAATGCGTCCAAGAAATTTAAGTGAATTTGTTGGTCAAGAACACTTAATTGGGAACGGCAAAATACTTAAGAAAATGATTGAAAGCGATAATGTTTCATCAATGATTTTCTGGGGGCCGCCGGGGGTAGGTAAAACAACACTCGCTCGGATTATTGCTCATGAAACTAAATCGGATTTTATTAATTTTTCTGCGGTAACATCAGGAATTAAAGAAATAAAAAAAGTAATGGAAGATGCCGATAATAATAAAAAGTTAGGTATTAAAACTATTTTGTTTGTTGATGAAATTCATAGATTTAATAAAGCTCAACAAGATGCTTTTTTGCCATTTGTGGAAAAAGGAGCCATTGTTTTAATCGGAGCAACAACAGAAAATCCTTCATTTGAAATAAACAATGCTCTTTTATCTAGATGTCGCACTTTTGTGTTAAAAGAATTATCAGTAGAAAATATTTTAACGCTTTTAAAACGAGCAATTACTGATGAAAGAGGATTTGGTAAAAGTAAAGTTGAAATAGCAGAAGATGATTTAAAATTTATTGCCACATTTGCGAGTGGCGATGCTCGTAGTGCCCTAACAACCCTTGATATGATTATTACTAATAGTGATATAGATAAAGAAGGAGTTATTCATGTAACTCGTGAAAATATTGAAGAATGTTTAACTAAAAAAACACTACTTTATGATAAAGATGGGGAAGAACATTATAATATTATTTCAGCTCTTCATAAATCCATGCGTAATAGTGATCCAGATGCAGCAGTCTACTGGCTTGCTCGCATGCTTGAAGCGGGCGAAGAACCATTATACATTGCTAGAAGAATAGTTCGTTTTGCATCAGAAGACATAGGTCTTGCTGATACTAATGCTCTAAATGTGGCAATAAATGTTTATCAAGCATGTCACTTTATTGGTATGCCTGAGTGTAATGTTCACCTAGCAGAAGCAGTTATTTATATGAGCATTGCTCCTAAATCTAATGCTTGTGATGTTGCATATATGAATGCTTGCAGGGATGCCCTAAATACTATTGCTGAACCAGTGCCACTACAAATTCGCAATGCCCCAACAAAACTTATGCAAAATCTTAATTATGGTAAGGGTTATAAATATGCTCATGATTATGAAGATAAACTCACAACCATGGAATGTTTGCCACCAACACTTTTAGGTAAAACATATTATCAACCAACAACTCAAGGTAATGAAATTAAATTTAAACAAAGACTTGAACAAATAAAAGAATGGAAGAAAAATCATAAAGATACATAAATGTTAAAAAACTTTGCGTAATTTCCAAACTATTTTGGTAGATATAAAAATGGCATTAATATATAATTGTTATCGAGGTGAAGAAATTATGGATTTAGGAAACAAAATATTAAAATTAAGAAAGGAAAAAGGATATTCTCAAGAAGATTTAGCAGAAAAACTAGGAGTCACTAGACAAACAATATCTAATTGGGAACTTGGTAGTACACACCCCAATCCTGAACAATTAAAGGGTTTATCAAAAATACTTAATGTAAGTATAGATGAACTTTTAGATAATGATATTAAAGCTGTGATTGAAGAAAAAGTATCTAATACTGAAAAACTAGCAGGAATAATTATTAAAATACTTAAAGTTTTTGGAATACTTATTATAATATATATTTTGTTGTTGATTATAGGTATTATTACTTTTACTGTTTTTCGCAAAGAATCAAGTGAATTAGTTAGTAATAAAGCTACAAGTGCAACTCTAAATTGTTCGATTGAAGATAATAACTACACTGTAACTATTGGGGATGATAATTATTTTGATTGTCCAGAATGTAATGAGAATATGCAAATTTATTTGAAAGATATTACTGATTGGGCCAATATAGATCATAGTGTAGAAAATATTAAAACCTATTTTAGAGAAAATGGTGGAAATTGTGAGTAATTAACTTGTAATTTATTTTGAAATTTGGTATATTATATATGTAAGTGTTACCCATATTGGGTAACGCCCTGTTGTTATCGGACGCTACTTTCTAGTGGCGTCTTTCTTATTAATACTAAATTTTATTTTAATATTAATAATTATCATGATATAGGATTTTAATATTCTAATCATAAACTGCCTCCTCAACCTTGAACCCCTCTTAAGAATCATATCTATGATCCCCTGGAGTCTTTAGCTAAAAAGACCGTCGGCGCTGCACCAATAATGGGTAACAGTTATCTATTATATCTGTTATTTTTTTATTTGCAAGCGATTCGACAAAACCTGACAAAACTAGCCAAAATTCGACATTCTTTGGTAGATAAATGGTTGTGTTTGCTTTAAATAATTGTTATAATTTATATGAAAAAATTAATGAAAGAACTTGGGATATATGAATATAGAAAAAGAAATAATAAAAAAATGTATATTGGATAAAGATAAATTAATACCTTTTGGTTTTATTAAAGAAAAAGATAATTATAAATATATAACTAATATTATGAATAATAAATTTAGGGTAGAAATAATTATTAATGCAAATAATGAACTAATAGGTAAAATATATGATATAGAAACAAATGAAGAATATACAAACTTTAGAGTAGAAAATCTAGGAGCTTTTTCTAATAGTGTTAAAGAGGAATATATAAATATATTAAAAAATATTGTTAGTAATTGTTATATTAGTCATTATTTTTCTTTTAATCAAACTAATCGTATTGTTAATGAAATAACAAAAAAATATAATGTTAGCCCTGAATTTTTATGGGATAAGTATCCGAGTTATGGAATATTTAGAAGTAAGAGTAGTAATAAATGGTTTGCGGCTATTTTAAATGTTGATAAAAGTAAAGTTATCAACAATGAATCAGGAGAAATAGAAATAATTAATGTAAAAGTAGATGATTTAGTTAATGATTATTTAAAAGAAAAAGGCATTTTTCCGGCGTATCATATGAGTAAGAAAAGTTGGATAACTATTATTTTAGATGATACTTGTAAAGACGAAAAAATTATGGAATTAATAGACATTAGTTATGAACTTGTAAATAAAAAAAGTACTTGGATAATACCAGTGAATCCCAATGTTTATGATATTATTAGTGATTTTAAGAAAAGTGATATAATGACTTGGAAGCATCAAAGTAGTATGGAACTGGGTGATATAATATATATTTATATGACTAAACCAATGGGGTATATAAAATATAAGTGTCAAATTATAGATATAAATGAAGATATAATGACTATAAAGTTAATTAAAGAATTTGATGATAATCTATTAACATTTGATTTACTTAACAATTATGGACTTAAATCTGTTCGGAGTCCAAGAAGAATTCCAGATAAATTAAATAGTTTTCTAGAAACAATTAGGGAGGTTTAATGCGAGAATTTAAAGGTAATAGTTTAATAAAAGAATTAGATGATTATACAGTTGTAGATATTGAAACAACATCACTTGATTCGAGAAATGGTGAAATATTAGAAATAAGTGCTATAAGGGTGCGAAATAAAAAAGTAGTTGATACATTTTCTAAATTAATTAAAGTTTCATATGTTGGATCATTTACTACTCAACTAACAGGTATAACAAATGCAGAAATGTTAGAATATGGCGAAGATTTAACTAAAGTTTTAGAAGACTTTTTAGCATTTTAGGGGATGATGTCATTGTTGGACATAATGTGAATTTCGATGTTAATTTCTTATATGATAATTTAGAGAGTGAATTAGGTATTTTTCTAACTAATGATTATGTTGATACATTAAGATTATCGAGAATGTTTTTGCCGAAGCTCAAACATCATCGTTTAGATGATTTGATAACTTATTTTAATTTAGAAAAGCGTTGCGAACACAGAGCTTTAAATGACTCAATTCTTACTAATCAAGTTTATTTAAATTTATGGGGATTACAAAACAAAATATATAATTAAGGAGAGTGTTTATGGAAGATAAAAAATGTGTTATGATTATTGATGAAAATTTACCATTGGGATTAATCGCTAATACAGCAGCAGTTTTAGGTAATACAATAGGAGCTCATTATCCCAAGTTAGTTGGTAGTGATGTAGTAGATAAAAGTAATAATACGCATATGGGAGTAATAAAAATACCTATTCCCATACTTAAAGGTAATGCTAGTATGCTTTTTTCGTTAAGGGAAAAACTTTATCAAGAAGAATATAGTGACTTAGTTGTTGCAGATTTTTCTTCAGTTGCTCAAAGTTGTAAAAATTATGAAGAATATATTTCTAAAATAAGTGAGGTTACTGCTAAAGACTTAAAATATGATGGCATTGCTATTTATGGTGATAAGAAAAAAGTTAATAAACTAACGGGTAGTATTGGTTTGTTAAGATAGTGTACAATGTTTGATTAAACATTGTTTTTTTCATAGTTACATGCTATCATATACTTGGAGGATGTTATGAAAGATAAAAGAGTTATTATTGTTATAAGTTTAATTTTAGTTTTTGTTATTGGTGTAATCGTAGTGTTTTTCTTGAGTGATGAAGAACCAAAACAAGAACCAGTTGAAAATAATGATATTAAAGAAGTACCAAAAGAATGTACTGAAGATATTAAGTTATATTTAGAGTTAGATAACTACAATATTTATACTAAATGTTTAGATAATATAAATATTACGGAAAATGATATCGATGCTATAGTTGCTGAACTTAATTATATTGATATGCTAAATGATGGTGGTACAACTATATACCAAGGATTTAGTAATATTATAAATCAAGATATTACTTTAATAAAATGTAATACTAAAGCGGGTAATCGTGATGTTTATATTGGATTAGATTATATGGAATATGAAGAAGGTTTTTGCCAATCTAACGGTGTTCAATCTTTTACTAGAACTTTTGAAGTTTTAAATGTTGCTGATAGTAATGATGAATCATATTTATATTTAACTTTAAGAGAGTATCAAGGAGAAGTTGTAGAAACTGTTAAAGTTTTAAGAGAATTATGTCCTGATATAGATGCAGAAAATAATTATGAATTTACATTTGAATCAACTATTCCAGTGGAAGATGATTCTATAAACACTTTATTTGCCAATACTAATTTAATATCTATTGTACAAACTGATAAAACAGGTATGGATCAAATTCAAGACTCTTTTGGAGACTAAAATGTCTATAGTAGTTAATATTAATCCCCATAAAAAGAAAAAAATAGATTTTAAATTACTAAATCAAATGGCTTATTCTAAAGAGCTTTATATAGGAACTTTTGATGATGCTTATAGATATGAGCAATATACTGGTAAAAATGATATTAGAAATGTACTTTTATTTTGTTTTATAAAAAATTATTTGGAAGAGGATTTTCCTTTTTAGTAGATGATGATTATAATGCTGAACTTACATTAAATTATTCTTGTAGTGTAATAGATATAGCAATATTTTATAAATTTATTACAATGTATTGTAAACATTTTAATCTTGATAAATTTACTCAAGAAGGAGAAGTATATAATTTAGATGATATAGAAAAATTGCAAGTAGAGGCCGATGATTTTAATAAAAGAATAGTTTGCAAGGAACTTAAAGTTGGTTTAACAATATTTGGTTGTATTTATCCCATTGTAATTGATGATGATTTAGTACTTAAATTAAGAAGTAATGAAGAGGATAAAGCTTATAATTATTTTGCTAAATATTTAGATAATTTACAAAGACCAATGTATTACTATGCGATACCTTTAATATATAAAAATAATAATAAATATATTGCTAAATATGCTTTAACTAAAAGTGTTCCATCAATATTTCCCAAAAGTACATATTTACCATTTGGATATAATCAAAAAATACTAGATAATATAACTTCTTGGAGTGTTGCTATAATTGAAAATCAAGAATATAGTATTACTTGTGAAATACCTTATAATGATTTTTGTAAATTAATTAATATTAATAAATTACCTAAATTTGATTATAAACATAAACTTGTTACTATTGATAATAAAATAATGGCTAAAATAAGTAAATATAAAATAGAAAAAGCTAAAGATGAATTAAGTAATTGGTTAAGTGATTATAGGGAACTTGGACACAAACCAAGTAAAATAGAATATACTAATGAATTTGTAACTGAAAACATTCATTGTTATATCTTTAAATATAAAAAAGAGAGATTCAGCAAATGGTATTTAGGTATAGTAAGTGATTCGGGAACTTTTAGTGAATTTAAGGAGTATATTAAGGAAACTGAAATAGATGATGCCAAAGAAATCATTAATTTATTAAAAAAATTTTGGAAGAAAACTGCTGAAAATATAGAAAAACAAAGTTGATAAGTAGTAGCTTATCAACTTTGTTAGTTAAATTTATCTAGTATTTTAAAATATCTAACTATAACTTTATCACAATCATTTAAGTTATCTACATGATATATATCTTTAATATCTTTATATAATTTAATTTCATCATAAGTATACTCTATAAATAACTTAAAGTTATAATCTTTATCAGTAATTAATTCTTGATATTCGCCTTTAGTATATGTTTTTGGTTCATAAATATCATAACATTTAAAAATTAAAAAATTAATTTTATCATTTAATATATTATTTAAAATATTATCATCTAAATAGATTATATGAGCATTTTTATACTTTTCATGTAATTTATTTCGATATCTAGTTACTGGTATTTTATTGCTATTTATATCTTTTAGGCCAATAAATAATAAATATTTTTGTAATTTTTTTAAATATCTTAATTCTTGCTTACTAAAAAACTCTTCTTCATCATGAGATATTCTAAATGATTCAGGACTTTGATATAGGTCTCTAACAACATTTTCAAAAGAGTGAGCATGAGTTTTTCCTACAACAAATTTAATTCCTTCATTAGTAAGTTTTTGGTATTTGGTGGTATATGAATAATAAAAACTTGTATCAGCTATATTTTCTAAAGCTTCGGTTAAATTATTATAAATTTCCATTTTATTATCAGCTTCACCAAAATTAAATATAGTTTTTCTATTACCAATATTTACAAATTCTAATGTTTGTCTTTCTTCATCCCAAAATGGCGTCGGCAAATTATTGTTTTTAAATTTATCATATCTTTTCATAAATTCTTTATATTCACTTTTCTTCATATACACCACACAGATATATTAACATATTTTAAGTAATTTGTCTTTTAAAAGAAATAAATATATGATAAAATAACCTTATTGAAAGGTGGTTTCATGAAACAAGAAGAACTTAAAAGAATAATAGGGCAAATAAAAAGATATGATTTAGTTAGTGAGTTTGAAGAGGTCGAAGATGTAAAAAGATGGCTAGAAACATTAAATGAAAGACAAATAGGTAATTTTATTAATTTAAATATTGATTTAAGTAATATTAAATTTCCTAAAGATATATTACTTAATAAAGCATTTTTAAATCATCCTGATTTTTTGCATAGAGTAGATATGTTAATTGCTAGTGGTTATGATAAAAGACTTAGTAGTGCATTTTTAATTAGTAATTATTTTGAGGATGCTATTAAGTTGTTGAATAACCCTATGATAGATGAAAAAATTAAAAGTCTACTAAATAGTGATTATTTTATAAATAGTCCATATTATAAAAGCGATTTAGATTTAATATTAAAAGTTAAAAATCCTCGTGTTTTACAACTATTAATTAATCTTGCAGATGAAGAAGATTTTATTAAAAGTCCATTTCATGAATCAGATATGAAATTTATTGCTAGTCTTGAAGATATATCCGAAGAAAAAGCAGATTTATTATATAGTTATGTTATAAATGATGATGCTTTAAATGATTCATGGCGCAATGAAAATTTAAAAGTATTATTGAATAATAAATATGAGGATGGTTTGTTATTTGAGTTATTGACTACCCCAGATTTTATTGAAGGCAAATATTATCGT
>ERZ1643249.2837-NODE-2837-length-15826-cov-4.295352_pt1 | contig 15826 bp, 12 predicted proteins | sample MGYA00579263_ERZ1643249 | MGnify/ENA primary metagenome ERZ1643249 (study PRJEB29033, sample SAMEA4952264) | chicken gut metagenome | biome: Broiler Chicken; feature: Gastrointestinal Tract; material: Caecum | place: Ireland | collected 2018 | study: Broiler...
CAAATTCTTTCCGATTTGGCGGCCTCTCACCGAAGCAGCTTGATTAGTATACTACACATAACCGACCTTTGTCAACACCTTTTTCTATTTTTTTGCTTTTTCCCTTTTTACTAAATCGACCTACCAATCCGACATTTTTACACCTATATCTTACCCACTATTAACTGTCCTTTGCTCATTCTATAATCTCCCCATCTCCCGCGTCTTCGGCAGCGCCAATCTCCTGTACAAACCGTTCAATTAAATGCTCGCGGTTTTCTGCACACCACTGCGTATCATATCGAATGATAGATACACGGTCGAGTTCAGTCAGGCCCTCCGCTGTTTTGGCACCGGGATTAACCGGAAGCCGTTCTCCTTTTGCGTCAATATAGCATTCCTGCCCACGACGGCTCAGAACCCAGTCCAAAAATGTGCGCGCGTTTTCCGCCTCCCTCGGGTCAGCATTACGGATGAGTGCCATTGCACCAATTTCATAGCTTGTACCATCACTTGGGAAAATGATTTTGATGGACAGCCCTTCGTGCGACTGCCGCAAAGCATCATGTGCAAAGGTAATACACAATGCTACATCCCCCAGTCCCACCGCAGCAGGGGAAAACGGCCCGCCTTTGGTATAATAGGCAATGTTTTCATCCAGCTGTTTCAGATACTCAAATGCCGCATCCTCTCCACGCATCTGCGCCAGACCCGCAACGATTGTATAGGAGGTGCCGGAAAGCGAAGGATGTGCCATCACGACCCGTCCACGGAACACCGGATCGAGCAAGTCATTCCATGTTTGTGGAAGCGGCAGCTTTTCCTGCGCAAAGATTTCCTCATTATAGGCAAAGCATATCGCACCCAAATAGCACGGCGACCACGCATGTGCCGCATCCTGATAGATATCCGCGATCTGCTCCAACCCTTCCGGCTCATATGGTTCGAGCAATCCCTGTTCCGCAATGGCGATATAATTTTCGCTTGAACCGCCGAACATCACAGACGCCTGTGGCGCATCCCGCTCTTGTTGTACGCGATCCAGCATGTCCGGCGTAGAAAGATGTTCCCATTCCACTCGGATGCCCGTGTCCTTTTCAAAAGCGTCAAAATACACCGAAACTTCCGGCTCAGTCAGCGGCGTGTAGATGGTCAACGTCGGATATGCCGGCTGTGCGGCCGCCTCAACTGCAAAGTCCGGCTGTAGTTCCACTACCGCTTCCCTGTTTTGGGACGTGCAGCCGGAGACCAACAACAGCCCCACCGCACTGGCGCACAAGATGCGATTTTTCATGTGCCGTCCTCCTGCATGCGGTATTCCCGCGGCGTCAGCCCGGTGTTCTTCTTAAAGATGTAGCTGAAATACTGCGGTTCATTATATCCGATATCAAATGCAATCTCGGATAACTTCCGATCGGTCTCGCGCAACGCCTTTTTGGCTGCCTCAATTCGTGTTTTGGTCAGGTAGTCGATAAATGTCTCACCGGTTTCCTGCGAAAAAATTGTGCTGAAATAATTGGGCGAAAAACCAATGGCGGACGCCACCACATGCAGCGAAATATTCGGGTCAGCATAATTTTCTCGAATAAACGTGCGCGCCCGCTCGATTTCTGCGCCATAACGGATGGGCTCACTCATCCCACGGTAGCGCACGACCCGCTCGAGTATCTCGGTGCAAAAAGCGCGCGCGCTGTCCAGATCGCCGGCGGTATGCAGCAGCTTGGAGATATCCGACACATCTTCAAAACATTCCTGCGGTTCCAGCTGCAATTCTCGCACAAAGCGAGATGCCACCATCAGCAGGTCAACCAATAAGTAATACCGATACAGCACGCTCTGTACATCCTCTTGGTTAACCGTTGACAAATACGCATTGACCATATCCGGGATATCCTTCTCTTGCATATGGCGGATCTTGTCTACCAGAGGCACATCTGCGCCAAGCTCTAGCCTCGCTGGCGACGCAGCCGCCGACAATTCTTCAAAGCCCGTGATCCGGCTCTGCTTTTGTCCCGAACCGACGACCTGCGCCGCCTGCCGCGCCTGCTGAAGCGCATCTGGCAGCGCGCTGAGTCGATCACACACACGGCTCAACCCGATCACCGAAACCGTATCCAGCAGCCGTTCCAGCTCATGCTGCAACGCGCGCGCCGCCTCATACGCGGTTTCCTGTACCTCGTCCGGTGTATTGCCGGTCAGCAGCAAAATACCGCAATCGCAGCCCTTAAGGAATGCCTGCACGGTGTCCCTGGCATCGAACAACTGGGAAAACAAGCAGCGCAGCCGCTCTGTCCCCTCGCCGCGAAAGCACGCCTGCGGCAGTGCGACATAGCCCACCTGATACTGTTTTGCCAGCAGGTTGATGCCGAACCGGCTGCTTTGGTCGTGGATATCCGCCGATGGCAGCGCGCCACTGACCACCCGCGCCAGAAAATTCTCCCGCAGCAGCATATGCTCGTCATCCGTGCGTTGTCTGGCCAAAAGCTGCACCTTGTCCGCCTCAATGCGGGCAATGGTCTCTTCGAGCGCTTTCCTTAGGTTGACTGGGTCAATCGGCTTCAGCAGGTACGCGTCCACGCCGATCGAAACCGAACGCTGTGCATATTCAAACTCATCGTGCCCACTGAGCACAATGATATGTACCCACGGCATGGCGCGGCGCACCAGTGACGCCAACGCAAGCCCATCCATAAAGGGCATACGCACGTCTGTGATCAAAATATCCGGCCGAAGCTCCTGAATCAGCGGCAAGGCCATTTCACCATCCGGTGCTTCCCCGCAAAAACTGACCGGTAAGTCGACGCGGTCGATCGTGCGCCGCAGACCGTCTCGAATGATGTCTTCGTCATCTGCCAGAAATATACGATACATTTTCCTGCTCCTTACACGGGATGGTGAACGAAACACTTGTGATCTGCAGCCCCGTGCCGTAATACAGACGGATGCGCTGCGAGACATTAAACAGTCCGAATCCGCCAGACTGCGTCGCGGGACGAACACCGGCCGACAGATCCGCTTGCAGTGCGCGCAGTTTTTCCGGCTCGATCCCGATGCCGTTATCCGAAACGGAAAACGTCATCTGATCCTCGTCGGCGCGCTGGACGGAAACCACGATGCAGCCGCGCCCACGCTTTGCGCGCACCCCATGATAGATGGCATTTTCCACCAGCGGCTGTAATAACAGCTTGAGCACCTGCATATTCCCCAAGCTGTCATCCGCCTCGATGCGATACTCCATCGTACTGCCATATCGGGTGGCCTGAATGGCAAGATAGCTTTTTACATGCTCGATCTCACGGGAGACCGGGATAAAATCCTGTCCGCTGCTGAGCGAAATACGCAGAAAGCTCGTTAGCGCCATCGTGATATCCATCACTTCCTGATTGCGCTCTGCCTCAGCCAGCCACACAATCGTATCCAGCGTATTATACAGAAAATGCGGCGTGATCTGCGCCTGCAGCGTCCTCATTTCTGCCTTTTGCAGGTTTTTTTCCGCGATCAACTGCTCGGCTACCGAATGCTCCAGCCGGCTTGCCATATGGTTCAGGTGGCGCGCCAAACCGCGAAATTCCTCCACCTGCGGCAATGCGGTGCGCGCATCCCAATCGCCTGCCGCAATGGCAGCCGCCATTTTATCCAGCGCCTCCACCGGTTCGTCGATTGCCTGCTGCACATGCTGATAGCTTTTCCGTGCATACCAGCCCGTCATGGCCAACAACGCGAACGAAATAATCACCATCACAAACGTTGTTGACTGGATTTGCCGATTCAGTTCACCGATGCGCACGATTTCCTCTACGGTATAGTTTTGCAGCATTTCGTCAATCAGGCGCGCCACACTGGTGATTTCTTCCATCACACTTTCACGATAGGCAACTGCACGGTTTTCCGCAATTTGCTTGCCGAGAATATCAAAATAGTTTTTCATTGTCTCTGTCGCGCGGGCAGCCGCCTGCAAATACTGACTGCTCTGCGCGCTGCTGCTGGACTCAAGCACTTGGATTCCGTTCACAATCCGCGACATGTACGCATACTGCTTTCCGTCCTCAAATGCCAGATTGCCCGAAACGATTTGCCACACTTCCTCCGTGATCTGGTCTCCGACCGTTTCACGCAATGTGTTGGCCGTTTCGATATTCTCAATACAACTGCTGTATTGGAAAGACAAGCCGACAATCGTGACAAGCAGCATCAGCACCGGCACAAGCAGCGCACAAATAATCGTGCGGTAGGAACGCTTCAGCGTCAAACGAATGCTGGAAGGGGTCATTTCACTGACCTCCCTTGCTCAAAATCTGCACTGGGCACAGCCGCTCTTCCGGATGTGCGCCGGACAGGCGCTCCTGCACCTCAGCGACCGCCTGCTCACCCAACAAGACCGGGTCGAGATAAGCCAACCAGCTGATTTTCCCGTCGCGCTGCATTTGCAGCACTTGCTCGCTGCCGCCGAAGGCGTAAATCTGTACCTCTTCTCCGGGTGTTCCGCCTGTCGCCTCCAGCGCCTCCACCGCGCCAATTGTAATCCCGTCGCTATGCGCGAGAATTACATCCATCTCATAGCGATTGCTTGCCAGCCATTCGATCACTTCTTTGGCACGCGAGCGCATAAATTCCGTGCTGACGCTGTAATTGATACGCAGCGGCGACTGCATCTGGCGCAGGCAGCTGCTGAACCCGCCTGTGATCTCCCGCGTGAAGGATGCGTCCACCGTTCCACACAGTTCCACCACATTTCCGTCATGCTGCCCCGGTGACGCAAGATACGCAAGCGCCGCGTCCTGTCCCGCTGCGTTATAATCATAGCCAACATAGCTGACCAAATCCTCCTGCGGCGTGGAGGCACGCTTGTTGACTGTGATAATCGGGATACCCGCATCATGCGCCTCCTGAAAAACATAGTCCCATCCCGTTTCCGCGACAGGCGAGAGCACGATTGCATCCACCTGATAGATGATCAGTGCGCGCACCTGCTCGGCCTGCGCATCCGTGCTGCGCGCCGAATGGAGCGTGATCACATCAAAGCCTTGTGCCGCGGCGGAGTCCAGAATGCTTTCCAGCATCATCGCATGCCACTCATCTTCGCTCGCAGTTGCAACAACACCCACAACATACTGCTCATCCGTTTTCGAGGCCATATCCGACCGCGCATATAGCTGCAGCGCGATCAAAATCATCTCGGTTGCCAAAAACAGGGCTGCGCAACCGATTAGTCGGGAAAAAGATTTCATTTCAGCCTCCAGCAAGGATATTTCTGTTTTCATTGTACAACAACGTCTTGCGGGAAACAAGCCGCCAGATAAACAAACAGCGCTGCCGTTGAACCACCGGCAGCGCTGCTCGCTTTCCGCATGCACAATGCAACGGCATGCAGCACGGATTGTTTACTTATTCTGGTAGCGCATCATAACGGTTGCAATTTCCGCACGGGTTGCCGTCCCTGCCGGAGCAATCGCACCGCCGTCAGAGCCGCTGATCAAACCTTCACCGATACACCATGCAACCGCATCCCGTGCCCATCCGGACACAGCATCCGCATCCGGATAGCCATTCAGTGCATCGTCGGAAACGTCGCCGCTGGCCCCTTGCGTCTTGGCATAACGGTACAAGATCGTCGCCATTTCCTCACGAGTGATCGCAAGGTCGGGCGCAAACATGTTTTCACTCACACCGGACACGATCGCATTTTCTACTGCCCAGCCGATTGCCTTGGCATCATAGCGGTTTGCCGGAACGTCTGCGAAGCTGCTCGCCGCGCTCTCCGGCTGCTTCGCCTGACGGTACAGCACTGTGACCAGCATGCCGCGTGTCATCTCGGCATTCGGAGAGAACTCCGTCTCGCTTGTGCCGTTGAACAGCTTGTTTTCCACGACGTAGTCCACCGCGTCGGCCGCCCAGTGCGTCCGGGTATCGGTAAACTTCTGAGACGGACGGACATCCTCGCCGGATGCCTCAACCGTCATGCTCATGTCAGCCTTGGCGGAGTAGTCGTCAAAGTCGTTCTCGTAGCCGTTGTAGAAATCCATATTCTCGTGACCAGCCGCGCCGCTGAACGTGCCGCGGTTCCAGTCCGCGATGGTCGACCACTTCGCACTCTGCTCCGCGCCCTTGAGCGTGTAATCCATCACCTTGGGCAGGTCGGTGCGATCGGTGCCAACTGAACTGTCAAACGTGGTGGTCAGGCGGACGAACTTCGCCTCGCCCAGATCGCTCAGATCGAGCGTATTGGTGCCGTTTGCCAGCGTGTACTGCTTGGAGGAAGAAACGTTCTTGCCGTCCTGCGACAGTTCGACGTTGACCGACAGGCCAGCCTTGCCCTCTACCAGCGCATCATACTGCAGTTCCTGCAGCGCGCCGACAGAGACCCACTCGGTCTGGTGCGTGCCGGTGGTTACGATGTTCTTGGGATTGAAGTCCAGCCAGACCACCATTTTATCTGCCTGAGGACCTGCCGCTGTCGGATTCGCGTAAACCGCCTTGTTGTCCGCGTCGGACAGCTTGGTAGTGTAGAAACGCACCTGACCAACTTCGCCCTGCAGCATGCAGTGGTACTTGCCACGGTTGCGATCGGGCAGCAGATGGCGGGTATAGGTGCCGCCGACATACATCGAGCAGCCGGGCCAGTTCTTGATCGGGGAGTCGAACGCCGGTGCGGCAATCGTGCCGCTGACCTCGGTGTTCTGATAGCTTGCACCGCCGGTTGCACGGTCGAACGAGCCGGTGTACTGCACCCATTCGTTCAGCTGTGCGCCGTATTCTGCGCCGCTTGCGTTCTTGCCGTCGCTGTCATTCCAGAAATATTCGCCGTTGTCGTTGTCAAAGCCTACGCCGTAGGTTAGCTTGCCGGTCGAGCGGACTGCCATACGGAACAGGTAGTTCGTACCGTAGTTGATGGTCGAACCCTTCATCATCAGCGGGTTGTGATCCCAGTCGGTCGAGTCGCCCTTGGCAAGGCGGCCGATATTCGCCCAGACCATGCCGGTGACGCCGTCGTCCACTACATAGTTCTGGCGGTCGGGAATCTCGACGTAGTCGTATACGCCGTCCAGCTTGAGGCCGTATTCGTTGTTTTTGCCATAGGTAATCAGGGTCGGCTTGCCGCGGATGATACCGTCGTTACCCTTACCCGACTTATCCTTGACGATTGGGGTGCCCTGGATCGTGCCCGCAATCGTGACCTTTTTGGCATCGGAATTGCCAATGGCAACCTCATGATCGCCATAGGTATCAAACTGATACACAAATTCAACCGTCTTGGTTTCGCCAGCCGCCAGCGCAACCTTCTGCTCGGCAAGGCTGCTGCCGTCCATCACAAAGGCTACCGGCAGATTGCCCGCGTCGTTGCCGATATTGGTGACATCCGCCTTGACATACAGCATATCCGAATTGATATCGCTCGTCTCACCGTCGCCCAGCTTGACGCGCAGGTTGGATGCGGAGTAAGTCGCCGGACGGTAGGTAACGTCCACAGTCTTCGTGTAATCGCCCAGTTTCAGCGTGTGCTTGCCCAGATCGGTCAGCGTCAGCTCTGCGGATACCGTCTTGCTTTCGCCCGGCTGCAGTGCTACGACGCGCTCCTTGCCGTATTTGCCGAAATGGTACAGATAACGGGTCGTGCCGTTATCATTCACGGGCAGGCTGACGACAGCCAGACCCTTGCCGGTGTTGGTTGCGGTTGCCTTGACCGTAACCGCGCCGCTCGACTGCACGCTGTCAGGAGAAATCGCGATGTTGCTCAGCTTCACATCTGCGCCGTTCTGCGCCAGCGCCACAGTTTCGATCTCCTGCTCGCCGTCACCGGACAGGCCGAGGTTCGTGTAGGTCAGTACGCCGTCCTTGATATGTACGTCGAGCATATCTCCCTTGCCGTTTGCCAGCAGTTCGGGCAGGTTTTCATCCAGACGTTCGTCATCCGAACCGGTCGAAACCTTGCCGTCACCCACGCGGGCATCACCCTGCGTAACGTACAGCGTACCCGTACCCACCGCCGGGTCTGCTGAAGCAATGCGGCTGTATGCGTGGGTATGGCCCGCAAACATGACATTGACATTGTACTTTTCCGCAATCGGCGGGATATACTTGCGAGTATACGAATCCTCATAGGGATGGTGCATGGTCAGCACGCGGAAGTCCGCGTTTTGCGCCTCGTCCGACTGCAGATCGTCGCGCAGCCATTCGAGCGACTTTTCCACGTTCGCATGCGTCTCCGCGCTTGCACTGCCGCCTGCCGAATCCGTGTTCAGCTCGAACAGCGACCACGGGTTGGAGTTCATCATCGTGAAATGCGCATTGCCGTAGTTAAAGGAGATATTGGTGCCGTCGGTATTGGAATGGTATTCCTGCTTCTGCACCTCGGTCACATACGCGTCAAAATATTCACCGTAATCATGATTACCGCAGTTATAGATCACCGGAATGTTTTTGATAAATTCCGTTCCGTTCTTGAACCAGAAATTAAACTGATCCTTCTGGGTGCCCGTTCCTTCCACCATATCGCCCGTATGCAGGATAAAATCCGGGCGGTTGGCCATGATGTAATCGCTGACCGCCTGCGCGGTTTCAAACTTATGCGTGTCCGAAACCACCATAAAGTGGATATCATCCGGGTTTTCGCTCAATGTTTTGAACGTACCGTTTTCCACCGAACCGTCCTTCAGTTCAATGCGGTATTGGTAAAGTGTATCCGGGGTAAGATTTTCCAGCTTCGCCCGGTAAATGTGCATTTTCTCGCCTTCGAAAGCTGGGCCATCCTGCGAATTGATGCTCAGCTCCTGCATATTGTCTGCCGAAGTGCCGTAATAAATTTTGGCTGCATCGCCGGTTTTGCCTTCAAAAGCAACCACCATGCTGTTGGCCTTGGGCGCCAACAGATAAGGACCATTTTCAAATCCAGCATTGGTTGCAGGCTCATCTGCCGCCAACGCCCCCACCCCCGCTGACATTACCATCAATACGGCCAATGCCGCCGCGGTCAGCCGCTTGTGCAAGCTGAAAAACTTCTTGCGTGCGCTCACTTTCATCCTTCCTTTCTGTACTCTCTGCGGTATTATAAGAATACGCATTCCGGCTCTTGTTTACAATGCAATAACTTATGAAAAAATCTTGCACAGCAGGAAGGCATCTGAAAAGACTTATACTTTCTTCCGGAAAAAATCTTAAGTTTTGATAATACATAATCGGGAACGATTTGAAAATCCCCTCTTACTTACATTTGTGGAATCTGCAAACCAATTTTCGAAAATTCTTGGCACTACCAACACTATCGTCATCATTTCTTTCCAAGGCACGATTTTTCTGACCAAATATAAAACCTCCTGTGCGTTGTTTCTTTACTATACCGCACAGGAGGTTTATACAAAACTGGGGATGGTATCTTCTATCGACTACACCATTGAAATTTAAGTCCGTGCAGATACTATTCAACCATCTCCATACATCTTCTTATAATAATTGACATATGCACCGGATGTGATTCGCTCAAGCCAGTCTTGATGCTCTTGGTACCATACAATCGTCTCCGCAATGCCCTGTTCAAACGTATATTGAGGTTTCCAACCTAATTCTGTTGTGATCTTGGTATTATCAATTGCATAGCGGCGATCATGTCCAGGGCGATCTTTCACATAGGTGATCAGACTTTCTGGCTTACCTAACTCTGAGAGAATCAAGCGAACAATATCGATATTCGCTTTTTCATTATTGCCACCAATATTATATACCTCACCAACTTTACCCTTTTCGATTACAGTTGCAATCGCTGCACAATGATCGGATACATGCAGCCAATCACGAATCTGCATACCATCGCCATATACAGGCAAAGCCTTATCATTGCTGGCATTATGAATCATCAGCGGAATCAACTTTTCCGGGAACTGATAAGGGCCATAATTGTTCGAGCATCTGGTAATATTTACAGGCATACCATAGGTTTCATGATATGCTCGAACAACCAAATCTGCACTTGCTTTCGATGCGGAATATGGGCTATTAGGCGAAAGTGGTGTCGTTTCAGTGAACATACCAGTCGCTCCCAATGCGCCATACACCTCATCGGTAGATACCTGCAAATATTTCACACCCCCACGATATTCACGAGAATATTTATCTTCAGGGCGGATTTTCCAATGACGTTTTGCTGTCTCTAAAAGCGTTTGTGTGCCAACAATATTAGTTGTCAAAAACAACTCCGGCTCTTCAATACTGCGGTCAACATGACTTTCTGCCGCAAAATGCACCACTGTATCAAAGCAATATTCCGAAAACAGATTTTCAACCAGTTCCTTATCACGAATATCACCCTTGACAAAACAATATCGCTCATCCGCCTCTATCGCGGTCAGGTTTTCTAAATTGCCGGCATAAGTCAGCGCATCAAGATTCACAAGTATCTCAATATCATTTTTCTCTCGAAGCAGATAGTGAACAAAATTAGAGCCGATAAATCCAGCCCCTCCCGTAACCAGTACCCGTTTCATGCAAACTCCTCCTCTGCAATGGTATGCAAATACCGTCCATATTCCGTTTTCATCAGCGGCTCTGCTAATGCGAGTAATTGCTCTTTATCAATAAATCCCTTGCGATAAGCGATCTCCTCAATGCATGGCACATAGAGCCCTTGACGTTTCTGAATGATACTCACAAATTGAGACGCTTCCTGCAAGCCCTCATAGGTACCGGTATCCAGCCAGGCCATACCACGGAAAAATTTCACAGCTTTTAGCTGACCACGCCTTAAATATTCATTATTCACTTCTGTAATTTCGAGTTCCCCACGAGCAGAAGGTTTAATGTTCTTTGCGATCTCCACCACTTGATTATCATAGAAGTAAAGACCAGGAACAGCATAATTCGACTTCGGCTTTTGCGGTTTTTCTTCGAGTGAAAGCACTCGTCCATCTTCGTCAAATGTCACTACACCAAACTCTTTCGGATTGTGAACGGGATATCCAAAAATAACCGCTCCCTTTTCTAACGCTGCTGCTTGCGCTAGCGTTGCTGAAAAACTGGCGCCGTAAAAAACATTATCCCCCAGAACCAAAGCTACTTTGCTATCGCCGATAAACTCTTCGCCAATGATAAATGCTTCTGCAAGCCCATTTGGCTTCTCCTGCACAGCATAGGCAAATTTCATGCCAAGTTGGCTGCCATCGCCTAAGATTTCCTTAAATACAGAAATATCGCGAGGGGTGGAGATAATCAAAACCTCCCTGATACCTGCTAACATCAAGGTAGATAACGGATAATAAATCATCGGCTTATCATAAATCGGAAGCGCTTGTTTTGATACACCAATTGTAATCGGATATAGGCGCGTACCAGATCCACCTGCCAGGATGATGCCTTTCATATCTTTCCACTCATTTCTTTTTGAAAATAAACAGTTTGCTGAAAATATAGTTCAATCCGATAATAACGACATTAACGATACATTTTGCGAGCATGTCATGCATCCCAAGCCAGATAAGCAACAACAACATGCCGTTGTCAATAAAAATGGTGCCGATTCGCATGCCGAAAAATTCTCGAAAGTTTTTCCATGTCAGACGAACTCGAAACACAAACAAACTGTTTGTAAAGTAAGCATATAAAACAGATAGGATAAATGCTACGGTATTCGCAATTAGCGTATCACATTGATAAGACAGCAGCCTGTACACAACAATATTAACAATAACAGTTGAAATACCGCAAACAAGGTAACGAAAGGTTTCTATTAGAAACTCGCGTTCAATGTTATGTTTTTTCATTTTTTTTACATTCTCTCATTTTCAACCATTTTGCTGTACGCAAAATACTCATTTCAAAATCTGAAGTACATTCAAAACCCGTATCTCTATATAAAGCTTCCAAATCAATTTGACTATAATCTACATATTTTGTATCTATATATTTGCCAAAATTTAATTTCGAATCTGAGTTAAGAATCCTCTTGACTTGTATCACAATTTCGCTAAATTTTCTCAATTTTCTTGAGCCAATGTAATACTGTTTTCCATTAACTCCATCTCGTTCAACGCTTAATATGCCCTCTATTGCATCATCAACATATGTCCAATCATGATCATTTTTTCCCTCGATTAAATTAATTTCCTCATTTGTCAACATTTTTGAAATAAACTGATTTGTTGATCGGTTTGAATAATCTCCTACTCCAAATACATTTGTGAACAAAACTGAATTGAAAAAAATTTGTCCTTTTGAAATTGCTCTACACCAGATTTCTGCTGCTTTTTTTGCTGCACCATAAATACTATTCTCTTGGAAATATATGAATTCATCACTATGATCATGCAAGTATTCATGGCTCGATCCCATAAATATAAATTTTTTGCACTTTATAGAAATTGCGCATTCAAGAGCCTGTCTACTTGCAATAAGATTTTTTTCTTGACTAATAATATTCGAATATTCTTTTCCAGATACGCCACTCCAAGCAAAATGATAAAAGGTTTCATAATCTACCTTTGGCAACAATTCAGATAATTTATCATATTGATCAAAAGATGCTGTCACACAATGAAAGTTATGGTATGATTCCAGTTCTCCAACCTTTCCCGAACTAGAGATACCATACACCTCACACCCATCTTTCAAAAGTCTGCGTGCAAGTGCGCCTCCTAAAAATCCGCCAACACCTGTAATAATTACGTTTTTCATCATCTTCTCCATTATTTCTCAAAAATTCACATCACTATCTTTAAGAAAAGGTGCCGCTTTGTCTTTAGGAGATACAATAATTTCATTTTCATTTAAGCCCCATGTAATTGCAATATCCGGATCATTCCATGCAATTGCCCGATCATGTGTCGGCTGATAAAACGCATCCACCTTATACTGGCCTTCTGTATAATCTTCCAAAGCGATACAACAATGCCCAAATCCCTTTGGAATGTAAATTTGTTTTCTGTTTTCTGCACTTAAAATTACAGACACCCATCTTTTATAGGTTGCAGATTCTTTTCTTAAATCCACTGCTACATCAACCATGCTGCCCTTTGTACAGCGTACCAGCTTCGCCTGTGCATAAGGATTATTTTGAAAATGAATGCCACGTACTGTGCCGCGCTTTAACGAACAAAAGTGATTATCTTGTATAAACTCGTCCTTAATACCATATTCCAAAAGCGTTCGTTTAGAATATGTTTCACAATAATAACCTCTATAATCCTCAAAATAAGTCGGTATGATCAGTTTAACTTCCGGCAAGGCTAGCTCTTGAACGATCATTACATATCCCCTCCCTCTAAAATTGAAGATATCAGTGCAGACTGCTTAAAAATATACTCATTTCGATTCTCTTTCAAAAATCTTTCAATCGAGTGCAAAAACTGGTCATCTGCATCCAATTCCATCTTACTCTCATCCGAAGATGTGCGCAGAATAAGACTCGGTTTTATACCATCACCAGCGGTGAAGATACGAGGTGCAATCAGAGTCGCTTTGCTGCCCCAAACTTCCAGCTGACACTGATAAGCATTATCCATACCAAAGGAAAGCTGCGCCACCTCACCTGCATCGTTCTCCATGACAGCGCTGCCATATAAATCAACCTCAAAGCCTTCTGGCTGTACCAGCTTTGAGTGTACCACCTTCGCTGTATCGCCGAGCAGTTCGATCGCTAAACGGACCGGATAGCCGCCGCAATCCAATAATGCGCCGCCCCCTAATTCCTTATTATAGCGAAAATCTCCCTGCGAGCGCATCGGAAACCCAAACGACATGCGGTACAGACGAATCTCACCCAGTACTCCATCTGCAATCAATTGTTTAACCTTTGCGAGTTGGCTATGATAGAGGAACATATAATTTTCGTGAACTAAAAGTCCCTTTTCCTCTGCCAGTTTTAAAAGCCGCTCTGTATCATGCAGATTTGTAGTAAACGGCTTTTCCATCAAAAGGTGTTTTCCTGCTTCCAACACCTTCTTTCCCCATTCAAAGTGAAGCGCAGGCGGCAGTGGAACATAAACTGCGTCTATGCTCTTATCTGCAATAAGCGCATCATAAGACTCATATACCTCTCCGCCAAAAGTTTCTCGAAATATCTCTCCCTTTTGAGGAGTCCGAGATGCTACACCAACATAAGTAATACCATCACACTTGCTTAGTGCAGGCAAAAATCTGCGAAAAGCGATATCTGCAGTTCCCAAAATTCCAAGCCTCACTTTTTACACCTCCAATAGAGAAAGCAAATTGCGCAACTGAATATTAAGCGTATTATTCACCTGCACAAGTTTGTTTAACGTTCGGTAATCCGTCCAAAAATACCCTTCTAGCAACGGCGGCATTTCTTCCTCCGGCACCTTCATCAGAATATTTCGGTTTTGCTCATGATAGAATCGTCCGCCCTCTTCAGAAAGCAAATGATCAAAAAATACGCCCTTCCCTTTTGCAAGATAATCAAAAAAGAATTGATCTATTTCATTTTCTTCATGTCCGTGCATCGGTACAGCTTCTCTCTGCACTGTAGGCCCAAGCTCAATTTCATCAAAACAGCCAAGCTCTGGCGCTGTCTTTACAAGGAATTTCAGCACTCCTTGTTTTTCACAACAAATCAGGCCAAAGGTCGCAATACCCATCGCTTCAAACAACGGCTGTGTCCATTGTTTTACCTCTCGCCCTTCAATGGCAATATCGCAAAAAATCACCCGGTATGGGTAGGGCATTTTACAAAAAACTCCATCATCCTGCATTGTCCAATCCGGCAGCTGATGCAGTGGAACAAACTTGCCTTGCGTCGCATGAAACATCTTAAAGTCATTGATGCTGTGGTAGATCTCAGACAAAGAATTTATTCCATCTCCAAAAAAAACAGACTGAAATAGAGCTTGATCAGAAAACAGGCTACTAAGCTCTTTTTGCTGATCATTAGTGAGACGCAATGCATGATATGGAATACAGGATAACACCGTTCTGGTATCCATATTCACCAGATTATCCACGCGCATCAATGCTTTGATTTGCCCCAACGTCATCCATTTATGCGACGGCAACACGTTAATTTTCTCATTTACTCGTATCAAAATATTACGATTGCGTTTCTTATAAAAGCGCGAGGACTGTTCAGATTGAATTTGATCCACTACAATTTCATATTTTGACGCATTTTCGAAATACTCAAGATACGGCGGTTTTGCTCCGCCGTGCTTTTGTGTAAAGTTACTCTTGGTTGCCTGGATGGTGGGAGAAAGCTGAATTTTATTGATATTACCCGGCTCTATTTTGGCTTGCATTAAAAAATGCATCACACCATTTATTTCCTGACAAATAATACCCAGAAATCCGATCTCTTGCTGTAAAATCACCGGTTGTCTGATAATCGTTCCATCGTCACCGGTCTTTTCAAATCCCATAATCGAGAAGAAACTGTTATTTTTGTTGTGGATGGTTCCCTTATCTTCATCATAAAACCAAAATGCGCTGTCCGACAGCTTGTTTTTATGAATATCCACTTCAACCGTTTCATTTAGGCTATTCACCCAGCCGAGAATTTCCTGCGTTGTATTGATGCTTTTGTCTTTCTCCGTCCAACTTTTTACAATCGAATACAGGGTATCTTGCCGCATATTTATTTTACTTCCTTTTCTTCTTCACTATGCTCGAAATTGATTTTCTCGCCTACTACTACAAGCGGTCTTTTCATAGAACGCGTGTTGATACTCAGTACATACTCACCCAAAATGCCCATAAAGAATAGCTGTACTGCACCAATAAAAAAGACGCCTATTAATGTCGATGCTGTACCAACCGGGTAAGTATCCCAATTGAGCAATTTGTTAATAAAGATAAAGATCGCTAGGCCTTGTTTGAAAAAACGGGAGATATGTTCTAAAACAACAAAATAGCAATG
>ERZ1643249.2839-NODE-2839-length-15822-cov-4.618063_pt1 | contig 15822 bp, 15 predicted proteins | sample MGYA00579263_ERZ1643249 | MGnify/ENA primary metagenome ERZ1643249 (study PRJEB29033, sample SAMEA4952264) | chicken gut metagenome | biome: Broiler Chicken; feature: Gastrointestinal Tract; material: Caecum | place: Ireland | collected 2018 | study: Broiler...
TTTGGTATCCTACTGCAATAGTTGCACCCTTTACAGCTGATCCAATTGTAAATGATTTATTAATTGTATTAAGAGAAATATCACTCCAAGTATCATCACTATTATGTCTAATCCCCGCCATAGCAATGATTTCACCAGTTAGAGGATTACTAACTAGAGCATATGAATCTTTGTAATAATCGGTATTAGGATATTTCTTACCCAATAATATTTTATCTTTAATAATTTCTTCTACCTTTACTTGAATATCTATATCTATTGAAAGTACTAAATCATTTCCTTTTTTTTCTTCTTCTACTAGTGTCAATGTATTATCACTATTAACTAAATATTTAGCCTTTTCTCCTTTTAAATATTCTTCATACTCTTTTTCTAAATAACTAATTCCTACAATATCTGTTAGTTCATAGCCATTACTTAAATACTCATCTACCTCCTCACTTGGAATACTACCAACAGAACCTAATATATTTCTTAGGGTATCCCCATATAAATAAATTCGCTCCCATGATAGTTCTCCAGTAACTCCAGGAATATTACTTTCAATTACTTTAGCATATTCTTCATCACTAACTCGCTTTAATATCTCTTTTTTACTGTAGACATATCCATCATTCATTAAACTATATACTTTAGCACACTCCCTAAATAATTCATCTTCTTCATTTAACATATCTTCAGTTATTCGCTCTATTTTTAAATCATATAAATCACTACTAGATAGTTTTCTTTCATCAAGTAATTTATATTCTTCTTCAGTTATTAAATTACTACCATTATTATTGTTTACTAACCAAAATTCTTTTTGTTCTAAAATACTACCTTCATCAACACTTAAGATACCAGCTAACTTTTTGGCTATTTCAATTTCTTCACTAGTACTTATGCCTTTTATTTTATTATAATAAATTGTTTTTACTCCTAGGTTATCTACTAAAACTTTACCATTAGTATCAAGTATTCTTCCTCTTGGAGCACTACCACCCGACACATAAACTACAGTTTTATTTTCAAGTGCTAAAGTAAAGAGCTCTTTATCAGACCAAATAAAAACTAATCTTGTTAAAAAGACTCCAAAAACTGCAATAATTAATAAATACAAATACATCTTCTTTTTCATATTTATAGTATTTCTTTTTTTAGTTTTTTCATACAATATAATAGGTGTTATTTATGTATAATTTAATTGAGAGATATATGGCTATTATGACTAAAGATGATGTAGCTAATTTTGCTACTAAAAAAGGCATCAATTTAAATGATGCCGAAGTAACTTTTACTTATAATTTTCTTAAGAAAAATTGGAGGGATTATTTAAAAAATCCTAATGTCTTTGATATAAATCGTTATAAAGATAACTTTAGTCCTGAAAATTTTATAAAGGTGAAAAAAGTTTTTGAAGAATATTATCAAAAGTTTGGATCATTTTTATAATAATTTTCTACATCGCTTTCTAAACTCGGATTAAATTTTTTATCTTTAATCATAGCAATTTCAAATTTATATGGAGGAAATTCATTTATATATGGTGTTTCTAATATTTTAGGAATATCTTTTAGTTTTGGATTATATATTACATTTAAAAGATTATCAAAACCAATTGTTCCAAAGCCTATATTAGCATGTCTATCCTTTTTTGAACCAATTACATTTTTACTATCATTTACATGAACACACTTAACTTTATCAAGACCAATTTCGCTATCAAAAACACTTAAATACTCATCAAATTTAGCAATATCTACTCCTGAATCATTCAAGTGACATGTATCAAGACAAATGCCAACTTTATCTTTTAAATTAACTTTATTTAGTATACTTTTAAGTTCATAAATATTTATTCCACATTCACTACCTTTACCCGCCATGGTTTCAAGTAAAATCATTGGCTTGGTATCTTCATCAATTATATAGTTTAGGGCAAGAGCTATATTACTTAGGGCTTCTTCTCTATCAAGTTTTAGGGCATTACCGGGATGCACTACAATATAATTTACTCCCATTTCCGTAATTCTTTTTATTTCATTTTTTAAAAAACTAATAGAAAAATTCCAAGATTCAATCTTTTCTTTATTAGCTAAATTAATAATATATGGCGCATGACATATAACATTGTTAATATCAATATTATTTTCTTTCATATATTCCCAAGCTTTCTCAGTTATATCCCTCTTTAATTCGGCCCTAATAGTATTTTGGGGAGCTCCAGTATAAAACATAAATGTATTTGCATCAAAACTTACCGCTACTTTAGCAGATGCTAATAATTGATCTTTTCCAAAAGATACATGAGAACCTATAATCATTTAAATCACCAATATAATTATACAAAAAAAATAGCCTTATGAAAAGCTATTTTGATATTAATTGCCAGTTGATTCGCCGCCGGATGATGATGCTTTATCACAATTATTATATAAATCTTTCCAGTTCCCTTCATAATTTTTTACATCATCTAGTGCAACATCTTTGTTAGTATTAGTAGTTGTATCAACTCCAGCTCCAACAATTTGATATTCATCATTATGAATCCAAACTTTATAAAGGAAAAGACCTCCACTTCTGGTTACTTGAACACTACCTTTATATGTATCAACATCAGCATCATAAAAACCAGCTTTAATTAAGTCTTCAATACTAATACATTTCCAAGAACCTTCACCTACAGGTAAAGTATCTCCACCCATTAAATTACCAGCTGTAAAATAACTTTGAGCAGATTGAATTGCTGAATTGGCTTCTATAGCTAAAGCATTTCTTCTAGCTTTATCCATTTGAGGAAGTACTGCATTAACAGCAATTAAAATAATAATTGCTAAAACTACGATAACTGCCAGTAATTCGATTAAGGTAAATCCTCTAAAACTATTTAATTCCTTATTTATATCTTTATCCATTTTCTATAAGCACCTCTCTAGTTTTAATAATACTATAATTTTTAATAATAGTCAATAACTTTTATTTTAAAACATCTAAAACTGAAGTGATTAAATCCATATTTTCTACTACATTATTAATTTTATCGGTTACGCGTTCTTTATACTTAATTTTCATATCTTCATTAAATTTTTTATAATCTATAGCTCCCCGATTTAATTCTTTAAAATAATATGAATTTTCTTTTAATTGCCTATAGCTTTTAGCATTTTCTCTAAACTGCATTTGTAAATATATTTGCATTAGTCCTCAAAAAATTTATTTAATGGTCTTGGAGCAACTGGTCCTTTATTTAAATTATTAATAGGATTTTGGGGAGTTTTCTTGGTTAAATCCCCAATAAAATCAATTGCTTTTTGGGCAGTATTGATATGACTTTTAATAGAATCAACATTGACATTTTTAACCATATCTGTAATTTTAGAAATACTATCAACTGCCGCTCTATCATTATTTAAAATATATTTGTTCCAAACACTTTCATCTTCCCCGTATATGTCATATAACTCATAAAATTTCTGCCAAGTCATTTCTCCACTTTGGACATATTTAATTAATTCTGGTTTTGTCTTAATAAAATTTTTAAATGCTTCATGTTTCATATAAAAAATCACCCACTAAATTTTATGAATTAAGTGAGTGATTTATCCTATATTTTGAAATCTTTAACAAAATCATTAAATGATAATTGTTCTTGTTCTTTTACTTCTTCCTCTTTCTTTTCTTCTTTAGTTATTAAATTAACATCAACTGGTTTTAGTGCCCATAAATCTACTTGTTTTTTACTTAACACACTACCAGTACTAGCAATATCCATAATAGGGATTTCACTGTTTTTAATCTCTTTAATATCTGTATCAATTTTACATAAATTGACATCTTTACTATTAGTTAAATAAGCAAAATCTAATTTATAATCTTTAGTTTTAGCTTTTTTAAATAACATATTACCTTTTTTAGCTCGAGATATTAATGATAAATCACTTAATTTAATTCTTTTACCCGTATGTATATTGGTAAATATATTTAAATATTCATCTTCTTCTTTAATATCTGCTCCATATATTACATAATCTTCTTTTAGATTTATACCTTTAACACCACTAGCTTTTACTCCTACAACTGGAATTTCACTAGTTTTAAATCTAAGATAAAAACCATTATGAGTAACAAATAATGTATCTTCCTTAGCCGTTGTAACATTAACAAGTTCATCATCATTTTTTAGTTTTATAGCCATCATTGGTTTAGAATATCTAGTTACTTCAAAGTCTTTTAATGTGACTTGTTTAGTTAATCCATTTTTTGTAAACATTACAACATTTTTCTTCTTATCTTTTAAAATCATACTAGCAACTATTTTTTCTTCTTCTTTAATAACTACTGTATTACTAATATGTTTACCTAAATCTTTCCATTTACATTCTGCTATTTTATGAACAGGTACATATAAATAATTACCTAGGTTTGTAAATAATAGTAAAGTATCTTGAGTGGTTACAAAATATTTAGCTCTTACAAAATCACCAGGTTTAAGGGCTGTTTCATCAGTTGCCGAATTATAACTCTTAAGACTAACTCTTTTAACATAACCATCATTAGTAACTACTACTACTACCTTTTCATTTGGTATCATTTCTTTTAAATCAACTTTTATTTCCGTTATTTCATCTCTAATTTGAGTTTTTCGCGGGTTTGCATATTTCCTCTTAACATCCCGAAGTTCTGATTTCATAACACCTTTAAGTTTAGCTTCATCATTTAATATTTCTTCACATTCTTGGATTAAGCCTTCTAGTTTTTTGCTTTCTTCTTCAAGTGTTACAATATCCGTATTTGTTAAACGATATAATTGTAGGGTTACTATTGCTTCTGCTTGTTCCATGGTAAAATCAAAACTTTTAACTAAATTTTCTTTAGCATCTGCTTTATTTTTACTAGCTCTAATAACCTTAATTACTTCATCAAGTATTGATATTGCTTTAATTAAACCCGCGATTATATGATAGTTCTTTTTATAAAATGCCAAATCAAATTCTGTTCTTTTCGTAATTGTTTCTCTTAGGTGAGCAATGTATGCATCAAGTATTTCTAGTATTCCTAAAGTTTTTGGAGTTCTATTAACAATGGCTACCATATTGTAGTTATATGATATTTGCAATTCCGTATTTTTAAGCAAATAATTTATAATAAAATCTTTATTAGCACCACTCTTTAAATCAATTACTATTCTTAAACCTTCTCTATCGGTTTCATCACGAACTTCTGCAATACCTTCAATCTTTTTATCAATTCTAATACCTTCCATTTTAGATACTAAATTTTGTTTATTAACATCAAAAGGTATTTCAGTAATGATTATTTGCTCTTTGCCTTTTTCTTTTTTAAATTCATATTTACTTCGAACAATTACTTTGCCTCGTCCAGTTTTAAAAGCATCAATTATACCTTGTTTACCTTGCGCTATACCTCCGGTTGGGAAATCTGGGCCTTTAACTATTTCTAAAATAGTATCTAAATAACAATTTGGGGAATCAATTCTCTTAATAGTGGCATCAATTATTTCTCCAAGATTGTGTGGTGGAATGTTTGTCGCATAGCCTGCCGAAATACCATTAGTTCCATTAACTAACAAATTAGGAAACTTGGCAGGAAGCACAGTTGGTTCAAGTAATCTATCATCAAAGTTTGGAGCCCAAGCAACGGTATTTTTATCTAAATCACGAAGTAACTCACCACTAATGGGAGCAAGTCTTGCTTCGGTATAACGATATGCTGCTGGTGGGTCACCATCCATTGAACCATTATTACCATGGATATCAATTAAAATATGATTTTGTTTCCACCACTGAGACATTCTAACCATTGCATCATATACGGAAGAGTCTCCATGTGGATGATACTTACCTAATACATCCCCAACAGTGGTAGCACATTTTAAATATCCTTTATCCCAGGTATTACCAGCTTTAAACATTGCATATAAAATACGCCTTTGCACAGGTTTTAGGCCATCACGAACATCTGGAATAGCTCTATCTTGAATTATTTCTTTTGCATATTTAGCAAATCTATCTCCCATGATTTCTTCAAGGGAATAATCTTCAATTTTCTTTAATATATTTTCCATTTATTACACCGCCCTGTAATTATCTTCCATAGTAAATACTACATTTTCATTAATCCATTCCTTGCGAGGTTCTACTTTATCTCCCATTAAGACATTTACTCTTTTTTCTGCTAGAGCAGCATCATTAATATTAACCCGTATTAAACTACGAGTATCAGGATTCATGGTTGTATCCCAAAGTTGATCAGGATTCATCTCTCCAAGACCCTTGTATCTTTGAATAGAGTATTTACCAGTATTTTCTCTTTTTATTTCCTCTAATTCTTCATCAGAATAAGCATAATATTTTTTCTTACCATAATCTAATTTATAAAGTGGTGGCATTGCAATATAAAGTTTACCAGCTTCAATAAGTCCGCGCATATAGCGATAGAAAAATGTAAGTAGTAGTATTTGAATGTGCGCACCATCAACATCGGCATCAGTCATGATAATTACTTTATCGTAATTAGAATCATTTACATCAAAATCCGCACCAACACCAGCTCCAATAGTATAGATTAAAGTATTTATTTCTTCATTTTTCAAAAGTTCATCAATATTAGATTTTTCACTATTGATAACTTTTCCACGAAGAGGTAGTATTGCTTGGAATTTTCTATCTCTTCCCCCTTTAGCAGAACCACCAGCTGAATCTCCTTCGACAATAAACAGTTCATTAATTTTGGCATTTTTACCACCAGCTGGAGCAAGTTTACTAGATAAATTTCTTTCTTGTTTTTTGGATTTGCCGTTTCTAGCATCTTCTCTTGCTTTGCGAGCGGCTTCTCTGGCCACTTTACTTTTCATAGCTTTATCAAGTATCGCTAGAGCTACCTCTTTATTTTCTTCTAAATAAAATTTAATTGCTTCATATGTGATACTTTCTGTTACACTTCTGGCCTCAGGTGTTCCAAGTTTTCCTTTAGTTTGACCTTCAAATTGCAGTAACTCTTCAGGTATTCGTAAACTTATGACAGCTGATAATCCCTCACGGACATCTGATCCATCTAGTGACCCATCCTTAGCTTTAAAAATATTATTATTTTTAGCATAATCATTAAAAGCTTTAGTTATACCAGTTTTAAAACCAACTTCATGAGATCCGCCATCAACAGTTTTAACATTATTAACGAATGATAAAATATTTTCGTTATAAGTATCAGTGTATTGCATAGCAACATCTACTTCAATTTTACCTTTGGTATTACTAAAATTAATTACTTTATGCAAGGTATTTTTACCTTCATTCATATATTCGACAAAACTAATTAACCCATTATCATAATGAAATTTCGCTTGTTTTTTATCTTCTTCATCAATTACTTCAATAGTAAGACCACTTAGTAAAAAGGCACTTTCTTGCATTCTTTCAACAATAGTTGTATAAGAGAATTGACTTTCTTTAAATATTTCTGGGTCTGGCATAAACTTAACTATAGTTCCAGTTTTATTTGTTTTACCCACAGTTTTAAGAGGAGTTTTAACATGTCCACCATTTTCAAATTCAATCATCGAAATAAGGCCATCACGATAAATTACTACTTGCATAGATTTGGATAAGGCATTAACAACACTAGCCCCAACACCATGAAGACCTCCGCTCACTTTGTAGCCGTCCTCACTAAATTTACCACCAGCATGAAGGATTGTATAAATAACCTCTGGAGTTGGTTTACCAGATTCATGCATTCCAATAGGTATGCCTCTACCATTATCAGCAACCGTAATACTTCCATCTTTATTAATAATTACTTTAATATAATTACCATAACCATTTATTACTTCATCTATTGAATTATCAACAATTTCCCATACTAAATGATGAAGACCTCTTTTGTCTGTTGAACCAATATACATACCAGGTCTTTTACGAACAGCTTCTAAACCTTCAAGAATTTTTATCGATGACTCATCATATTTTGCCATTTTTATTCACCCTAAACCATTATATCAAGAAAAACCCGAGAAAATCAAGGTTTTATCACATAGGAAATCACAAATTAGTCAAATGACTAAAGAAAAAACAACCAAATGGTTGCTTAGCGATTAATATTATATGTTTCCCCAGTTATATTATCAATATTAGGTCCTTCTTTTTTTTCTTCCTTTTTTAATGAAGGAAGTTCTAGATTATCATCATCAGCAATTGTAAATAAACTAATATTTTTTGGTTTTTCTTCCACTTTTTCTTCTACAACTTTTTCTTGAAGTTTTTCTTCTTTATTATTTACAAAAACTGAACTAAATACTTGTGGCCCTGGTGTATATTTCTTTTCTTCATTTCGATCTTTTAATCTAGAAGGTATTTCTGGTTTTTCTTCTAATTTTCTATCTAATCTTGAAGGAATTACTTCTTCATCTGCAAATAAAGGTTTTCTTTCTTCCTTCTTTTCTTCTTTTGGTAAATCAATATTTTTAAATTCTTGCTTTAATTTTTCAAATTCTGATAAATCTTTAGATAAATCATCATTTGTATTACTTAATAAAGGTTCATCATCAGCAATTGAAAATATTGGTTTTTCTTCTTCAGTTTTCTTAGGTAAAACTGGTTCAAAAGTTGTAACCTCTACATCTGTTGGTTCTTTTGGTAAATCAGGTTTTATTTCTTCTTTTTCACTATCTTTAATTAAAGGTAAAGTTTGAGTTTCATCAAAAATTGATTTAACTGGTTTTTCTTCTTCTTTTGCCTCTTCCTTTATTGCTACTTCAGGAGTGTTTTCTTCTTTTGTTTCAGAAATTTCTACTTTTTTAGGTTCTTCTTTTTCTTCTTTAAAAGCATCTAATTCTATTTTTTGTAATCTTTTAGTTTCTTCTAATTTTTGATCCTTTTTACCAAAGAAAAATACTACTACAAAAAGTATTATTAAGACTACTAAAGCAATTGTTAAATATAAAACAAAATTATCATTTTGATATAAATCATATATGAAGTCCATCATACTAGAACACCTCTTTTATTATCTTTATATTTTAATATTACCAAAATATGCTAAAAAAGTAAATGATTTTATTGACTATTTTACATTTTTAGGCATATTTCCTTCTTTGCTTGACAATAAATAAGCAACCCTTAAGTTGCTTATTTATACCTATTCATTTGTTGCATTACTTGTTTAACTTGTTTTTGGCTTGGTTTTCTACCCATACTACTCATCATTGCTTCAATCATCTTTTCATTAATCGGAGGATTTTTATCAATTTGTCTTTTTAAGAAATAACGAGCTAGAAAAAAGCCAATTATTAAACCTACAACTAGACCTATTACTAAATATAATATTAATTGTCCCAAAATAATCACCTCAAGTATATTTTACTATAATTTATATATTTTCTCAAGTTACAATCTTACTAATTCTTCTAACCAGAAATAATCTTTATTTTCAAAATCACAAGCAAATAATTCATTTAATGGTAAAAGCTTTCGAATATTTTTATTTATAATATTTGTTTTTAGCAAAATATGAGAATTCTTTACCCAGATATTTGTTTCTTCTTTACGATATTTATTTACTACTTTATGATTATCACCAATTTTCATGTAAAAATCATTATCTTTGTTTTTATCGTAAATAAGTCGATTGTACTTTAGTTTGTCAATTGGTACTATTAGATCATCTAATAGGTCTTTACCATAACCAACATCTGCTTTATCAAGCAAATATATCCCTTCTAAAGATTTGAACAAATTATAAGGAGATTCCTTCATTAAAAGTGTCATTTCCCTATTGATTTTAAAAATATAAAATGTCCGCATTATTATCACCCAATAAGATAATAACACACTTAATTTAAATAATTTGTCAGATTATGTCGATAGATACATCTTTTGTTAAATTATTTGCAATACTGGCTAAAATAGTGGCTTTATCAAATTTTAAAATTTTGGCAACATCTTCACTTTTACCACTCATGCCAAAGCGATTTATACCATAAATATATTCTGGTTTGGTTGCAAAACGGTTCCAAATTAAACTTGATCCAGCTTCAATTACAAATGTCGGAACATCTTTTGGTAGTAATTGTTCTTCATATTTAGGGTTTTGTTTTAAAAATAATTCCATTGATGGCATTGAGACTACTCTAGTGTCTATGCCCATAGTAAATAATTCTTTAGAAATATCTACTGCCATAGCTACTTCACTACCAGTTGCAATTATAACTCCATCTAAACGAAATTTTTCTTTACGAATCATGTAAGCCCCATATTTAACAAATTTGGCATTAGTATTTTTAAGTTTGCTTCTTTTTTCTTTGCTAAGCACTAAAGCTGTTGGACAGTTATTTTTTAAAATATATTCCCATGAACCCATTATTTCATTAATATCTGCCGGACGGAATGTTATGAAATTCGGTATACTTCTTAACATTGTAAGTTGTTCAACTGGTTCATGGGTTGGGCCATCTTCTCCAACATATATAGAATCATGAGTGTAAATGTAAGTTACTGGTAAATTCATTAAAGCAGACATACGAATCGCTGGTTTTTGATAATCACTAAAACTTAAGAATGTAGAACCAAATACTTTTAAATTTGATAGAGCCATGCCATTAAGTATAGCCCCCATTGCATGTTCTCTAACTCCAAAATAAATGTTTTTACCTACTGGATTATCAGGACTTTGAATAGTTGATTTATCTAAGTTTGTTTTACAACTGGATGAAAGATCAGCAGAACCTCCTAGAAAGAAAGGACTTTTTGGAGATATAAAATTCATGATTTTATGATTACTTTCCCTTAGTTCTTCACTATATTCATCACTTATTTTAAACTTTGTATCATCAAAATCAATAACAAAAGCATTTCTTTCAAGTAAATTAAACAAAGAGTTCAATCCAAAATTATTAGTTTCTTTAATGTCAGTATATTCTTCTTCCCAACTTTTAAAAACAGGAGCCATTCTTTTATTAATACTATTTAAGATATGGTCTTTATATTTAGAATCAACTACAAATGGTTCACTAGTAATTTTGAATTTTTCTTTTAAATTACTTAAATCTTCTTTAGCTAAAGGTTTACCATGAACTTTATTAGTTCCTTCATTAATAGAATCTTTACCAATTATAGTATGACAAATAATAATCGTTGGGCGATCACTTTTTTTAGCTTGTTTTATAGCTTTAGAAACTTCACTATAATCACTACCGTTTTTAACTTCTAAAATATTAAAATCTAATGCTTCAAAACGAATAGCTATATCTTCAGTAAAAGTTAGATCAGTATCACTATCTAAACTAACTTGATTACAATCATATAATATGATTAATTTATTTAAATTTTGCGTGCTTGCAAAAGATAAAGCTTCATAACTAATTCCTTCCATTAAATCGCCATCACCACATAAGCAATAGGTGTAGTAATCAATTAATTTGGAATTTTTCTTTTCGATATTAGCAATGGCATTTAAATATCTTTCCGCCATAGCCATACCTACTGCTATACCAATACCTTGACCTAAAGGACCAGTTGTTGAATCAACTCCTGGAGTAACTTTATATTCTGGATGACCTGGGGTAAGAGAATTAAGCTTACGGAATTGTTTTAATTCATCCATATCAATATTAAAACCAGCATGATAAAGCATTGAATAAAGTAATGCTGAACCATGACCTGATGACATTACAAAACGGTCCCTATTAACCCAATCTGGTTTACTTGGTATTACTTTTAAATAATCTTTGTATAAAGCATAAAGTATTGATGCTGCACCTAAAACTATTCCTGGATGACCACTACCTGCTTTGTCAATCATATCTAAAGCTAATACTTTAATACTATTAATAGCTTCATTATCAATTTTACTCATATTTTCACATCCTCGTATTTTAATAATATCATAAAATACAAAAAAAATAAACAGCTTATCACTGTTTATATTATCTTTGAATAAAACACAAATTAAGAACAAAAAGGAATGATGCACCAACTTTTATTGGAGCTTTAAATTTAGCACATTCATATAAAGCCACAAATTTATCAGCACCAGATACTACCCAACTTCCCACATTTTTTGGCAAAGTCTTAGAAATTGGAAACATGTGAGCTGCAATAATATTTGCTTGTCTTTTATTAATTGCAAAATTATTTTCAGCATTTTCTAAAGCCTTTGATGGGTGGTTTAAGAATGCTTTATTTGTTACTTCATTATTTTTAAAGAAATCATGTAATAATGCTGCTCTAGTTATTTCTTCATAATTTTTAATTTTTAATTTTTTACAAGTTTGATATGTAACTTTAGCAACATGTAATGAATGATCAAGCCGAGAAATACCATGATGGATTTCATATTTTAAAGCAATAAATTCATTATTTTTAAGTATATCATTAACTATATTATTAAATTCTATTTCTTTTTTTAATGTCATTTTTACCTCACATTTATTAATTATATCACTTTTAGGTACTTTTTTGAACTACTTTTGACTATTTTTTTGCATTATCAGACAAATTTAAACCATTTTTCTCTAAAATTTGGGCAATTTTTCGTTGATTTTTAGCAATTTCTAGCATTTGTTCATGTAAAACTTCTAAAATAAGTTCACTTTTTAAATCAATTCGATAATCATTTTTATTTCTTAAACTTTCTTTTTTGGCTTCCCTATTTTGACTCATCATAATAATTGGCGCCTGCAAGGCGGCAATACAAGATAAGACTAAATTAAGTAATATGAAAGGATATGGATCAAAGCCATGAACAAATTCATTTAAAAACATCCAAAAAAATAAGAAAAGAACAAATGTTATAATAAATGGCCATGATCCAATTATAGCTGTTACTATATCTGCTAGTTTATCACCAAAGGTTCTTTTTTCATCTTCTAGTTTGTCAATATCAATGGCTAAAGGTTCATCAATAAGCATTTCGATTAATTCAGATTCATCATCTGTTTTTAGGTCTTCGTTTAATAATTGTTTAACAATTTCTTTTTTGCGATTTTTATTATCATCCACTAATTTTCCTCCAGGTTCAAATTAAAGCGATAATGTCCAACTATTTTTTTTCTAGTTAAACCATCTTCTTCATAATTATGATACCCATCATGGTGAATAATATAACTAATTCCCTTATTGTTTCTTTTATCACTTACAATTCCAATATGATCTTCATAAACTACAATATCTCCGCCTTGCCAAGCAGTATAATCACTAGCATCTGTTGTTAGTTTTTCAGTATATTTTTCCAAAAAAACACGAATGTTACGAACTCTTCTAAAATCTATATTAGAATCAATTACATCTATATCATAATCACTTTGATTATTTTTAATATCTTTATCAATCATTTCTTTAAAATCATATCCGGCCTCACTTAGAGCATACCAAATTAAATCTGAACAAACATAATATCCATCATCGGGATAACCTTCAGCGTAATAAGCACTTTTATATTTAGGATTCATGGCAATAAAACTTCTGGCGCCATTTAAAATATCTGTATAATCATCTATACCATCAGAATCATAATCAACATCACTTGTTATAAAGGGTACTTCAATATCTGATGTCTTCCACTTATCTAAATAGCCAAGCTCATTTAGAGAAATTATGGCTAATAATAAAATTAAAAATAATACCAAAAGATGACCGAATTGCAAGAAAAACTTCATTATTCCTCCTTAATACGCATTAAAAATTTAGAAGCTATACTATCTTTGTCTCTATTTTTAACATAGAAAAAACCAATTACACAATAAATCACTGCTCCGATAAAGTTAACTGCTAGATCTTCCATTGTATCAATTAAACCAATATCTAAATAGCCATCATTAATAACATAGGTAGTATTATCACTAGTAGTTATAGTAGATGAAGTTATATCATCAACATGAATAGCTACATTTTCTCCTGATTCATTTAATGAAACTGATGAAATAGATTCAACTATTGTATCTTTTTGCATATCAGTTTTAAAATATACATCTACTCCATATTCAAAGAATTCCCACAATACTCCGATAGTCATCGAAAAACAAAATCCAACAATTGCTACGAATATTGGTGATAAATTTAAATGAAACTTTTCTGTTCGATTTAAAATATCAATCAAAGAAAATCCAATCGCTGCACATAAAAAACCATTAATTGTATGTAAAATTGTATCCCAATGCGAAAATAAATTAAAGAAATTTTGCATTTCTCCCAAAATTTCAGCTGCAAAAACAAATAAAAATACAACTATTTCTAAAGTCTCAGGCATCTCAATATTAAATTTTCTTTCAATAAAACCTGGTATTAAAAATAAAATTAAAGTTAATACACAATAAAAGGCATGTTCATAATTACCACGAATTAATTGTAATACTAAAGTTACTAATATTAAAAATCTTAAAACAAAATAAACAATAAATGCCTTTTTATGATGTTTCAATTCATATTTAATTTCTTTTTTTATATTTCTTTTTTTCTTTTTTTCCATCTTTGACACCATCCATAATAAGTATATCATATTAATAATTTTAAGACAACATAACCCTTTGGGCGTATTAACAAATTATTAAAATAAACTGTGCACTTGTTTGGAGTATAAAAAAAAGTCCAATATCGGACTTAAATTTCAAAATGGTCGAGAAGACAGGATTTGAACCTGCAACCCCTACATCCCAAATGTAGTGCACTACCAAATTGTGCTACTTCTCGTTATCCTAAAAAATGGTACGCCCAAAGGGATTCGAACCCCCAACCTCTAGATCCGTAGTCTAGCGCTCTATCCAGTTGAGCTATGGGCGCAGAATTTCTGGGTGCACTATAATTATATTACACAAAGAGCAAAAATGCAACCATTTTTGCTTATTTTTGATTAAAGTAGCGCTGTTGGGGGTTCGTTTAGATATATAAAAATATTAAAAAATTGCAAATTTGCAATTTTTATACTCCTAAAGCAATATGTTTTTTCTTTAATATGAATTTTCTTAAGAAATCTACCGGGAAAACTGTTAGAGCTAAAATAAATACTAATATAAGCTCATTTAATTCCAGTCCATAAGTTCTAAATATATCTCCCCCATTATAGATGATATAAAGTTGAGCAATAAAGATAAAGCTAAATATTGCTACAAATACTTTATTTTTAGATAAGTTAGCTAGTATATTTATTCTGGAAGTTCTAGCATTAAAAGCATTAAATATTCCCATGAATATGAACATTGCAAAGTAAGCGGTCATTAAATATTCATTATTTTCACTAGGTCTAATAAATTCTCTTACTATAGGAAGTTTTAAAAATAATATACAAAGAATTGCACAATATAGACCCGTCCAGATGATTTCACTATACATATATTTATTCATAATTGGTGTATTCTTTTTCTTTGGTGGTTCTTCCATATATTCTTCAAGTGGTGCTTCATATGAGAAGGCTATGCCTGAGAATGTGTCCATAATCATATTAAGCCAAAGCATTTGCACTATAGTAATTGGAGTCGATATGCCAATTAAAGAACCAACTATTGATAAAATTAAAGCACAAGTATTAACGGTTAATTGATAAATTATGAATTTACGAATACTTTTAAAAATTGTTCTGCCATATAAAATTGCTTTACTAATTGATAAAATATTATCATCAAGTATGACAATATCCGCTGCTTCTTTAGCAACATCAGTGCCACTCCCCATAGCAAAACCAACATTGGCTTTTTTTAGGGCTGGGGCATCATTTACTCCATCTCCAGTCATGCCTACAACTAAAGACATATCTTCAAGTATATTTACCAAACGACTTTTATCATTAGGTAAGGCTCTTGCAACAACTCTAATATCACTTAACTTTTCTTTT
>ERZ1643249.2846-NODE-2846-length-15778-cov-4.543344_pt1 | contig 15778 bp, 13 predicted proteins | sample MGYA00579263_ERZ1643249 | MGnify/ENA primary metagenome ERZ1643249 (study PRJEB29033, sample SAMEA4952264) | chicken gut metagenome | biome: Broiler Chicken; feature: Gastrointestinal Tract; material: Caecum | place: Ireland | collected 2018 | study: Broiler...
CCAGGCAGACAAACACCGCTCCCACCAGGGCAATGACCGTCTCGGTGGTCGCCGTCTCATTACAAAAAAAATGGAACTGATCCATCAGGCTGGATACCACCGCCTCCATGATGGACACGGAACTTGTCAGCGCCGCGAAGAGCACCATGGCAAAGAACAGGCAGCCGACCAGATTTCCAATGCCTCCCATAGCGGAAAAGACCTTGGGCAGGGACACAAACATCAGGCTGGGACCGGAGGCTTCCATCCCCTCCGTCCCCATAAAAGTGTACACTGCCGGGATGATCATCACGCCCGCCAGAAACGCCACCACCGTGTCAAAGATCTCGATCTGATTGATGGACTTTGTCAGACTGGCGTCGTCGGGCACATAGGAGCCGTAGGCGATCATAATACCCATGGCTACGCTCAGACTGAAAAAGAGCTGCCCCATGGCATCCACCAGAACCGAGAAAAAGCGTTGCAGCGTGATACCGTCGAAATTGGGGATCAGGTAGATCAGAAGTCCGTCCAGACCAGTCCTGGTCACGCCGCCCTCATCGGTATAGTGAATGGTAACGGAGAATACCGCGATGGCCACGATCAGAAGGAGCAGCAGCGGCATCACGATCTTCGAGAAGGACTCGATCCCCTTCTCCACGCCGCGGAACACCACATAGGCCGTCAGCGCCAGATAGATGATCGTGAACACCAGAGGCGCTGTCTCCCCGCTGATAAATCCATTAAAATATCCGTCCGCGGCGGCATTGCTGCCGTCTCCGGTCAAAAACGCCACAAAATATTTGAGCACCCATCCGCCGATCACACAGTAATACGGCATGATGATAACCGGCACCAGACATGCCACGATGCCCAGCTTTCCCCAGCTTTTCCTGATCTTCGCGTAGGCGGTCAGCGGACTCTGCCGGGTTTTTCGCCCGATGGCGATCTCCGTGGTCAGGAGCGTAAAACCGAAAGTCAGCGCCAGAATAATATAGATGACCAGAAACAGGCCGCCGCCGTCCTTGGCTGCCAGATAGGGGAATCTCCAAATATTTCCCAGGCCCACAGCGCTTCCCGCCGCGGCCAGGACAAATCCGAGAGAGCCCGTAAAAGAATTTCTCTTCTTTCCATTTTCCATAGCTCATTCCTCTTTACTTCTTTTTGTCAGTGCCATCCAGTATAGCACAACAAGCCGGAAAATCCTATCCCTTTCTTTCGTTTGCCGTATATTTGCCACATATTTGTCTTCCGCGTTTCCCCATATTTCCGACCGCCGCCGCCCAGCCGCCGGTTATCTGCAGATCATCTGTCTGCGGATGCGCTCCTTCGTCTCCTCTTTCAGCCCGCTTTCGCAAAGAAGTTTCCCGTATTCCTTCTCCTCCATTACCCGCAGAAAATATTCCATATTTCCCGGATCAGAATTCATCATCGGCAGCATAAATTCAGGAATATACTGCATGATCGGATTCTTTACCTGATAGGTGGCAGTAATCTGATAATCCGCGATGATATCCAGAGAGTCTACCCCGCAGAAAAGTAAAATTAATGCCGCCGTCACGCCGGTGCGATCCTTTCCCGCCGTGCAGTGAAAGAGCACTGCCCCTTTTTCCAGCTTCTCCGCGATCAGATTCAGCACCTCCGCCACTCTCGTCGGGCAATCCCGGATCATGGTCTCATACCCGTCGCTGAGACTCTTCTCAAAGGCACCCATGGCGTCCTTCTCCTGATTTTCCCTTACCACGTCCTCCAACGTTTTCCCGCTGTCCGCATCATCCACAACGCTGTCCTGCAAAGGCGCCGCAATTACCTCGACCCCCTCCGGCGCTCGGTAACCCATCTGCCGAATCTCCTCCGGGGAGCGCAGGTCGATAACCGTGCGAATGCCCATATCGTACAACTGCTTCCACTCCTCCGCCGTCAGGTTGTTTGGCGCGTCGGAGCGATACAGTCTGTGCCAGGCGGTTACCCCGCCCTCCCGGCAGGCGTATCCTCCCAGATCCCTGCAGTTAAACATATGCTCCAACGGTATTCTTCTGAGTTCTCTCATTTTTGCTTCTCCTCTCTGTGTCACATCGGAATTTTACTCTCCTCAACCGCAATCGCACGGTTCGAGGCGTGTTTCCCCTTGTACACCAACGCTACCATACCACAAGGAGCCTTCTTGCCGATATCAAAAATCCCCTTTTCTTATCAATGATTCCTGTTGCGGCAGAAGGGACAAACCGAAAAAATTGTGATATAATGGCTGCAACAACCACACTCTCCCTTTGTCCGGGGAGGGTAGAAAAACAGATTGGAGCATACCTATGAGAAAGAAAGAACTGGCGCTGGAAGTGATCCGGCGCCTGAAAGAGACATACCCCATCGCCGAGTGCACACTGGACTATGACCAGGCCTGGAAACTTCTGGTCAGCGTCCGCCTGGCGGCCCAGTGTACGGACGCCCGGGTCAATGTGGTGGTGGAGAAACTGTACGAAAAATACCCGGACGTAAACGCCCTGGCCGACGCCGAGCCGGAGGACATCGAAGCCATTGTCCACCCCTGCGGTCTCGGAAAGAGCAAGGCCAGGGATATCAGCGCCTGTATGCGGATACTGCGGGATAAATACGACGGGAAAGTGCCGGATGATTTTGATGAGCTGCTGGCCCTTCCCGGCGTGGGCCGCAAGAGCGCCAACCTGATCATGGGGGATGTCTTCGGCAAACCCGCCATCGTGACGGACACCCACTGCATCCGCCTGTGCAACCGCATCGGTCTGGTGGATGGCATCAAGGAACCCAAGAAGGTGGAGATGGCTCTCTGGAAGATTATCCCCCCGGAGGAGGGCAACGACTTCTGCCATCGCCTGGTCATGCACGGGCGGGACGTCTGCACTGCCAGAACCGCTCCCCACTGCGACCGTTGCTGTCTTTCCGACATCTGCAAAAAAAGGATCTGACCGAAAGGCCAGATCTTTTTTTACCTGTCATAATCGTCCAGAAAAGAGTGCCGCTCGCCGTCCCTCTTCCAGGAGATAATGGTTCGCAGATTCACATTTTCCACGCTCTTGAAAATATTTCCCTCCACATAGGGGTTTGTCTCCTTCAGCCGGGCGATCAGCTCCTTGATCTCCCGGCGCTTGGAATCGCTGCTGCCGTCGGGCCGGCAGAAGGTGTTCTGCTCGGTAAAGCGGCAGGCGCACTGGAGAAAACGCAGTCCATGGTAGTCTCTCCAGTGGCAGATGTCCGCCTCCCGGATCAGATACATGGGCCGGATCAGCTCCATGCCCTCAAAGTTGGTGCTGTGGAGTTTCGGCATCATGGTCTGCACCTGCCCGCCGTAGAGCATTCCCATCAGAATCGTCTCAATCACATCGTCGTAGTGATGGCCCAGAGCGATCTTGTTACAGCCCAACTCCTTTGCCCTGCTGTACAGATATCCCCTGCGCATCCGGGCGCAGAGATAACAGGGATTTTTCTCTATGCCGTACACCGCGTCAAAAATTTCCGAGGAAAAGATCGTGATGGGAATCCCCAGCATCGCCGCGTTCTCCTCGATCAGCCGACGGTTTTCCTCCTTGTATCCCGGATCCATCGCCAGAAACACCAGCTCAAAGGGAAATTTATTGTGCTTTTTCAACTCCTGAAAGAGCTTGGCCATCAGCATGGAGTCTTTCCCGCCGGAGATGCACACCGCCACCTTATCCCCCTCCTGAAGCAGATCATAGGTGTTGATGGCTTTGGCAAATTTGGTAAAGAGCTGTCTGTGAAATTTTTTTCTCAGCCCCAGTTCCACCTCCCGGGCCTTTGTCAGGGGCTGATCCTTCTTCTTTTTTCTCTCATCCGTCATGTCGCTCTCTCCTGTCTGCCGCATCTCCTGTCCGCCCTTTCCCTTCGCCGGAAACTTCCACCGCAGAAATCTCCGCTCTCCGCCGCTTCAGATATTCCTGCATATGGGCGCGCAAAAGGGCAAACTGCCGCTGTGTAGTCTCATTGTCGGAGACAAAATTCATCAACTGATCCAGATAGTGCTGTTCCTCCGCCAACTGCGCGCTGATGGGATACACCAACTCGAAGACCAGCGCCATATGTCCGACCACGTTGTCCACCGGCGTCTTTTTCAGGGACCGCAGCACCGCGTGCTCCTCCTCAAAAGCCTCCAGAACCTCCGGTGTGACCTCGGACTGGCGCAGTTCTGCGTCAGTGGTATTATAGATAGCTTCCAGAGGCACCTCCACATTGACCCGCAGGATATCGATCTTATCCGCGTCCCGCAGGATCTGGCAGAACATCCTGGTCCTCTCATCCAGATCCTTTGGCAGGCGGTAGGCGCTGTGGCTGGCCACCGCCGTCCGCATCAGCGCAAGCTCCTCTTCCTTCGGGGCCTCCTTTTCAAAATCAAGATAACTGCGGATCAGCTGTTCTTTTCCAAAGAGTAACTCCGCTCCGAAAAAAGCATGGTCGATGGAATCCGCGTCGTTGAAGGTGTTATACCTGCGAAGCTGCTCGAAACGCCCCACATCGTGAAGCATTCCCAGCAGCCAGGCAAGTTCCACGTCCTCCGGCGCCAGAGAAAGACTCTCCGCAATCTTCCGGCACAGCTCCGCCACCTTGTAGGTGTGGACAATCTTCAAGTGTATTTTTTCGTCTTTGGGATTATAGTTTTTTACATAGGAGGCGAAGGCCTCCTTTACTCTTGTCTCGTCGATTTTCATCTCGGGGTTCTCTCACTCTCTGTCACATTTTTCTTCTGCTGCCGCGGGAGGACGCATTTCTTCCACAGAGTAGTATATTCTGATTTGCCCGCAAATGCAATGACATCCGTAAAAATCCCCCTCACGGCCATAACCGCAAAGGGGACTGTTCTTACAGATACACCTTCAATTCCCGCATGAGTTCCTCCTCCGAGGCAATGAGCTGTGAAGCCAGTTCTTTGCTTGTGGAGGAAGCCCCCGGATTATCATTGACATATTCGCTGATGGACTGTATGCCCATGTTGCAGCCGTCCATCAGAAGCTTCGCCGCCTCGTGGGTATCCGTGTCATCGTTCATGGCCATCTTTACCTCTGCGGACAGCCAGGAGAACACGTTCCCGGCCACAGACGGCTCCGGCGGTGTCTCCCCGGCTTTCCGCAGCAGATCGTTGGCGTCCGCCTGCAGTTCTTCATGGCGCATCTTACAGCGGTTAATCAGTTTCAGCATACCGCTGTCGTCCACATGCTCCATAATCTGGTTCATGGAATCTTCCGCCATCTGGCAGCCGACGCTGACCTGTCCCAGCACGTCCTTCGTGGAAGCATCGATTCCGCAAGGTCCGCAGGAGCCGCATCCGAAGGTTCCGTAAGCTCCTTTTCCCATCTTCTTCTCTCCTTTTACCGTGTTTTTGTCAGACATCGGGAAACCGTCCGAAAATTTCGGGCGTTATCCCTCATAGCTAGTATATCTGGAGAGACGTTTTTTATTCGAGACATCTTTGCAGACTACTCATACCTCAGAGCCTCCACCGGCTGCATGGCCGCAGCCCGCTTCGCCGGATAATAGCCGAAAATCATTCCGATCAGAACCGAAAATACAGCGGAAATCACGATGGCCGGAACGGAAGGCGCTACCGTAATCCGAAGGAAAGAGCCAAGCCCTGTCTGCGAATTCACAAGAAATGTGGCGGCTACCCGGGCGAGAAGGAAACCGTTGATGATCCCGGAGGCAATACCGATGATCCCACCGGTAAAGCAGATAACCACCGCCTCCATGAGGAACTGCCGGCGGATGCTTCTGTTTTTCGCCCCAAGAGCCTTTCGAATTCCGATTTCACGGGTTCGCTCCACCACGCTGACCAGCATGATGTTCATAACGCCCACGCCTCCCACAATCAGAGAGATGGCCGCGATCACGGAAATGGCGATGGTAAGCACATTCAGCACAGATTCCATATTTCCCAACTCCGAATCCATATCATAACAGTTCAGCCTGAAATTTTCATTGGTGTTATAGACATTGGTCGCGAAATAGACCATAGTATCTTCCTTGACCGCTGTGGGATCCTCTTTCTCCGACGTCGCGATCTGAAAATAGCTCAGCCCGCTGTATATACCGGAAGCCCTTGAAGCGGCAGCCGCGTAGGTATAGGGAACCAGGAAAGGCGTCTCCAGGTCGCTCTCCGGAATCTGTCCGCCAAGCCCTCCCATTCTGGCAGCGTCATAATGATAGACGCCTACCACATAGAGTTCGCTTGCCGTACCGTCTCCCGAGGTAACCTGAATCTTTTTGCCCACCGGGTTCTGTCCATCCCAGGCATACTTTGCATACAGATCAGAGACGACCGCCACCGGTTTCTGTTTCTGGTTGTCCTGATCACTGATCTCCCTGCCGCTGATAAGAGAAATTTTGGAAGCGCCCAGATATCCCGGCGTCACGCCCTGCATCTGTACGGTAGCGCTTCCCGCATCCCCGGAAGCCGTAACATTCCCCAGATCCTCTGTGGCAATCACATAGTCCACCCGCCCTTCAAAGGCTTTTTTGTACTCCATCAGCATCTGATATGTCAGACCGTCTTCCTCACGCATTTCGGGATATTCCCAGTTTTCTTCCTCCTCGGTGGAGGAAAACTCCGGTGTAATTGCCTCTACATAGGCGGAGAGCATATTGGTACCGCCCATCTGCCGCATGGTGGCGGCGATAGTCGCCTGCAGGGAACTTCCGATCGTGGTAATCGTGATAACGGCGCTGATGCCGATGATAATTCCCAGCATCGTCAAAAATGCCCGCATGCGATTGACCCGAAGGCTCTCAAAAGCCAGACGGATATTTTCAACCAGATTCATTTTGCTCTCCCTCCTTCCTGTCCAAGCATAGCATCCGACAGAATTTTTCCATCGGATAATGTAACCATCCGCTGTGTTTCCTCCGCAAGTTCCCGGCTGTGGGTAATCAAAAGGATTGTCTTTCCCTGCCTCCTGTGGAGATCATGAAAAATGTCCATGACCAGCCGTCCCGTGGCAGAATCCAAAGCCCCCGTAGGTTCATCCGCCAGCAGAATCTCCGGATCATTGGCCATAGCCCTGGCAATGGCCACTCTCTGCTTCTGTCCTCCCGACAATTCTGCCGGCTTGTGAGAACAGCGGTCCGCCATCCCCACCATATCCAGAAGTTCCATGGCCCGTTCCCGGCGCTGTCTTCTGCCCATCCCGGCGTACATCAGGGGCATTTCCACATTCCGCAGGGCTGAAACGCGGGATATCAGGCAGAAATTCTGGAACACAAAACCGATCTTTCTGCTTCGGATATCGCTGCGCTCATCCTCCGTCAGATTGCTGACCTCCTGGCCGTCAAGAAGATAGCTGCCCTCCGTGGGGCGGTCAAGAATCCCGATCATATTCATCAGCGTACTTTTCCCGGACCCGGACTCGCCCACGATGGACAGAAATTCGCCCTTCGCCACCAGAAGATCAATGCCGTGAAGAATTTCCAGTTCATTGGCCTGTCCCTCGTAATACCGTTTGACAATGCCTCTCATCTCTATCATTTTTCCAGTCTTCATAGGCATCTCCTATTCCTGGTCCGGATAGAGGTCCTCGTCTTCCGGAAGATACAGTTCCACCTTCTGTCCCTCAGTTACCATATACGGATCATTGATGATGATATCGCCTTCCTTCAGATCCTCCGCCGTGACCGCCGTATAATACTCCCCGGCAACGCCTGCCGTGACCGCAACCTGTTCAACAATGTAAGTCCCGTCTTCCTGCTCAACAGCCCGGTAAATATAACTGTTCCCCTCATCGTCCGGAGCGATAGCGTCATAGGGAACCGCCAGCTGCTCCCCCGCGTCATCCAGAAGAATTTCCACCTTTACCGACATGCCGAGAAGCAGCGGCGTACCCGGTTCAAGGGAAATCGTAGCGCTGTACCCGCCGCCGGATCCACCCTCGCCGCCGGCATCCGATCCGCCGGATGCGGATGCAAAATTGATAACCCGAATGACCTGACCGGAGAATACCTGATCACTGCCTACCGCGTCACAGGTAATCCTGGCATTCATCCCCTCGGAGATTTTTAAAATATCCTGCTCCCGAATATTGACCGTCACTTTCAGATTTCCATCGTCTTCGATCCGCATCAGGGATCCGTTGGGAATACTTCCCCTGGAAACATTCAGCGATGTGATAATCCCGGACTGGGGCGCCGTTACTGTCAATTGGTTCAGCTGTTGACGCAGTTTCTGCAGCTGGGCGCTGTTCTGCGTTACCGCGCTCTCATCTACACTGTTTAAGGCCTCCTGGGCCGCGGAAACCGCGGACGCTGCTTCTGCGTTGGCGTTCTGGGCATCGGAAAGCTGTCCGAGCACCGTCTCAGCATCCCCTTCCATTTCCCCGTTTACCACCTTCTGATACATTTCCTGGGCACTGGCCTGCATGGAAGCGGCAGCCTGCTGCTGGGCCTTTGCCGTATCCAGGTCCTGCTGCAGCCTTCTGCGCTGCCTGTCAACCTCCTTGCGGGCCTGGGCGTCCTGATTTTCCAGGTCGGCAATCTGCTGACGGATCTCCTGTCCGTCGAAGACACAGAGCACATCCCCCTGCTGTACGTGATCTCCCAGCGATACGGGAAGTTCTGTAATCTGTCCCGTCATCTCCGTAGTAATCTCCACCACGCCGGCGCTCTCCACCTTGCCGGATGTATGAATGGACGTGGAAAGATCCTGCGGCTTCAGGCGAAACGCCTGCACTCCTTCCTGCCCGTAGGCGGGCTCCTCCTCCGGAGCGGACAGCGCCCGGAATACCACGGCCCCAATAATGACCGCCGCCAGAAGAACAATAACCACTGTCAGCTTTTTGTGTTCTGCGATTTTCGCTCTCATAAACATCTCCTCTCTTACATTCTCTTCTTTTTGTTTTCTCGATTGTACCATCCGTCCTTTAACTTTCTGTACGCTCTTTCTTAACTTAAGATGAAAAAAAGCGAAAAAAGGGGACAAAAATTCCCCGGAGCGGAAGATCTTTTTTACGGTTCTTCTTTTCCGGGGAATTTTTCTGGTGCAATCTCCTCATTTCCGCGATCCCACACAGACATGCGCGCATCCTGATCCCGTTATCCCAAAACTAGCGAATGTTTTCGATCTGGCGAAGTCTGGCGTCCAGCGCTTCCACTGTCTCCGCGGAAGTGCTGCCGTAAGCCAGGGCGTCCCGCAGTTTCATTTTTTTCACAACAGCCATAATGTCTGCCTGATCCATATCCTCTGTCATAGGATTAGACTGAGCTGACGATCCGCCCATCATGCCTCCAAGCACATCCCCCAGAATCGCCATGGCCTTCGGATTGCTCATCAAAAGCCCCATGGTACAGTCCACCGAGAGATAGGCTTCCCGGTCTCCGCTGGCATAATGTCCGCAGACAGGTTTCGTCATACTGCCCTTCCCGAAATCTCCCAGCACATCCTTAAGCCATCCGATGCTGTCCGCTACCCAGTCGGGAATCCGGTCGCACATACTGGTATCTTTATCCTGCACACTGCTGTCGCAGGTGGAGAATCCATGAGGACCGTAAGCATAGACATGGCTCTCAAAAGAAATATCATGCCGGTCCAGTGCCTGCATAAATTCAATCGTATTGGCGATGGGCACCAGATTGTCGGTGCGGGATGCGAAGAGGAAGCAGGGACAGGTATCGTCGTCCACCGCGTCCACCACGCTGGGAGCGCTCTTGTTGCAGCCCTTCACGTCCTCATTAAGCACGGCATAACCGAGAATCGCTGCCGCAGGACGGTTCTTCGCCATGGTCGCCGCCGCGCCCGCCAGATGGCCGCCGGCGGAAAATCCGATGACCGCAATCTTATCCGGATACAGTTTCCACTCCTGCGCTCTGCTCCTGATCAAATCCATTGCCGCGTCATAATCCTCCAGAGGCTGGGGCCAGACGGCGTCCTTCTTTACCGAATAGCGAAGCACAAACACCTGATAGCCGGCCTTCAGATAGGGAAAAGCCACCGGATCCGCTTCCCGATCGGAACACATCTGGTACCCGCCTCCCGGAAGCACCAGAATTCCCGGACGTTTCGGAATATTGCCAAATTCCCCCTCCACATCCTGCAGCTAAGCCGTCAGGGTTACCTTCCGCGCCTCATTGAGTACAATCACTTCTTTTTCCATCGTTACATCCTCCTCCTGCTCTTATCTCTTTGTCTTATTTCCCGCGTCATTCCCGCTCCGGGATCTCACCGTCGCCCTCATCCCGGTTCAGGTACGCCAGAAACCGCTCCAACTGATACTGGTTGGGATACAGTCCCTCCTGCTCCGGCGCCACATACTCAATGCCGCAGCTGCCGCTGTAGCCGTCCGCCTCCAGTCGCTGAACAATCCTGCGGATGGGAACAATACCCTCTCCCCACACGCAGCTTTTGAGAACTCTTCCGTCCAGACATACGTCCAGTCCCTTATCCCGGACCTTGCGCACATCCTTCAGGTGCACATGACAGATCCGGCTTTTCAGTTTTTCATAAAACTCTAAAGGATCATCTCCCGCCGGAATCATATTGGCCGTATCATAAGCCAGCCCGAGTCCCGGCACTGCTGCCAGAATCTCCCTGCACTCGGCAATGGAACTTAACGGAAGCTGACAGGTAGGCGTATCCTCGATACAGATTTTTACTCCGTACTTTCTGCCGGCGATGACTGCCAGCCGCAGATATTTGACGGCGTTGGCCACCATCTTCTCCCGGGAAGGAAGGCCCGGCATCTTTACCGCCATCTGCGGAAACGGGATAATCATCAGCATGGAGCAGTTCAGCTCTCTGGCCATAACCAGGGCGTTGTGAATCCCCCGTTTGATGGCGCGGTCCCTGCCGCGGATCATGGAAATCGTGGAAATCAGGCACTCCAGGCGGATTCCCCTGTCCACAAAGGCCTGCTGCACCTTTGCCGCCCCGCCGTATAGCTTCACTTCGTGCTCCATCATATCCACACTGTCCAGCCCGCTCTCGAGAATCAGGCTGCAGAGTTCCTCCAGATTCATCTTTCTTCTCATCCGGTCGCGGATCATGGGAAAAGTCATCAGGGATAGTTTCAGTCCTCCCCGGTACCGTTCTTTTCCCTTCGCGGAAAAGCCCGCCCCCTGGCGGATATTTTTCACACTGATCCGAATATCCTCCAGTATGCTGCCTAAGGAGGCGTCCTGATCCAGGACAAAGCCCGTCTCGTCCAGATCCATCTCCTCCGCCTCCTTCAGGATATCCGCCAGCGGGATGCTGCCTTCGCCAATAGCCGTAAAGCAGGTGTTCCGGGTCCGTGGGCCCGCTCCTTCGCGCACATCCTTGAAGTGGAGAATCCGGATCCGGTCCCGGTACTTCCGCATGATCTCCACACAGTCAAGGCCGGCATATTTGACCCAGCCCACATCCAGCTCCACATCCAGTTCCGGCACCTGCTCCATCAAAAAGGAGAAGACATTCTCTCCGCCGCAGTCCTTCCACTCTGCTTCATGGTTATGTACCAGTATGCAGATCCCATTCTCCCGGAATCGCCGTACTGCTTCCTTAAACTCCGCGATCTCTTTTGCCATCTCCGTGACCGAAGACTGGTTAAAACTGATCACATAATAAGAAATGTCCTGCTCTTTCGCGAAAGCGATGGCCCGGTCAATGCAGTTTCTCCTCCATCCCGGCCCTGCCATATGGGCGCTTCGGATGGAAAATCCCTCCGCCCGAACCGCCGCGAACATCGCTCCGGCTGACGACACGGGCCAGACGCCCGCCGCCTGGTCAATCCTGGGAACAGTGTAAGCGGAAAGACGGTCCGCCAGACCGCCCTCCTTTCCCGCAAAAAGCACCATGGGCTCAATGGCAGTAATTCCGGCCTCCCGCAGTTTCATGAGCGTTCCGGAAAAATCCTCCCGCAGGAGCTTTCCGATACCGAAGGTATTGACTCCGATTTTCATGTTTCTTTCCCCCTTTCCGGTCTTTTACCGTAGATATTTTCACTATAATCTGTAGGGACACCCTTCTCCCAGATAATGTAATTTCATTATATCTTATTTTCCCTGGGGAAACTATTCAATTTCTACAACTTTTATCTTTTTCCGGGGATAGCGTCGGTGGCAATCCTGAATCGATGCTGCGAATGCAAGCGAATGGACGTACCGGATCTGCGCGGCATGAAAAGAGTAAAATCATGTGGAACGGGCAGAAAACAGACTTTTTCCGGACTGACCGTAGAAGTATCCTCGGTTATACCGCCATGATACAATTTCTGATCTCGCGACCGTACTTTTTTCACAGGGTGTACCGCAACCAGACAGCTTTGGGTCACATGACCGTAGAGACGTTCACTTTATACGGTAGAGAAAATTGGAATTGATAAAATAGTGGTATGACGCCAGATAAATCTACCACCAAAAACATTGATTTTTCAATGATAACCGTACTCTCCCTTGACAAAGGCACACACGGTTGAGGAATAATCGAGAAATCGACGCGCAGGACGAGAGACAAGAAGAAAGACAGCGCCAGTAAACACGAAAAAAGGCAGCGCCAGTAAATAAAAGAATCAGAACAGCAGCTTCTCCAGAAGAAGCCGAAAAAAAGAAAAACCGGGAGCGCCGAGCACTGCCGCAGCGATCCGGAGAATGATAAAAAGCCACGGATACCGTTTTCGCAGATAGGTCATCATGATTTTTGCCGTTCTCATCATCTTCCGCCTCCGGGCCGCGACCTTTTTCGCGGTTCTTGTCTCGCAGTTCTTCCGATTTAAATTTTTATCAACAGGAATCAAAAATCATTTTAGTACAAATATTTACTAAAGTTAATAGTAAAAATGTGTACTATGTTACCCTGTCTGTAAAGGGGAAATCGTTATGGATCCATTGTTTTATGTGAAAAGAATACGGGATCTGCGGGAGGATCACGATCTGACTCAGCAGCAGGTTGCCGATTATCTCGGCACTTCCCAGACCATGTACGCCAGATACGAAAGGGGCGCAAATGAGCTGCCGATTCGTCATCTGCTCGCCCTCTGCGCCCTCTATCACGTCTCAGCCGACTATATTCTCGGCCTGAAAAGCACCCGGTAACACCTCTGAAACTCATTCCACCTCATCAGGAAAAAGAAAGGTATACTCCCCCGGCTCCAGTTCCCGCTCTCCATCCGGCAGCGTCACCACCGCTCTGCTGTTTGATGGGATGACAAAGGAGAACCGGATGCCATCCTGTGTGTACTCCCATCCGGAGCTGACCTTTCCCAGCGGCGAGTCGTAGATTCCCTTCGCGTACCCCAGCCGCCGGTCGGGATAGGGATGGATCCGCAGTCTGCCGTCCTCCACCCGGATACCGCACACACAGTCCATCAGCCATCCCGCGATCGCTCCGTAGGAATAATGGTTAAAGGAATCTTTTCTGCTGCCATCCTCGCCGTAGGCATACCAGTTCTCCGGGATCGTCGTAGCCCCCTGCAGAACAGAGTAGAGCCATCCCGGCGCCTCCCTCTGCAAAAGGAGATCATAGGCAGTCTTCGCCTGACCGTTCTCCGTCAGCACCCGGCAGAGTTCGTGGGTTGTCAAAAATCCGGTGTTCAGCTTTCCGCCATTCTCGGCAATCTTCTCTGCCAGAGACTCCGCCGTCCGGGGCTTTTCCTCCTCCGTCAGCATCCCCAGCGCGATGGGACGGACATAGCGGCACTGCCGCTTCGGCTCCTCGATCTTCCCGTTCTTCAGAAACAGATACCGGTAAGCCTCCTTCGCCTTCCCGCTGACCTCGCGAAAATATGCCGCATCCTCTGATTTTCCCAGGCTCTCCGCCATCTCAGCCACCAGCGCGCAGCCGTAAGACAGATAGGCGGAGCTGAGTTCCAGATCTCCGTGGGTCATAAGATTTACCATGTAGGGCACCACATCCTGCCCCGGCTCCAGCCACTCGCCCCAGAGCCATCCGTTGTCCAGCAGATAGGAGCGCAGCTCCTTCGGCACCTTGCGCCGGTTCGCCAGCCGCGGCTTTCTCGACTTCTTTATCTGAAACCGCATCCAGTCCGCGATCTGCCCGTAAAATTCCTCTGTCAGCGTATTGTCGTCGTACCGCTTTTCCAGATAATAGGGAACAATCTCAAAGGAGTCGCACCAGCCGATGCCGCCGTCTGGATTGCTCTGCTTCCGGCTGTTCATGGGAGCGATCTGCGCCACACATCCCTCCGGTGTCTGGGTGGCCGCCTGCTCCCGGATCCATTTCGCGTAGACCGGATAGCAGTCCATCAGATACATGGCCGTGCGGATGTATGCCTGGCAGTCCCCGGAGTAACCGGACTTCTCCCTGGTGGGGCAGTCCGTGGGAACATCAATGAAATTTCCCTTCATGCTCCAGAGGGCGTTGCGAAACAGTTGGTTTACTTCCGGCACCCCGCAGGAAAACTCCCCGGTGGTAAGCATATCGGAGTAGATGGCCACCGCCTGGAAGTCCGCCGGATCAGCATCAAAATCCGCCTCCACCAGCACATACCGGAATCCCATGTAAGTTTTGGTGGGATGGTAAAGATTTCTTCCCTCCCGGCACCGGTAGACAACCTTCTGCTCCGTGCGCACCTTGGGCGCCTGGAAATTTTCAATCGTAAAATTCCCGTCGCCGTCCAGCGTCTCCCCATGGGTCAGGGTAATGGTCTGCCCGGCTTTCGCCTCCAGATCCAGCCGCACATACCCCACCAGATTCTGTCCGAAATCCAGCACCTTTTCGCCTTTCGGCGTGATGATCAGCTTCGCTGCAAAGACCTCCTTCGGCAAAATCGGCACCGTGTCCACGCAGATCAGATTGTCGTATCCGAAATCCTCCCGCTTCACGCCGTGGTATGTCATGGTCTCCGCCCGCGTCGCGTCATACTCCTCCCCGGCCATCAGGTCATTTCTGCCCAGAGGGCCGTCGTTGCTGGCCTCCCAGGTCTCATCGGTGACAAGCACCGGCTCCCTGTCCACTTCCAGCTGGCAGAGCAGGGCCACATCCGTCCCGTAGACGTTCCGGTTCTGGTCGTATCCCATAGATCCGCGGTGCCATCCGTCTCCCAGGGTAACCACAATCTCGTTCTCTCCTGTCTGTAAAAACGGCGTCACATCCAGCGTCTCCACCATCAGGCGCCGGTTCTCCTGGGTTGTCCCGGGCATCAGCTGCAGATCGGCGGCCTCCCGTCCGTTGAGATATACGTTGCAGATCCCGTGGGATGTGATATACAGCACGGCATCCCCCGGATCCTGCACATCAAATTTTTTTCTCAGATAACTGCCCGGTTTGCGCTCCTTCGGATCGCAGGTAAGTTCCGGATTGATCCACAGAGCCTTCCAGGCCTCCCGCTCGATGCCGGTCATGACATCCAGCGTCGCCCCCTGGCCCTCCTTTCCGCTCTCATCCCAGATCCGCAGCACAATCTGTGCCCTGCTGCGCCAGGGGATTCTTTTTTTCAACCGGCAGAACATGTCATGGGAAGAAACCTTTCCCGTAGTCTCCAGAAGTTCTCCATTTTTTGTCTTTACCTCCACCTGATAGGCACTCTGGCGGATTCCGCCCTCCAGCCGCCAGCTGACCCGCAGATTTCCCCCGTCAATTCCGACGGGCCTGCTCAGATGATTGACCTGCAGATGATACGCTCTCATTTCCATAATAATATCTGATTCCTTTCTCCCTGTGTAGCCCCTTGTAGCCTCTTGTACACGACGCCAGCCTCGAGTAATAATTGTATTTTATCAGAAAATATTTCAAACATCTTGTAATACTGTCTGCCTTTTTGTAAAATTGTAATAAATTTTTTAGTAGAGATGAGCAAAACGCCTTAATAGAAATTAGAAATTTGGCAGTCAGCCCATG
>ERZ1643249.2847-NODE-2847-length-15774-cov-9.535212_pt1 | contig 15774 bp, 15 predicted proteins | sample MGYA00579263_ERZ1643249 | MGnify/ENA primary metagenome ERZ1643249 (study PRJEB29033, sample SAMEA4952264) | chicken gut metagenome | biome: Broiler Chicken; feature: Gastrointestinal Tract; material: Caecum | place: Ireland | collected 2018 | study: Broiler...
AATCTTAAAATTAAAGCAGGATTAGGAGAGATGGCGAACCCACACCATGGTCTGTATAATATGCGCTTAATCCTGCTTTTTCTATCTCTTCAATACTTGCTCCTTTTGTTAATTGGTGTACAATAGTTCCTACCATTTCTAAGTGGGCTAATTCTTCAGTACCAATATCATTCAAGATTGCTTTTGATTTTTGGTCTGGCATACCAAATCTTTGTGACAAATATCTAAGTGATGCAGCTAACTCTCCATCAGGTCCACCATATTGTGATATAATTACTTTTGCAAGTCTTGGATCTGTACATTTTATATTAATTGGATATTGTAACATTTTATTATATGTCCACATTAGTAATTCCCCCTTTCCCATGGCCAAGGCTCTTCAAGCCATCTCCATTTATTACAAGGATAGTTAATTGTTAATGGTCCATATACCTTTTGATATTTATCCTTTAACTCTTTTACCTCTTTACAATATTTTCTGTGCAAACAAAGTGCTTTTTGGTCATTTGGGTGTGTATCTAAATATAATGCTAATTCATTTATTGCAAATTCAAGGCATCTAATTTGTTCTGCCATTTCTCTTCTTTCGTCACAGTCTACTGTTCTTTCAACATCTTGCATTTGATTGCAACACATCATTTCATTATCTTCTTGATTTTGGCATCCACAATTTCTATATTCATTTATTGACATTTATTGCACCCCTTTCCTATTTCATTGGTCATTGCAATATAGTTTATTTCCTCCATTGATTGACCTGGTGAATATGGACTTACTAATTCTGGAAAAATTGTTCCCATTTTTAGTCCTACACATGGTTTAAATATTCTATCCATATATTGAATAGGCACATAACTTTGAGCTAACATCGGATTGTCTGGAAAAACATTTTGTTCTTCGTCAAATCCACAATCACAACTGTTAGAATTTTCTTCATATGATATTACATTACTACATTTATTTTCCATTATTTCATTTTGTAATCCACATGAATCATTTTTGTAATTATTGTTCATACAATAACATCTTCTTCTAAACATATTAAAATTCCTCCTTTTGTTACATTATATGAAGGTTAACAAAAAAGGTTGACTTATATTTCATATATTTAATATGGCATTTTTATTTTATTTATGATATATTGTATTAAAGAGCGATGGCGAATTTACTTCTAATACAAAAATAATTTAATTACAAATTAAGAAAGGATATATAAAATATGGATATTAATTTATTAATTGATACTGCAAAAAAAGCAAGAGAACATTCCTATTCACCATATTCAAATTATAGAGTAGGATGTGCTTTACTTACTAAAAGTGGTAAAATATTTTCTGGTTGCAATATCGAAAACGATGGAATCATGTCTATTTGTGCTGAAAGAGTAGCTTTTTCAAAAGCTATTTCAGAAGGAGAAAAAGATTTTAAATGTCTTTTAGTTTTAGGTGGAAAAGAAACCTTCGAGTATACTTCACCTTGTGGATATTGTAGGCAATTTATGTCTGAATTTTGTAATAAAGATTTCGAAATTTATATATATTATGGAGATAATAAAATTGAAAAAATAACATTAAATGAATTATTACCATATAGTTTTAATTTATAAATTTCCTTACTTTCTAATACAACCATATGTATTTTTTAAATTCTTCTATAAAAAATAAAAACGACATGTTCAAGTATTTTACTTCTTAAAACACTAACATGTCGTTTTCTATTATACTATCTTCTTTAAATTATATAACAGCAACTCCACCAATAAACTTGCTTTCTGTTGCTTCTGGTAAAATTTTTGGTCCTCCTGAAATAACTATCTTATCACCTTTTTCTAGGTATTTCTCATCTTTTAATCTTTGAACACCTTTTTGTATTGTAGCTTCAACTGTTTTTTCATCTTTTATAAAGATTGGTTTTACTCCCCAAGTAACAGCTAATTGATAATATGTTGATTCATTATCTGTTAGTGCAAATATAGGGCATCCTGGTCTCATTCCAGAAATATATCTTACTGAATTACCAGTATGAGTATATGCTACAATTGCATCAGCTTTTACTTGTCTTGTTATTACACATGCTGTATATGCAATATTTTTCTCTATATCTTCTGGTTCAATTTTCTTAGCGTCTTTTTTATTAAATCTTTTCCAATAATTAACTGTATTTTCTATAGATTTTGAAATTTTTACCATTGTTTTAACACATTCTACAGGATATTTACCCATAGCACATTCTCCAGAAAGCATTATAGCACTTGTCATATCATATACGGCATTTGCAACGTCACTTACTTCTGCTCTTGTTGGTCTTGGATTTGAAGTCATTGATTCTAACATTTGCGTAGCAGTTATTACTGGTTTTCCTACTTTATTACATCTTTTTATAAAATGTTTTTGAACAATTGGTACTTCTTCCATTGGTATTTCAACACCCATATCTCCACGTGCTACCATTATACCATCTGATATCTTTAATATTTCTTCAAAGTTTTCTATACCTTCTTTACTCTCTATTTTTGATATAACTTTTATATGTTCTCCACCATTTGCTTTTAATAAATCCTTTATTTCTTGTACATCTGATGCTCTTCTTACAAATGATGCTGCTATAAAGTCAAATCCTGCTTTTATTCCATTTTTTATGTCATCTATATCTTTTTGAGCTAAAGCTGGTAAATTAAGTTTTAATCCTGGAACATTCATTGTTTTTCTACTACCTAATCTACCTGTATTCATTGCTTTACATTTAATATCTTTGTCTACAATTTCTACTACTTTAAATTCTAGTGCACCGTCATCAACTAATATTGTAGCTCCTGGTTCTACATCTTGATATAAATTTTTATAACTTATTGTTGTTTTTGTTTCATTTCCTATAATGTCATCATAAACAAATGTAAAGTCTTGTCCTTCATGGATTGTTACTTTTTCATCTCCTGTTTCAAGTTTTCCTGTTCTTATTTCAGGGCCTTTTGTGTCTAATAATAATGCAACTGGTTTATTTAATTTTTCTCTTACTCTTTTTATTGTTTCTATTTTTTCTGCATTTTCTTCATAACCACCATGTGAAAAATTTATTCTTGCTACATTTAATCCAGCCTTAACTAAATTTGTAAAAACTTCTTCACTCTCACTTGCTGGTCCGATTGTTCCGATAATTCTTGTTTTTCTTATTCTTTCTTTCATTTTTATTCCTCCTTACTTTCTTAAACACCATCGACTATTATATCATACTATAATAATATTTTTCAATATTTTTTGCCATTTTTTTATTTTTTATTCATTACGGTCACAATTCACAATTATTTATTAAATAACCAAAAGCTATATTATAGAAGTATTAATAAATTTCAATTATAGCATGCAAAACATTATCATCTTCACTCCTTATTGCTACTATATTTTTTTCATCTTCTTTTACATACTTACATCTCACTGTCTCTCCTAGTTTTATTTCTTTCTTGTAATGAATCTTAACATGATTAAATGGCCTCTTTTCATATTCTTTTTCTGGTAAACTCTCATATGCTAAATATAAATAATACAAATTATGCATATGTCCTATTACATCTATATCCCTTCTTCTAACAGTATAGCTTATCTCACTTTCATATTCTTTTGGTTCTTTTGGTTTTTCAATTTTATCTTCTTTAAATACTTTTTTTCCAATCTCTGAATGATATTTATCTGCCATTTCTTTTTCAACTCTAGCTATTTTTCCTGTTTTACTGTCTACTAACAACCATTTTGAAGTTGCAATTGCACACAAATTATTTTTTTCATCATAAACCTCAAAATCACGATAAGCATAAAATTTTTCTATTCTTCTAGACCAAGTATGTATATCTAGAACTTGTCCATAAACTGGTCTTTTTATTACTTCTAGCTCCCAATCTAATAATAACCAACTTAAATGTGTTTCTTCAATTGTATTTATTCCATAACCTACACTATCAGAATGATATGCTGCTACATCTTCCAAATATTCTAGTATCGCAATATTGCTCACTTCATTTTTAGCCCAGACATCTTTTAATCCCACTTTGAACTTTTCTTTATATATCATTTTCTCCTCCTCGTTTTTTAGTAGTTATATTCTTTAAGGACACTCCAAATTGGATTTTTACCAATTATGGTGTGTCCCTATTCTGCATTCTTTACTTGTTTAACATATCTTTAAACTTTATTTTTATCTTTTTAATATCCAGGTTTTTCTAATAGTTTAAACATGTTCTTTTTATATTCTTCTACTCCAGGTTGATTAAATGGATTTATTCCTAATATATTTCCAGACATTGCACATGCTTTTTCAAAGAAATATACTAATTCACCAATATTTTCTTCATCTAATTTTTCCAATTCTATAACTATATTTGGAACATCACCTGATACATGTGCTTTCATTGTTCCTTCCATTGCTTTTTTATTAACATAGTCTAATCCTTTTCCAGCTAAATAGTTTAGCCCATCTAAATTATCCTCATCTGGATTAATTGTAATATCAGAATTTGGAGTTTTTATTGTTATTACTGTTTCAAATAAATTTCTTCTTCCTTCTTGTATATATTGTCCCATTGAGTGTAAATCTGTTGTAAAGTCAACTCCTGCTGGGAATATTCCTTTTTGGTCTTTTCCTTCACTTTCTCCAAATAATTGTTTCCACCATTCTGTAAAATAGTGCATTTTTGGTTCATAATTTACTAAAATTTCTGTGTTTTTATATAATTTATACAATATATTTCTTACAACTGCATATTTGTAGCATTCATTATATTTTATATCTGGATCATCATATCTATCTTGTGCATTTTTTGCTCCAAGCATAAGTTTATCTATATCAATTCCTGCTGTTGCTATTGGTAACAATCCAACAGCTGTTAATACAGAATATCTTCCTCCTACATTGTCAGGAACAACAAATTGCTCATATCCTTCATTTTCTGCTAATGTCTTTAATGCTCCTTTTGCTTTATCTGTTGTTGCATATATTCTACTTCTTGCCTCATCTATTCCATATTTGTTTTCTAATATTTCTCTGAAAATTCTAAAAGCAATTGCTGGTTCTGTTGTTGTTCCAGATTTTGATATTACATTTACTGAAAAATCTTTATCTCCTATATATTCAATTAATTCATTTATATAATTTGGACTTAAATTGTTTCCTACATATAATATTTGAGGATATTTTCTTTGTTTATCTGGTAACATATTATAGAAAGAACTAGTTAATGCATCTATTACTGCTCTCGCTCCTAAATATGATCCTCCTATTCCTATTACTAATAATATATCAGATTCTTTTCCTATTTTTTCTGCTGCTTTTTTTATTCTTTCAAACTCTTCTTTATCATAATTTGTAGGTAACTCTAGCCATCCTACAAAATCTTTTTCATCAGATGCTCTTCTATGTAAGTCTTTGTGTATGTTTTCTACTTGTTCCTTATAAGTTAATATTGTTTTTTGTGTTATTCCTGAATTTTCTAAATTTAAACTAATATTCATAATATATTACCTCTTTTCTTTTATTTTATATCGCTATTATATACAAACTATTATTATATTTCAAGGTCCTATATAAAAAAATTTCGATTAATGTAACACAATTATTTCATAACCTCATCAAAGACTTTAGCTAAATACTTCATACTAGTTAAACATTGTTCTAACTTATTACCTGTGGCACCTACTTCTATAATGTTAGCATATTTGCCTGTATGTTGATTATATCTAGAAGCTGTCAACATTATTGGCTTAAATAATCCTGGATACATTTCTTCTGCTTTTTCTTGTACCTTTATTGCAAATTTTAAATTTTGATTCCAGTTTGGATGCCACAATCCTCCTTGATTTGTTCCAATTACAAACATTATTTGTGCTGCCTCTTCATCACCAATTTTTACTGTAGGAGCATAATCACTTCTGCTACCAACTGCATCTCTATGTAAATCTATTATTATATCTGATGGATTAGTTTGTAACAAACTTTCTACTGTTTTCAAAGAATTTGTATAAGAACCATTATATGATGGATAATCGTGATAGCTAGTATCATGAATAACATTATATCCATACTGCTGTAATTGTGTAGTTAGCTCTGTTCCTACTCTTGTAACTGTAAAATTCAAATCTGTTGTTCTAAAGTTTCCAGTTGGAGTATATGGATATAATTCACTTGATGTATAACTTTCACAACTATGTGTATGAAATATTAGAATATTTTTATTTTCTATTGTTATATCTGGAGTCATCATTTCTTGTGTTAATTCATAATCTGTTTGATTTTTTATTTTTACATTTCCATATTGTGTATTGTAGTTTTCTGCTATTGGATTATTTGTAATTACCTCTGTTCCAACTTCTGTTTCCGCTAATTCTATATCTTCTTCATTATCTTTTTCTTCTGAAACTTCTTCTGCATTTTGGACTTCTTTTATTGAACTTATTTGTGTTTCTAATATGGATTTTAATATATCATTTTCATTTAAGTTTTCTTGCTCTTTTTCTTCAGTATTATTAATAGATGCTACAACTGGTAGTGTAGCATCTAAACATGATAATAAACTATTATTTGATATTTCATTTGTTACATTTTCTATTTTTTGTGTTACATCTTTTGTATTTTTCTTCATACTAGAAAAATAATTTGTGATACTGAATATTAATAAAATTAATACAAATATACAAATAATATATTTTACTATGTCTTTTAACCTTAATACTGTAACATTAAACATATACTTTTTCTCCTTTGTCTAAATTCCTATATATATGTATATGCAGTAATTTTAATAATATTATAAAATTATATATTTTTATTTTTTATGCGAGAACACCTGTGACCTTAAACATTCTTTTTTATTGAATAGGAAAAAGCGATTTTTCCGATTTGTTCTGCGCCAAATTTATGTAATAAATTTGTGTGCAAAGTATTTTTATATATTAGAAAGTCAGCATGACTTTTCTTATATATAAAAAAGAATCCACAGAGTAATATATACTCTGTGGATTTTTGAAGAAGTTTTTATTTTTTTAAATTGAGTACATCTTGCTTAATTCCTTTAAGTTTCCCTTGAACTTCTTCAAGGTCTTTGGCAACTTTAACTAGCCTTCTTTTCTCCAGCTCAATTCTTGTGCTTTTGCATCTTTGAATTGCTGCCATCTCTTCTGATGTGGGAGATTTTTGAGTCTTAGCTTTTACGAACTTTCCGCTTAAAGGGTCTTTAACAAAAACATTTCTCCCAATTAAATAAGCTTCTTCTAAATACCTAGCCTTCATTTTTGGCCTCCTTTTTGGTAAAAGACCATTACTGGTCTCATCAGGCCATATTTTAAATAAAAATATGGCTTAGTTGCATATTATAGGATAAAATCCCATACATCACATCTATTATAACACATACTTAAACCTTTTTAAAGATTTATTTTATCATTTTATATTTTAATGTCTCTCTGTTACAGTTCACAGTCAAAAATTTATCTAACTAAGCTAATGTAAAAATTTGTAATATTACTTCATTAGTACATTTAATCTCATAAAATATCATAATTATAGAAGTAACTTTAAATTCCTCTGTTTAAAAAATATATAGCAATATTTAGATAGGTTGCAAAAATAAGCCAAATAATATATGGAATTTGTAAATAGCCTGTTAATTTGTTATTTTTGTAAAATTGATATGCCATATAAATAACTAGCATATCTAAAATAATAATCCATAATACAGAAAATAACCTAAATCTAAAAATAAAGAATATAAATGTCCATAAATAATTAAATATTAACTGCCAATAGTATATTTGTTTTATTTCTTTTGTTAATTTCTTCTTTTCTCTTAAAATTGTATAACTAACTCCTAACAATAGATATATAATTGTCCATACAATTGGAAATATAAAACCTGGTGGTGATAATTTTGGCTTAATTAAATCATTATAATTTATAACCTTTGAAGTTATAATTCCAACAATTGTTCCTATTATTAGTGGCAATAATAGATAAAATACTTTCTTTACATTTTGATTAATTCTTATATTAAATCCTCCTTTCTTTCTGGAAAAAATTCATACCCTATTATAAGTTCAATCAATACAAAAAAATGCTACTACTATTTATGAATTTCTTTACTAAAACATATTTATCAATTATATAATTTATGATTTATTATTAATTCTTTTTTAAGCAGACAGTCGGACCAGGTCGCTTTTTGTCTGCCTATCTTGCCATTTTTCAACAAAATCCATACAAAAAGCGACCTGGTCCGACTGTCTGCCTGTCTTGCCATTTTTCGACAAAAGCCATACAAAAAGCGACCTGGTCCGCTGTCTTATTCCTCTTTTACTAGCACATTCTCGTTTCCAATTATCCATCTAAAAATCTCTAAAGTATCATCTGTCAAATAAATTTGACCACAACTTTTTTCTTCATCTTCTATTTTTACAAATACATTTATATTATTTTTATCTCCATTAAAATATTTAATAGCTCCTCTTAATTTCTTTTTTTCCTCTTCGTTAGTATTTGTAATATTAAAAATTAATATCTTACGTTTCTGTTCACCAAAATCTTTTATATCATTTGCAATAATTTTTGTTTCTTCATCTTCTCTTATGCTTAATCTTCCTTCTACTAAAACAATATTTTCTTCTGTTAAACTTGAGCCAGCTTTTATATATGCATTTTCGAATACGATAATTTCTGCTTGGCCATATAAATCTTCTATTGTTACAAATGCCATTATTTTATTATTTTTTGTATATTTCTTTTTTATAGAAGTAATAATTCCCGCATATTTTATTTGTTGACCATCAACAAATTTTGGTTTTTCTAAATTTACTTCTCCGTTTTCATATTGCATTGATGAATTTTGTTCATCAATTTGTTTTATATCCATTGTATTAATATTTGTTTGCATTTCTATTTGACGCCTTAATTTTTCTAAAGGATGTCCTGATATATATATTCCTAACATTTCTTTTTCTATTGATAATAAATCTTTATTTGACATTTCTTCATGTTCTTCGAAAACATATTTTTTTTCATTTAATTCTTTTTTTTCTTCTTCTGTTCCTAAGTCAAACATTGATACTTGACCAGAGAATCCTTTTTTTCTACTACTTTGTATAATGTCTATAATGCTTTCAAAAGATGCAAGTAATGTGCTTCTTGTTTGTTCAAAATTATCAAATACGCCTGCTTTTATTAAACTTTCTATGCATTTTTTATTAACTGCATCATCTGCTATTCTTTCACAAAAATCTGTAAATCCTTTATAATCTCCATTTTCATTTCTTTCTCTTACAATATTATCTACTGGTGCAATTCCTACATTTTTTATACTGCCTAAACCAAATCGAATTTTTCCATCTTCAACTGTAAATTTAGTATTACTTTTATTAATTTCTGGTTTTAATATTTCTATTCCTAATTCTTTACATTCTGCTATATATTGTGGTATTTTATCTAAGTTTCCTAAATAACTATTTAAAGTAGCAGCCATAAATTCTGCAGGATAATATGCTTTTAAATATGCTGTCCTATATGCTACAACTGCATAACAAGCTGCATGTGATTTGTTAAATGCATATTTAGCAAACTCTGCCATTTCATCAAATATCTTATTAGCTGATTCTGCATCAATTCCATTTCTAACACAACCTGGTACAATGACATTTCCATTTTCATCTACTTGTCCATTAATAAAGACTTCTCTTTCTTTTGCCATAACATCTAGCTTTTTCTTACCCATGGCTCTTCTTACTAAGTCAGCTCTTCCCAATGAGTATCCTGCTAAATCACGTACAATCTGCATAACTTGTTCTTGATATACCATACATCCATATGTTACATTTAAAATCGGTTCTAGTCTTGGATGTGTATATTCATTATGTCCTGGATTCTGCTTTCCTTTTATATATCTAGGTATTTGGTCCATTGGTCCAGGTCTATATAATGATACACCTGCTATTAAATCTTCTAAACAATCAGGCTTCAATTCTTTCATGAAGTTTGTCATTCCCTGTGATTCAAATTGGAAGATACCACAAGATTTTCCTTCTTGCCATAATTTATATACTTTTGGATCTGCCATTTCTTTGTCAAACTCTACCTCAATCCCTCTATTGGCTTTTACCAAATCGATTGTATCTTGTATAACTGTTAGAGTTCTTAATCCCAAGAAATCCATTTTTAATATTCCCAATTCTTCCAATGTTGTCATAATATATTGTGTTGAAATCTGTCCATCACGAACATATAGAGGAACATAAGTATCAACTGGTTCTTTGGTTATAACAATTCCACAAGCATGTGTTGATGCTTGTCTTGGCATTCCCTCTAGTCCCATAGCAATTTCTAATAAATTTTTTACTTGTGGGTCATTTTCATATTTTTCTCTTAATTCAACATTTTGTTCTAATGCTTTTTTTATCGTTATATGTAATTCATTTGGTATCATTTTTGCTAAAGTATCTGCTTCTGCATAAGGTACATCCAATACTCTTGCTACATCTCTTATAACCATTCTAGCAGACATAGTTCCAAAAGTAATAATCTGTGAAACATGATCATGTCCATATTTTCTTGATACATAATCAATTACATCTTGTCTATGCTCATAGCAAAAGTCAACATCAAAGTCAGGCATACTAATTCTTTCAGGATTTAAAAATCTTTCAAATAGTAGTCCATATTTCATAGGGTCGATGTCTGTAATTTCCATACTATATGCAATAATTGATCCAGCACCTGAGCCACGACCAGGACCTACTGGTATATTATGTGTTTTTGCATAATGGATAAAATCCCACACTATTAAAAAATAGTCTACATATCCCATTTTCTTTATAATACCAATTTCATACTCTGCCCTATCTAATATTTCCTTACTTGGATTTTCTCCATACCTTTTTTTAATCCCATCATCACAAAGTTTCTTAAAAAAATCATAATGAGTTGGATATTCTGGCGGAACATCATAATTAGGTAAAATTGTATGTCCAAATTCAAACTCTACATTACATTTATCAGCAATCTTTACAGTGTTTTCTATTGCATCTGGAAAAGCACTAAAATATTCTGACATTTCTTCTGGTGATTTTACATATAGCTCATCAGTATCAAATCTCATTCTATCAGGGTCACTCATTCTTTTTCCTGTTTGAATACATAGCAATACTTCATGATTATATGCATCTTCTCTTTTCAAGTAATGTGCATCATTTGTAGCAACTAATGGAATATCTAGCTTTCTAGCAAGTTTTACTAATTTTTGATTAGCTAATACTTGTTCCTTAATTCCATTATTTTGTATTTCTATGTAATAATCTTCACCAAAAACACGTTTATGCCATAATGCTATTTCTTCTGCTTTTTCTTCTTGCCCATTTAATAAAGCTTGATTTACTGCTCCTGCTAAACATGCACTTAAGCATATTAGTCCTTCATGATATTGTTCTAAAACCTCTAAATCAATACGAGGTTTGTAATAATAACCATCTACAAAACCAATAGAAACTAATTTACTTAAATTTTTATATCCTTGGTTATCTTTTGCTAATAATATTAAATGATTATATTTATTATCTATATTTGGCTCTTTATCAAACCTACTTCTAGGTGCTACATAAACTTCACAACCAATAATAGGTTTTACTCCTTCTTTTTTACACGCTTTGTAAAAGTCAATAGCTCCATACATAACTCCATGGTCTGTTAATGCTATTGCATCCATTCCTAATTCTTTTGCTCTTACCGGTAAGTCTTTTATTCTGTTTGCTCCGTCTAATAAACTATATTCACTATGTATATGTAAATGAACAAAATTTGACATTTTTCTTCCTCTTTTCACAATTTCTTTTCTTGCATTATATCACAACAAATTTTTATGAACAAGCAGAAAGTTATATTATAATATTTTATGAGTAACTATTCAAAAATAAAGCGAGTTCTTGTATATTTATTTTGAATAAATATACAAGAACTCGCTTTTATAAACTTTTTAACTACTGAATAGTTTCTACCTTTTTTCCAACAACAGCAAATCTTCCATCTTCTACATGATAAGAACATGTAGACAAAGTAATTAATTGCTCATCATATTTCGCTGTTGCATCAATATCATATAATGATGCTTTTTTAGCATTTTCTACAAACTCATTATATTCCTCTTCTGTCTCAGCATTTATAAAATAATAATATCTAAACACATTTTTTTCTGATTTATAATATACTCTTGATTTAAAAACAGAAATAATTTCATATTTTGCATCTTCTTCTGTAGTTGTAAAACGGATTGTTTGATGTTGTTTATAAAAATTTTTGTCTTGATATTTTAATAATTCTTGAAACATAGTTCCATTCCCCAGATTATGTCCATATATTAACAAATTACTACTTGGGATTGTCCAATCATAATCTTTGGTTAAAAATATAGAACCATTTTTACTTTTTTCTTTTTTATAATTATGTGTCATATAATATTCATTATCTGTTCCTTGTAATACAGGATAATTAATACTTGTATTTTCTATTTCAAGCCACCCCACAATATCCGTATTTTCTTCTTGAAGTTTTTTTAATTTCGCCATTCTTTCTGTTTCTTCTGTTTTTTCTTCATTTAAATTTCCATCTACTTCATTTGTTTTCTCCTCTACTGCTTCTTTACTTGTTTCTACATTTGTCTCTTCTGCTACTTTATTATCATATGCTATTTCATTTTCGTAAATTTCCATTGCGTTTAACAAATTACTTTCTTCTGCAGCTTCTTTTTTTAATGAAAAGAAATTTACTATATATATAACTGATAAGACAATTAATAAAATTAAAAGAAAATACATTAATATATGATGTGATTTTTTCATTTATATCTCACATATATATTATATAAAGGATAGACATTTTAGCCTATCCTCTCATATTCTTCTTTTTCATAGAAATTATAACTGTTGTTGAGAATAAAATTGCTAATACCGCAATTCCTAAATAATTTTCCACACCTGTTTTTGGAGTTTCGTCCTTTTCTCCTTTATTAGTTTCTGGAGTTGTCTCTGGTGTAGTAGTTTCTACTTTAGAAATTTTTGCATATATAGTTGCATCAGCATTTAACGGATCATTAAAATTGAATTCATTTGTATATTGAACATCTGTATAGAATCCATCTATTTTTGAATTTTCCTCTAGTGTGATATGTGATTTTACTAAATCTGCTGTGATTTTTTCACCAGAATTAGCTGTGAATTTAATTTCTTTATCACCTGCGACAACTGTTACAATTACCTTTTGTTCATCAGCATTTCCTGTTACTTTATCTGGTACAGCAGTTTCGGCAATTACATTATTATTCTTATCTGTTAAAACAATACTATCACTTGTTAGAACAATTTTGTTTGTAGTATTTGGTGTATTTGTAACTGTAAATTCTGTAAGACTATCATTTTCAGCTATTCTTACTACATTTTCATCTGAATCAGTTGTCAACACACCATTCATTGTTAATGTTGGATTATTTGTTGCAGCACTTCCTTTGGCAATTTCTATACCATTATTTGCACCAGTACCATTATATCCTAAGTGCAAATTTCTTACCTCTACATTACCTCCATTAGCAAGAACTCCTCCATATTTAAATCCTGTTATTGAAACATTATCCAATATTACAGTTGCACCGTCATAAGATTGTACACCATATTTAGGTCCATTTTGTAAATTAATATTTTTTAATGTTAATTTTCCAGCAGAAAATTGTGCTGTAAACATTGTTTGATTTCCTGATGTTGATGTCCAATCACTAGAACCTGTTATAGTAAAACCGTTACCATCAATTGTAAGTTCTTTTTGGATAACAATTGGTGCTTTTACAGTTATATTATTTTGTAAAGTTATGGTTTCTCCGTCACCTACACTAGATATCGCACTAAGTAAAGAACTTTCATCTGTAACTGATGTTGCAGCATTACTTAAATTTGGCAATATTAACATTGTAGCAAATATTGCAATAAAAAATACTACTAGTTTAATTGTATTTTTCATTATTTCACCTCCTTATTCAATTTTATTCTTTCCTTTTTTTTTATTAATTATTTACAAATTTGTTAATAAAAATTTTCCATTTTTATAATTTTAAGGGCGGAAATAAAGTTTATCTTTTCCCCTCTCAAAACGCAATCATTAAAGCGAAGCAACTTTTTAAGTTATATGAAATGCAATTTCATATAACTTAAAAAAGGATAGCATTTCTGCTATCCTTATATTTTAAACATCTTAAAAATTTCTATTCAATTGGAATATATTTCTTATCTGGTAATTCTTTTCTTTCCTCTTTTTTAGGTACTTCCAAAGTCAATGTTCCATTTTTGAATTTTGCTTTTATATCTTCTTCTTTAAGATTTTCTCCTACATAAAAGCTTCTTGAACATTCACCTACATATCTTTCTTTACGTACATATTTTTCTTTTTCTTTTTCATCATTTACTTCTTTGTTAACACTTGCGTGTACTGTTAAATATCCATCTGAAATTTCTATTTTTATATCTTCCTTCTCATATCCTGGTAAATCAATATCAATTAAATATTTATCTTTTTTCTCTTTTATATCTGTCTTCATTACCTTACTTTCTGTTCCTTCAAAAAATGGATCTCTAAACATTTCATCAAATAAATCAAAATGATTTCTTCTTGGTATCATCATCATAATAATCAACTCCTTCAAATTATATTTATGTGTTGACACCTTTTTTGGGTTGCACATATAAGATTAAAAGTACTTTTATCTTTTTACATTTACTATTATATACCTAATTTTAGCAAAATCAATAGAAGAGTGCTAAAATTCACAAAATTTTCACATTTCTCTTCTCTGCCCAGACAAATCTCGCTTTGCGAGAACTTCTCTCTACTTTTCTAATTTAACTATATATTTAAGTTCTCAAAAAGCGTAAAGATTTGTCGACGCGAAAAATTGCTATGCAATTTTTCTGTGCAACGTTGATTTTTTATTGAATAGGAAAAAATTGATTTTTCCTATTCAATAAAAAATCATGCCTTCCAGTTCCAATAGCTTTATTTTATTTTCAATTCCCCCCGCATAACCAGTTAAACTACCATTTTTTCCAATTACTCGATGACAAGGTATTATAATAGAAATAGGATTATGTCCAATAGCATTTCCTATTGCTTGTGCAGACATAGATGGTTTATTTAATTTTTTGGCTACTTCTTTTGCAAGTTCTCCATATGTTGTCGTCTCTCCATATGGTATTTTACATAGTAAACTCCATACACATTGTCTAAATGCATTTCCTTCTGGAGATAATGACAATTCTGATATTTCTGGTTTTTCTTTTTTAAAATATCTATCTAACCAGTTTTTAGCTTTTTCAAATACTGGTATATCATTTTTTAAAATTGATTCCTTTTCAATTTTATCTAAATAATATTTTTGTCCTTCTATACATAATCCAATGATATCTTCTCCATCACTTGCAATAAATAAATTCCCTACTGGTGATTCATAATATGTTTTATATGTCATGATATTATTCCTTTCATCAAAATTTATACTAAATTTAACTTATTAATATTTTATATATTAATATTTAAAAGTTTATATTATTACATACAAATATATAATTTTCTTTATTATAAGAATGTTAAAAGACAAGAACTTTCTTATTCTTGCCTTTTTCAAAAAAATCAATTATTAATAGTTTTCAGCTTTTATTTCAAAAAATGCTTTTGGATGGCTACATACTGGACAAATTTCTGGAGCTGATTTTCCAATAA
>ERZ1643249.2849-NODE-2849-length-15768-cov-9.817921_pt1 | contig 15768 bp, 7 predicted proteins | sample MGYA00579263_ERZ1643249 | MGnify/ENA primary metagenome ERZ1643249 (study PRJEB29033, sample SAMEA4952264) | chicken gut metagenome | biome: Broiler Chicken; feature: Gastrointestinal Tract; material: Caecum | place: Ireland | collected 2018 | study: Broiler...
CAATGCGGTAGAGGTGTTGGAATTATTGTAAGTAAGGAAAAACGGTTGATATAGGGGGAAAGATTGCGTTATTTACTGATTGGTGGTATAATATATAAGAAACACAAATGAGGAAATATCAAAGATGTTGCCTTTTTTAATATGCGTAATCGTTATTATTGCAATTGCAGTAATTGCAATAGTAAGTTGGATAGTAAAAGAAAGAAAAAATGCGCAAAGGGTTTTAGCTATCCCAGAGCCAAAATTAAGTTATAGTGAAAAATGGGCGTCCGTTCAAAAAACTGAATTGATGAAATTCATGTTGGAAAAAATTAACGAATGTCAAACATTAAATGATCAATTAGCATACCAAGATAAACTAATAGGTTGGTATGAGGGGAGGGCTAAGGCGTATCAAGTACTACATCAAAAAGTAGAATTTGAAAATTGTCGCCATAACGCAGCTCAACTTCGGCAAAAAGAGACAAAACTTGAAGAGAAAAAAGATGGTATTTTAGCTCAGTTTAATGCAATAGCGCCACAAAATAGTACATTAGTAAAAGATAAGGATTTATTAATGTTTGCAAGACAAAATAATGGTACTCTTTGCTATTTATTGCATAATCCGCGGGGCGTTAGGACACATAGTGGTAGATGGATTTATTTTGTCGGAAATATTGTGGTGGTACAAGACGGCAGAAATATTCGTATTGAAAGTTATGCCAATCTTGTTGTGAATGAGTCATATATGATGGAACGGTTAGGGTTTTCAGAAACTCTTTCTAGTGGTGACGAAATTGCTGGACATTATTGGTTACATGAGAAGAAGAGGGGTGGGCCGGATAGAAGGTTTTCCTATAACCCGATGTCTTTTGTTGTGTATCGTGGTATTTTAGAAATATCTTTGGATAGTAAAACAACAGCTTCGCTTAAATTTTCTAATCGAATAAAGGCTCATGCTGCATTTCAGCAATTAAAAGGGCTTATTTATGATTTGTCTCTTACTGGTAATCGCAGAATTTATGCCAAAATGCTCTCCTGCGACAAATTTCTTGCGATTGCGGAGATAAAAGCACAGATTGAAAAGGAAAAGCAAATTGAATTAGAGCGAAAAGCGAAGGAAGAACAAGAGCAGCGAGAGGCAGAGCAAAGGCAAATAGAGGAAAGAAGAAAGGCTGAAGAGCAAAAGGAGCAAGCGCAATTACGGAAAGAGGAAGAACAAAAGCAGAGCTTTAATGGTGCTGTTCAAAACAGGCAGAAAGAAGAGAATACTGATAATAGGGAAGTTTTTGATACAGAAAAGGATTTGACCTCTAATGTGGAGAATAGCGGAATGAAAAGTCAACCAAAGTGGGATAAGTATGAAACCGCTTTACTCATAGAGGCGTATTTAAAAGTAAAAAATGGGGCTTCGCGTAGTGAAATAATCTCTGATTTGTCACAAAAGCTCCGTCGTTTGGCTGTCTTGAGAGGGCAGCAAATCGATGATACATACCGCAATATCAACGGAATACAGTGGCAATTGGGATTTATAGAAAAAGCCATGAATCCAGCGATATATGAGCCAAGGAAACCATCGCAAATATTTACGGATATTGTTAATCTTTATAAAAACAATAGAAAAGATTTCGATTTACTTCTTCAAGAGGCTCATAGATTATGCGGGGGTGAATCGAAAGAGGGCGAACAAAAGGTAGGATCAAATTCTAAACTTTTAACGACAGAATCGGTTTCGCCAAAGCATGAAGAAGTAAAAGCGTCGAAATCAGAAGACGGAGTAGTGGATTTTGAGAATATAGGTTATTTTGCATATACGAAACCTGTATTAGTATCATATTTTGGGGAAATAGATACAAATATTTCAAGTTGGAGGGATGTATTTAAATCGGTATTAAAATCTTTATTGGATGATTATCCGAAGGTAATAAGACCTTTAGCAGATTTATCGATATATACATATCTGACGAGGAGAGTTGAAACTTTACGTCGTCCTCTTTTTATAGAAGACGGAGTATATGCGGAAGGGAATCAAAACGCTACGGAAATAGTCCGTCATATTGGGCAACTTTTGGACTTGTGCTATGTAGATTATGAAAATGTAATTATTCGATATGTTCCGCTTGAAGAGGAAGAGAATCTGGAAGAGACAAATGTAGGTAAAAAGGCAGAACCTGTGGTAATTGTTTTGTCTGAAACAGATCAACGACTATATGAGATAATAAAGGAAAATTATAAATCAGGATTTTTAGCGGGTGCGATCAATTACAAAAAAATAAAAAGGTATTATGAAGAAAAATATTCCGAAGAATTACCTTTGACGAATGAAGAGATTAAGGTTTCCTTAGACAAAACATGTTTAAATGTAGAAGGAAAGTATTATGCGGCAGCCTCGCTTATGGAGGATGAATTAAAAGAAAGAGTTCAGGCTTTTATTGAAGAGGGAATTACTTCTAACGGATATGTTTATTATAGAAATATAATTGAGCAGTTCGGATATGAGTTGACGGCAAAAATTCCCGATGAAAAGCTGTTGAAAAAATATCTTGAGAAAGAATTTGCTCAATATACTTTTTTTGACGATTATATTGCAAAGGATAAGAGTGTTAAGGTTGATCCCACAAGAGAGGTGGAAGCGGTTCTATTGGAAGCTGTGTATCCTGTATCGGTCGAGGTGATCAAAGCCCGATTGCCGCATTTAACGGATGAAGCTGTTCAAAAAGCTATAACGTTTGACAGTAATATTTTAACCACAAATAATAATGAAAGATTCCATATTGATTCAATGGGATTGACAGACGATGATTTGCAAGAGATCAAAAAAATTATAACCGAGGCATTGGAACAGCATCCCTATATGTTTGGAAATGAGCTGTTGGAGGGCCTTCGCATAAAATACACGAGTCTTTATGATAGAATTAAAGATTTCGGAGATCGGGGTATCCGTAACGCTGTTGCGTTAAAATTAAAAGGTGCATTTACTTTTAATAGGAATATTATATGCCCAATTGGTGCGGATATCGACAATGCCGAGGTATTTAAGTCATTTGCTGAATCAGAAAAATATTTTACTTTGTCCAGCCTAATAAAACTACAAGAGCAGATTGGCGTCGGGAATGTTTATTTTGATGCGGTAAATGAGGTTGCCGCTCGAATAAATCAAACTGACTATGTTCCCAACGGGGCATTGTCGTTTGATAAAAACGCTATAGATAGCGTTATGGAGCAATTTGTGCCCAATGCGATTTGTTCTATTAAGCAGGCTAGCAATTTTGCGGTTTATCCAAGTACTTGTTATCCTTGGACAGAATATCTGCTTGAAAGCTATGTTGCTAAATTTAGTGAAAAATTTAAGTTGTTCCATATTGGATATACGGAAGGAAAGTGTGTCGGTGCGATCGTCAAGAAGAGTTCGCAGATCAATTCGTTTGATGATGTTGTCGTAGAGTATTTGATAAACAATGAGGCGATTCAAACGGCAGCGGATGCGCTTGACGGCTTGGTAAAAGACGGTTATATTGCCCGTAAACGGTATAAAGGAATAGACGAGTTGTTGGTTATTGCAAAAGCGAAAAGAAAGGAGTAGCAAACGAATGTATTCTTACGAGTGGGATGAGCAGACAGGCGGATATATTTTAAATACTACACCGCTCGAATTCAGTAAAGAACCGCGCCCCGTTTATTATAAAGAGTTGGATATATTGGGCTTTAATAAAAAGTGGAAGTATCCAAAATCAGATGTTTACCCGTTGCTGTGGGCAGAATCTAATAATTACTACTATCGTGGGCGTCTTGTTGCAAAAACAAAAGGTGGCTCTATTTATCATGCGCCGGAAATTATATTTCTTGATGATCCTGAACCGAATGGAGATGAACTGCGGTTTGTTGATATTCCTGCCATGGTTGAAAAAAACAGAGAAATTTTAGAAAGCCTGACGCAGGAAACAATAAAAAAAGTATACAATACTTATTGTGAATTCAAAAATAAAGTTGATATCTTTCATGTATCTTTCAGTGGAGGAAAGGATAGTGAAGTTACTTTGGATATTATTCAAAGAGCCTTGCCGCATAATTCATTTGTTGTAATTTTTGGCGATACGGGGATGGAATTTCCTGATACATATCAAGTTGTAGAATTGGCGAAGGAGAGGTGTTCGAAACAAAATATACAGTTTTATGAGGCAAAATCTAAGTTTAATCCATTAGATTCATGGAAGTTGTTTGGGCCTCCTTCTATGACGTTGCGTTGGTGTTGTAGTGTTCACAAAACGACTCCTCAATTGTTAAAAATAAAACAAATATTGAAAAAAGATAAATTTACCGAAATGGCTTTTGTAGGGGTTAGACGGGACGAAAGTATACGCAGAAGTGAGTATGATTATATATCATATGGAACTAAGCATCGGGGGCAATATAGCTGTAATCCGGTTTTAGAGTGGAATTCAGCAGAGATTTATTTGTATTTATTTACTAATAAATTACCTATTAATGAAGCATACAAAAAAGGTAATGCAAGAGCAGGTTGTTTAATTTGCCCCATGGCTTCTCGTAAAAATGATTATATGAATTTTAACTGTTATAAATCAGTAGCGGAGCCACTTGTAAATATAATAAAAGATTTGAATAGCACTGATAAAGGAGATTCAAGCAGGATTCAAAGTTATATAGAAAACGATGGGTGGAAGGCAAGAAAAAATGGAAGAGATTTATCGATAGCTCATTTAGATTATGATGAGGAAAAAACTAATGCAGGAGTCAAGATTAAGTTTTTAAGTCATCAAAATATTTGGCAAGAATGGATAAAACCGTTGGGGACATTGATAAACTTGTCAGATGGAAAGTATGTGCTTAAATATAAAAGCCAAGAATTTTATTTTAATGTACAACCAATTGATAATGATTATTCGATTGCTTTTTTTGATAATTCTATAGTAAAACATGAGCCAATTTTATTAAAATTACTTAAAGAAGTATTTCGAAAAGCTCATTATTGCGTAGGTTGTGAAGTTTGTGAAGCAAATTGTAAATATGGTTGCTTAAAATTCGATGAGAGGGGACGCCTCACTATTTCGGATAATTGCCATCATTGTTTGGAATGCTACAATATCGATACAGGTTGTTTAGTGTATAAATCACTTTGGTTATCAAAAGGAGTTGGTAATTCTATGAAAAAATCATTAGACTGTTATGCGAATCATGCCCCTAAACTGGATTGGTTTAAGCAATTTTTAAATGCTACTTATGATTTTAATTCTGAAAACACGTTAGGTAAAAATGAATTGCCTATTTTTAAAAGATTTTTACGAGATGCAGGGATATTAAATGGCGTTGAACTTAGTATATTGGGAAGAATATTTAAAAGTAAAGGGCTGGATGATATTTCCATTTGGGCATTAATGCTAGTGAATTTAGCTTATACTCCTGAAATCAATTGGTATATAACCAATTGCAATTTTAATGAGTACTATTCCCAAAAATCTATGATTAATGATTTAGAAAATGAGGGAATTAGTGCAAGTGCAAAAGCATCCATTCCGAATGCTTTAAGGAGAATTTCATTATTGCCCTTTAACGAAGTGGGGTATGGTAATGTTATAGATGTTAATAAAGAGAATGGCTTTATTATGTTCCGCAAACCTTGGGCTGATCCTGATCCGAAGGTCATTCTTTATTCGCTCTATAAATTTTCAGAAGCATGCGGAGATTATAAGCAATTTACATTGACTCGGCTGCTCAATCATGAAATTGAAAGTGACGGCATAAGTCCTACACAAATTTTCGGATTGGATAGAAAAACTATGGAGCGAATTTTGAGTGGCCTGGCAAATAATTATCCGGACTTTATTTCTGTTAGTTTTACTTTGGATTTAGACAATATTAACTTAAAAGATAAGACATCAGAAGACGTATTATCTCTTTTTGATGGGGAGTGAGAGAAATGGAAACCAACAAGTACTTACATTATTTTGATATCGATGAAGAGTTTTTTTCCGCCGTCAATCAGCAGTTGATCGATGAGGGAAAGGTCGATTGGCATAAGTTTTTTCCGCATGAAACTTTTGTAAAATTGCTCAAAGATACCGTAAGCGTTTTGACAAAACAGCATCTTTCTATATGGGTAGAAGGTGGTTATGGTACGGGTAAATCATACGCAGTATTGACTTTGAAGAAATTGCTCGAAGCTAATGAGGAAGAAACGAGGGCATATTTTCAAAGATACAATCTTGATCATGATTTGCTCAATAAATTTTTGAATGTTAAAAGTCAAGGCCAAAAAATCGTTACCGTGCATCGTTATGGGGCGCAGTCTATCCTGAATGAGCAAGATTTAGTTCTTGCCGTACAGGAAAGCATTCGTCAAGCTTTGATTGATAATAATGTGGAGTACTTGGGCGAAGCTTCTTTAAAAGATTCTGTCATTACGTGGCTTTCCAATGCAGCCAACCAAATGTATTTTAACACCATAATAAAAGACGAGTTTCCGACAGAGTTTGGCGGGGATGATGTTGATCGGATTCTTGAAAAATTGCGGACTTATGAAAAAGATCAACTTATCGTATTAATGAATACGATTTTTAAAGTGGCTCGGAAAAAAGGTATCCATGCTATGACACTCGATAAAGAGGGTATGGTAAAATGGATACAGGATGTCATTAAAGCGAACAATCTAAAGGCGATTGTATTCATTTGGGACGAATTCACAAAATATTTTGAAAACAATATGAGTGATTTGACCTCTTTTCAACGCCTTGCAGAATTGAGTGAAACGGATCCCTTTTATTTGGTTATCGTAACGCATAAGTCAGAGGGTATTTTTGCGGAAAATGACAACGATAAAAAATTATTGGGTAGGTTTGTTAGCCCGACCTGTCTTATAGAATTGCCCGATACGATGGCGTTCCGTTTGATGGGCGAGGCTATGGAAAAAACAAGAGATCCTATTGCCCTTGAGGAATGGGGAGAAATGCTCCATGATCTCTTTAATAGAACGCAAGATTCCAGACAATTGGTTCTTAAACAACTTCAAAAGAAAGATCCTAAATTTACAATGGATGATATGGCCAAAATTTTGCCTATGCATCCGTATGCCGCTTTGCTTTTAAAGCATCTTTCGGCGCAGTTTGCCTCGAACCAAAGAAGTATGTTTGACTTTATCAAGAATGATAAAGGTGATGATATACATGGCTTTCAATGGTACATAAAAAATTACGGTCCGGAGGACGATTATCCGCTTCTAACGATCGATATGCTATGGAACTTTTTCTATGAAAATGGAAAGGAACAGCTTTCGAGCGATGTTAGGAATATACTTAACCATTATAATAGCGCACACCCGGATCAACTTTTGGAACAGCAGAGAAAAGTTCTAAAGACCATTTTGTTGATGACGGCGATTTCACAGTCGCTTGGCGATAGTGTTGAATTGTTTATCCCGACGCCATCGAATATAGCAAATGCCTTTGAGGGCATTGAGTCTATGGAGGGGATGCAGGCGATCAATGCAGCTCGTTCGTTGGTTGATGCCCATATCCTTTATAATAAAAAATTAAAGGACAACAAAGAGTGCTTTGCGCCATTGATGACTGCGATCGACACAACGAAGAAAGTTGAAAGCGAAAAACTAATTGATCAATATACGACAACGAAATTAGTTGAAGATGCTGGTTTTAATAGCGAGGATGGAACTAGAAATCCTACAGGGAAATTATTATTTCTTTCTCCTATTTCAAATCGATTCAGGTTCATGCTTGTGGGACAAGATTCCTTTGGGCAGCGTGTTAGGAGATTTCGAGAGAATCCAATTCCTGGTCGTATTTCAGTTGTGATGGGATTTGCTAAAAACGATGCGGAAAGTGCGGCAATTGGAAAGTTGGTAAAGGAATATATAAACAACCCCGAATACGATTCTTGCAAAATAATTTATATTTCTGCTAAAACTCCACTTGGTATGGAGCTTTATGGGCGTTACAAAGATAATTTGTCGGACAGTATGACTTTTGCGGGAAATGACAGAGGAAACGAAAATGAACGCAGACGAGAGGCCTTAAAAGTTTTAAATCAGGAATGGGGCTCAAAATTGGAGTCTGGTGCTTTTGAAGTAGATTGGAAAAAGAGAAACGGAGAGTATGTGCATGAATTTTTGTCGGATTTTAGTAGTTTGAAGGATTATTTATTGCACACAGTTGACAGGGATTTTTATCCGCAAGGCTTTGAATGGAGATATACTGTTGCAGCTAATTTATACAAATTATCTAATGCGAGGCAAGGGGTTAAAAGCGCGGTAACAGGAATATGTGAAGGTACTTTTAATAATCCGAACAAACAATTAAAGACGGAACAAGTTGTTGAAGGGGCATGGAAAACAGATTTTTCTAATAAGTATTGGGAAGAATTCCCCGGGCTTCCTATCAGCAACTTGAAAATAAGAATTGAAGAGAAAATTAAATCCGATTTTAAAGCCGAAGGAAGAGTCTCCATTCGGTCGATATATGATGTGGCGAAGGACGAACCATTTGGATTAATGCCTTGCAACCTTACGGCGTTTATCCTTGGCTTTGTGTTGCGCGAATATACGTCCGATCAATATCGTTACACAGATGATCAAACATCTGATGTTATGAATAGTGTGCATTTGCAGACTATGATTGACGAAATTATCAAAAATCAAGAAAATCCGGACAAGCGATACAGAGATAAATATATTGTTACTATGACACCAGGGGAGAAGGAATTCCACAGAGTTGCTTCTTCCGTATTCGGTATTCCTATTGAATTATGTACATCTATTCAAATTACAAGAGATCGAATCAGAAATAAAATGAAGGAACTCGCGTTTCCTCTGTGGACATTAAAATTTGTCACGGGTTCATTGATGTTGTCAACCAATAAAGAGACGGTAGATAAAGCTATTGATTTCTTTGGCGAGTTGGCAAATAGTGGCAATACAAGTGAAGTGGACATTGCGAACCATATTGGACAATTGTCTTTAACGGAAAAAGATTTAATCAATGATTTAGTGCTTGTTGTGACCAAAGATAATTGTCGCAATGGTATGGCAAAATATCTGTCTGAATATAAACAAGGAGAACTTGTTGAACTATCAAAAGAAGTTAATGATGCGGGACAGTATTTGAACATTGTCGCCGGGAAATTTACGAATGTTGATGCGGCGAATTGGGTATGGAATCGCGATACTGCAAATCAGCGTATTGATGAAGTAATCATCGAGTATAAGATTATTGCTGAAACAAACAAATTACTTTCTTCAAGTCAGTTTAACTTAAGAGGTGCATTGGAAGCTTGGAAAAGCCAATGCAATTTAATTCGCATCTCCTACGAGGCGATGAAAGATCAACTTAGCAATTTGGCGTCATTTATGGGGCTGCTCAAAGAACTAAAAAGTATAGGGCAGTTGCTTCCTTCTAAAGAACATGATTTTTATGTTCAATTGTCTAATAACGCAGATGAAATAAAGAGTTTTTTGAATAATCAAAAGGCTATTTTTAAGAATGTTTGTGCGTTTTCTTTAGAAGGATTAGGTGAGGATGATGTTGACAGAATTTTTAGGTCTATTCATCCTCAGAATAATGCTTTTATTTTACCAAAAGGTGAATATATAAGCCTGATAGATAATATTGTTCAGGAATATAAAAAGAGCCAAAAGAAAGAACAATTAAAAAAACTTTGGCATGAAAAGACTGGAACCGATTCTCCACGTGCATGGTCAGAAAAATATAAAACGCCAATTTTAGCCATGATACCTTCGAATGAATTGGATAAAGCAAAAAAAGCATTTATATGCTTTTCCAATGTTGGGGCGACAAACGATGAGGTGCAAGATGCTATCGCATATATATCGTCGGCTGATTTTTTGACTAATTTGGAAGATGAAAATGCTCGCGATGCTGCATTCAAATTAAATATTTTGAAAGAATATGCTGTCGTTTTGGAGGACTGTAATGCTGTTCGCGAATATCTTCAAAAATATTTCTTTGATGTATATGATTGGTATGGCGATAATCTAGTTGAAAAACGTATTAAAGAGTTCGCCGAACATGAATATAGTACAGTAGAAAGCAAGAAAGTTATCAAAATCATTCAAGACATGAGCGACGCTGAATTGAAGCAATATCTGATTCAATTGGCACAGGATAATGTTTTGCTGGGTATTCAAATTTTAAAAAGTAAAGGTTAAAAGATATGCAACTAAATTCTTGTATTGAAAAAATAGAAAAACATATCCATCGGGGTAGTTCTAAACCTATTTTCATCAACTTAAATAATAGCCAGGACGTAAAAGAACTAATTGATCATTTTAATGTCGGAGGGAATAAAATTGTAAATGTGGCCTCGAATGATCAAATAGATGAGTTACCAACGTTAGATGCAATTTTAGGGTTGATTCATGATAGGGATGAAACTATTTTTATTACGGGAATTAGTAGTTTTGCCCGGTTAATGGGACAAAGTCAGTTTGCAAGTATTTTAAACCAAATAATAAATAGCCAATCTGTTTCAAAAGCAATAGTTTTGCTTTATCAATGCGAGGATATATTGCACGATATAATATCAAAGGATCCTCGCATTGATAGTCATATATTTTTTATTGATGGTGATAAGCAAACTTTACCTAAAATTATTTTTGTTAAAGAAAACGTAGCAAAAACATTAGCCCAACCTATAATTATCGGTATGGCCGCTTTAATTAAGGAAGTTGAATATACGAATAAAAAAGTTCTCTATGTTAAGTCGCATTTTAAAAAATCGAATTTTACTGAAAGTATTTATTACATTGAGGAATTGAATTCGTATTTTGAAGCAGTAAAGTTGGATTATGTGCCGGAATTAACGAGTTCAGATGAAGAATTACTCAATGAAAAATTGTGGAGAATGATTGCAATCGGATGCCATCGAAATGGAGGATTAAAAGAATATTTTTGTTCAGAAATAGGAGATATACAAAATATTGACTTAATTATCAGTTCTTGGCCTGTTCTCAATGAGGCTAAGAAAGCTTTACTGTTTTTATTATTAAAAACGCACAGCAATCTGAGCAAAAATAAAATATTTAATATTGCAATTACAAATACTAAATCAATGGATGATTTAGTTTATGAAGTCTATAAAAGTATTTTACAGTTCAATTTGAAAGATAAAAATTATTGGGAGATATATGAAGAGAGATATCAATTGCTTAAAGTGATAGGTATATCAGAACATACTGCCAATAAATTCTGTTTAATCGCAGAAGAATTTGAAGAAGAGGCATTAAATTATCTGACTAATTTGACAACTGTAGAAAGAAAGTTAACCATTAAACTCATATCGGTATTTCATAAAAAAATTGATGAGAAAAAGTTGAAGGATATTTTGCAGCATACATATCCTGAATTGTATCAATATCTATTGCCGTATGATTATGGAAAGTCGGAGCTTAACTCGTATTTTAATACTTATAAAAAGCTGAAAGTTGAGAACTATATAACTCAAGAATTTTACACAAGGGTAGAAGAAGAGGCGAAAGAAAGAAATTATAATCTCATTTTACCCACAAGAAGTGAAAAACTTTCATCTTTACAAAAACAGAAATCTATTTTATACTTCGTGGATGCTCTAGGAGTCGAATATTTAAGCTATATAGCACAACGAGCATCAAATTTGAAGCTAATGATGAATACAATTATTTGTCATTCAGAATTACCTTCCATTACGTCGTTGAATAAGGAATTTATAGAGTATTTTAATGCAGCGGGAACTATTGTTTACGATGATATAAAAAATTTGGACAAAATCAAGCATTCTGGAAAAAAGGAATATAATTTTGAAACAAGTCCATATCCTACATATTTGGCGGATGAGCTTTCATTCATTGATGAGATAATAGAGAAAGCAAATGCTAAGTTGGACGGTGGTTATGAAAGAGTCTTTATTATTTCAGATCACGGAGCTAGTCGATTAGCGGTAATAGGGAGAAGAGAAACTAAGTGGGAGATGCGCAATAAGGGTGAGCATTGTGGCAGATGTTGTAAGGTCTCTGATGATGTGATCGATGAACCTAACGAATATATGACTCAAGAAAACGGCTATTGGATTTTAGCAAATTATGATATAATAAAAGGAGGCCGTCCAGGAACCGTTGAGGTTCATGGTGGGGCGAGCCTTGAAGAAGTATGTATTCCTATAATTGAATTGACACGGATGCCAGAAGATATAAACATTGAAGTTTTAACAAAGATTATTCAAACAGGATATAAAATAAAGCCCATTTTGAAATTTGTTTCGAATCATTTATTAAACAATGTTAATGTTTTAATTGGCGATAAACGATATACTGCGGTCACTACGGATGGTAAGCATTTTGAAGTAGAGTTAAAAGGCTTTAATAGAGAAAAAGAGTATTCATTTATAGTTTTGTCTAATAATAATCATATTGTCAAAGACCTTAAATTTAAGATAAAGACGGCAGGGATGAGCGACAACGATTTGTTATAAGAGAGGAAGGTAATTATGAAAGAGGAACTGACTGAAAAACTGAAAGAATGTTTCGGGCAAATGATTGTATATAAGGATTTAAGCAAAAGCAACTTTTTTTCCGCGTTAAGTTTGCCCTCATTTTTGCGCGACTGGCTTTTAAAAAAATTCGAAGATGAAAACGGTGAATATGATATCGAGGAAGTCAGTTCCTTCATTAAAACTTATTTGCCGCGAAAAGATGACTGGGTTAGCATTAAGAATAGAATTATTTATGAAAATGAAAGGGTAAAATTTTTAACGAAAATTAGTGTGGATATTAGTATAAAAACGCAAGAAATCAGTTTTTCCTTACCCGATTTTGGACTTACAAATAAAGAAACAATTATTGAAGATGATGTTTGGCAGATGTATAGCTCGGAATTGATAGCTGGCAAGGAGGTTTGGGGAATTGTTGAACTTGGATACCGTTCGCCAGATTCATATGATATAAGTTGGGAGGATAATAATACAGGGTCTCGAGCGAAAGGAGGCAAACAAGGGAAAATTAAACTGACAAAATTTACTAATTTTTGTCCATATACAATAGATTTAGAATTTTTTAAAGATATCCGTGGAGAATTTACCATTCACGAGTGGATTGATATTTTGCTTGGGGCCATCGATTATAATGCTGATGGATACCAAAATGATAAGGCAAAATTATCAATGCTTTCGCGATTGCTTCCGTTTGTTGAAAAGCGAGTTAATTTAATCGAATTAGCTCCTAAAGGTACAGGTAAATCATATTTATTTGGTAGAATAAGTAAATATGGTAATTTGACTGCGGGAGTAATGTCGAGAGCAAAATTATTTTATGACCTCAGCAAGCGTACATATGGCTTAATTTATAATAACGATTATGTAGCGTTTGATGAGATACAAAAGTTAGCTTTTGCCGATCCCGATGAAATGAGCCAAACATTAAAAGGGTATATGGAGCAAGGTATTGTGTCATTTGGTGGGCATACAGGTACACCAGAGGCAGGAATTATTTTGTTGGGGAATATACCGCAAGATAATATGAACGAGTTTGTTCCCATGTTTGGAAGTTTGCCGGCACTATTTAAAGAAAGTGCATTGCTGGATCGCTTTCATGGTTTTATAAAAGGTTGGGATATTCCCCGTATGAGTGAAAGCATGAAAGTGTGTGGGTGGGCTCTAAATACTGCCTATTTTTGTGAAATTATGCATATGCTTCGTGATGATGTAAGTTATCGTGCCATTGTAGATGAACTTCTAGAATATGATGCGAATTCTGATACAAGAGATGTAGAAGCAGTCAAAAGAATAGCAACAGGGCTTTTAAAAATTTTATTTCCTAATGCTCGATCTGCTGCTGATATAAATTTGAAAGAATTTAAAGATTATTGTGTGCGACCTGCGGCAAATATGCGTGGGATCATAAAATATCAAATGGGTTTATTAGATGTCGAATATAAGGGTAAAGATGTGCCTAAATTTTCGATAAAAGAGATTAAAAAGAATGATGAAGAATAAAGTTTGTTGTGTGTGTGGAAAGGTAGAGTTAAGCAAAGATGAGATAGGACTGACAAAAAAGCTAATTAGCAAAAATAGTTGCAATTCTTATTGTATATCTTGTCTTGCAGAATATTTAGATGTAACCGAGGAAGAGTTAAGAGACAAAATAGAAGAATTTAAAGAAGAGGGGTGTACCCTTTTTAAGTAATAGCCATATGAAACGTATGATTTATGCTGATAACGCAGCAACTACAAAATTAGATCCTTTGGTTTTCGAAGCGATGAGACCTTATTTTATAGAGGAATATGCTAATCCTTCGCAACCATATTCTTTTGCAAGACGTGTTAAATTGGCATTAAAAACTGCTCGTGAAAAAATAAGCGCTTGTATAGGCGCAGATCCTGAAGAGATTTATTTTACATCTGGAGGGACAGAAAGTAATAATTGGGTAATAAAAGGAATAACAGATGCAGATTCTGTGAATCGGTCAATACTTACAACTGCTTTTGAACATCATGCGGTTTTAAATGCTTGCCATGCCATAGAACAGAAAGGGCATTCTGTTTTTTATCTTTCTCCAAATAGCAGTGGGCATATTGAAAAAGAGGGCTTGCTGCAAGCAATGGCTAGCAAGCCTGTTATGCTAGTTTCTATTATGATGGTGAATAATGAATTAGGAACCATTCAAGATATTGCGGAGCTGGCTAAAATAGCTCATGCATATGGCGCTCTTTTTCATACAGATGCAGTACAAGCGATGGGTCATATAAATGTAAATGTACGTGATCTGCAATTGGATTTTTTATCTGCCTCCGCTCATAAATTTAATGGCCCTAAAGGAATTGGTTTTCTGTATATAAATAAAAATACAGTTAACCGAAATATATTTTCTCCCCTGCATAATGGTGGAAAGCAAGAAAGTGGAATGAGGGCAGGGACTGAAGATGTTGCCTCTATTGTGGGAATGGCAGCTGCTTTAGAGATGAATTGTAAGAATTTGTTAAAAAATAATCAGCATATCTTACATCTTAACGAGGAACTAATAGCAGGATTAAAAGTGGCAGGGGTAAAATTTCGAATAAATGGAAAAATGCCAAAAGTAAACAATATATTAAGTTTAGCTTTTGCAGGGATTGAAGGTGAAACTATTTTGCATCGTTTAGATTTAATGGGTATTTTAGTATCAACAGGATCTGCTTGTGATAGTAACAAAACTCAAGTATCGCATGTGCTACAGGCTATAAATCTTCCGAATTATATTGCACGAAGTACAATTCGAATATCTTTTAGTAAAGATAATACAGAAGAGGAAGTTAGAGATATGGTGCAAGCGCTAAAAAAAATATGCGGTTAAATTTACGTCACGTTGAAATTTATTAAAAAAGGCGGAACATCGGAATTCCGATGCCCCGCCCTTTTGATTATACGTTCTTAAAATTCAATGACAACGGGTTCGTGCGAGAAAGAAGAAATGGTTGCCGTGGCGTCTTTGAAATAATAGACGGCGGTATTGCCGTTCGGCCCCGTCGTGTACATGGCGCGAAGAGACGGGTAGTCGCTGAGCATGCTCTCCTGCGCCTCGGTGCGGTCATCGAGGACGAGCGTTCCTGCAACGCGGATCCATTCGTCGCCCTTCATGGCGCACAGCTCTACTTTGGGGTTCGCGGCGATCTGCTTTGCTACGCTCTTGCCTTTGCCCGTTTGGATATACAGTTTGCCTTCAAACATATGTACGGTGCCGAATGGCCGCACGCGCGGCTGGTCTCCTTCGACGGTGGCAAGATAGTACGTTTCGGCGG
>ERZ1643249.2850-NODE-2850-length-15764-cov-22.778153_pt1 | contig 15764 bp, 12 predicted proteins | sample MGYA00579263_ERZ1643249 | MGnify/ENA primary metagenome ERZ1643249 (study PRJEB29033, sample SAMEA4952264) | chicken gut metagenome | biome: Broiler Chicken; feature: Gastrointestinal Tract; material: Caecum | place: Ireland | collected 2018 | study: Broiler...
TTCGGCAACGGCGAGCGCACGGGCAACGTCGATATCGTCACCCTCGCCATGAACATGTTCTCGCAGGGGGTGGATCCCAAGCTCAACTTCGAAAATATGCCCTACATATGCTCGCTCTACCGCACGTTTACAGGCATGGCCATAAGTCCCCGCCAGCCGTACGCGGGCGAGCTTGTATTCGCCGCCTTCTCCGGCTCCCATCAGGACGCCATTGCAAAGGGCATGGAGTGGAGGGAGAAAAAACATCTCACCGGGTGGAACGTGCCCTATCTCCCCATCGACCCGCACGACGTGGGCAGGCAGTACGACGCCGACGTCATCCGCATAAATTCCCAGTCGGGCAAGGGCGGCGTGGGATATATCCTGCAGAAGAGCTACGGCATAAATATGCCTGCAAAGATGAAAGAGGCTATGGGCTATGCGGCGAAGGGAGTCTCCGACCACCTGCACAAGGAACTTCACCCCGAGGAGATATATAAAATATTCTGCGAGCACTTTGTCGACGGCCGCCGCGCCTTTGACGTTTTGGAGTGCCACTATAAGCAGATAAACGGTATAACGGCGACCGTGACGGTGCTCAAAGACGGCAAGATGACCGACGTCACTGCCGAGGGCAACGGAAGGCTGAATGCCGTGTCAAACGCATTAAAGAGCTTTTTGGGCGTAAGCTATACCCTCACCGACTACGAAGAGCACGCCCTCACCCAGCGTTCGAGTTCAAAGGCCATTTCCTATGTCGGCATAGAGAGCGACGGCAAGCCATACTGGGGCGCGGGCGTGGACGAGGATATCATCACCTCGTCGGTGAAGGCGCTGGTTGCCGCAATAAATAACCTACTGTCCTGACGGCATATAAGCGGCGTAATACGGTGTCGCGCTTGCGGCTTCGTTCAGTCACTTACCTCTAAGTAAGCTCCTTCACAACTTCCGCACGCTCCGTGTCTTACTTGCTTCTATGCCATCAGGTGCCGCTGAGGTGAGTTGGTGTGCGTAAACATCTGCAAAGTTTAAATGCACGGGTACGTTAGCATTTTAAATTTGTCGTTTCTCTTAAGTCAGGCGCCGCTGAGGTGAGCCGGTGCGCGTAAATATCTGCAAAGTTTAATGGCTGACGGACGCGCCGACATATGTGCCCTTTAAGTTCATTTTGTGAAAATTTCTGCGCTGTAATAAAAGTTGTTACAAAATGATTGACTACAGCGTGCCCGCCGCGCTATAATGTGAACGTGCGGCGGGGTGTAAGCCGCCGCAAAATATCATTTGATCAAGGAATTTACCATGTATCCCGGTCCTCTCTTTTCGATAGGAAACGTGCATGTGTATGCTTACGGCATATGCATGGCAGTGGGCATAATTCTGTGCTTTGTGTTTCTTCTTTGGGCGTTCTGGTATAAGAACTTCAACGAAGAATGCACGGATAAGATGCTCTTTTTAGGAATAATCGCAACGGGCATAGGCATATTGTTTGCAATGCTCTTCCAGTCTCTGTATAACTACATCGAAACAGGCGAGTTCGAGTTCGGCAGCATGACGTTCATCGGCGGCCTCATAGGCGGCGTGGGAAGCTATCTGCTGTTTTATAACTTGTATGTATATGTCGTCGCGCCGCGAACAAAGATAAAGTGGCTGCAGAACAACATGAACGCCGGCCTTACAGATGCGGTGACTTTTATACCCATAGGTATAACCATAGCCCACGCCTTCGGCAGACTCGGATGCTTCTTTGCAGGCTGCTGCTACGGCCAGCCCGCCGACTGGGGCATCAAGTTTGAAACGACCACCGGCCCCGTGATCCCCACGCAGCTGTTCGAGTGCATATTCCTCGTGATACTCACCGTGGTGATGGCGGTACTCTATTTCAGGTTCAAATTCAACTGCAACCTCGGCCTGTATCTCGTGGCGTACGGCGTATGGCGCTTTATCATCGAGTTTTTCCGCGCGGACGATAGAGGCGGCTTCATCCCCGGCCTCTCGCCCTCGCAGTTCTGGAGCATAATCATGGTGATCGCGGGCATCGGCTACTTCTTCCTGTACAAGTACGTTTTAAAGGACAAGATGAAGCACCCCGAGCTTCAGCCCTCCGTCCGCGAAAAGAAGGTGAAAGAAACAAAAAAAAACGCATGTAACACCGCAAATGATATCAGTATAATTACTTATATCGCTATTTTTTCTGCGCTTGTAATGGTTGTTCTGACTATCGTCGGAGTATGTATCAATTGGGCTAATTTTTCTGCACAATTAGGTGACGGACTTGTTGAAACGGGAATTGAGAGCATTACACTCACACAGTTATTTGATTCACTCAGTAAGTTGGATGGAGAAATAGGTAGTGCGTTTAAGATTATGGTTGCATTTGCCATACTTACAATTATTCTTACTTCTGCAACAGCAGTATGTGCAACTGTATGTAAAGTAATAAAGTGGAAGCAGTTCAATTTTATTCTGTTTGTTGTTGCCATGATCTGCATAATATTCGGTGTAGTGAGTATTTTAAGCTCTTTTGCGCTCTGTAATATTTTAAGCATTAATGCAGGCTCGCTTGCAAGTGGCACTTATACCCCTGCGGCCGGCGCATGGCTGACAGCAATAGGCGGTTTTATTGCTGGGATAATGGGTTTGGTTGTCACGGTTATAATAAAGGAATAGATTTGTTATATGGTGTGGGGTTGCCGCAGTGAAAAAATTTATAAAAAAATGAAACAATTTAAAGGATAATAAAATCGGCGCCGAACGGCGCCTTTTTTATTGACTTTTGGCCGCCGCGGCACTATATTACAGAGACGTGAAAACCGCATGAAATACATAGATAAAATAAACTTACTTGCGGCCATGTATCGATATGGATAATCTTCTGTTCACTTTAAACGCCATTCTGCCCCTCATTCTGCCCATAATCTTGGGCTATGTTTTAAGGCGCTTAAAGCTGTTTGGCAAGGTGTTTTTAAACTACGGAAACAAGCTCGTATTTACGGTGTTTATTCCCATACTCATCTTCAACAACCTTTACATGACCAACTTTTCCGACATAAACTGGAAGATAGCCGTGTTCGTGTTCGCCGCGTCGGTGGGCATGTTTTTGATAGGCTGGCTGCAGGCGCTGCCCTTTAAGAGTATGCCGACGAGGCGCAGCGTGGTGCACCAGGCGGCGTTCAACTCCAACTACGCCGTGATAGGTTTCTCGCTCTCGGTCATGCTCGCGGGCGAGGCTGCGGGCACCCAGGCGAGCGTTGCGGCGGCGGTCATAGTACCCACGGTAAACCTTTTGGCGGTTATAGCCTTCACAATGTACGGCAACGGCAACGGCGTGCGCCCCACGGCAAAGCAGGTGGTTTTAAAGATAGTCACCAACCCGCTGATAATCTCGGTGGTGATAAGTTTTGTATTTATGCTCATCCGCTGGGGGCTCATGCAGGCGGGCATAGATTTTACCCTTTCCGACGACAACTTTTTTGCGCAGACGCTCGATAATCTTGCGGCGGTCGCAATGCCGCTCGCGCTCGTCGTTCTCGGCGGACAGTTCAGCTTCAAGGCGGCTGGGCATTTGTGGAAGGAAATAACGATATCTTCGGTCATGCGCCTTGTTGTGCTGCCGGTGATATGCCTTGCCGTCGCCTATGTGGTCGGCATGCGCTCGGCAACCGAAATAGCCGTTATAATCTCGGTATGCGCGACGCCAGTCGCCGTCTCAAGTTCGCCCATGGCCGTGCAGATGGGGCAGGACGGCGAGCTTGCGGGGCAGCTGATAGTGTGGACGACTCTGTTTTCGGCGATAAGCCTGTTCCTCATGATATTTACCTGCTCGGCGATAGGCATGCTGTAATTTCAGGTTAAAGATTTTAAAAATTAAACAGCGGTATTTGAAGGCCGCCCGCGTGCATTTTTGCGCGCGGGCGGCCGCTTTTATGTCTCTTTGTGCGTGTAAAAATATTTTTGTATAAACAATATTTGCTTTCACATACTTTTACTGTAAATTTATTTTAGGCGCGCGGCGGAACATGCGACCCGCGCAAGGAGAGATAATGAAAGCAACGGGAATAGTAAGAAGGATAGACGAGCTGGGCAGGGTGGTCATACCGAAGGAAATACGCTCTACCCTGCGCTTGAAGTCGGGCGACCCGCTGGAAATTTTTACCGAACGCGACGAGCTCATGCTCAAAAAATATTCGCCGATAGCCTCTTTGGAAAAGTTTTCCGAGGGTACGGCAAAGAGCCTGAACGACCTGTCGGGCCACCTCGCGGTCATCTGCGACACGGACGAGGTGCTGTATGCCGCGGGCGCGGGAAAGCGCGACCTGCACGGCAAGAGTTTATCCTCCGCAATGAACAAGATCCTGGAGGGCAGGCGCAGTTATCTCGCCAACCTTTCCGAAGGGGGCGACATTGTGCCCATCACCGACGAAGGTTCCTCGGCCGTGACCGCGCAGATAATCGTGCCCATAATTTCGGGCGGCGACTGCCTGGGCGCTGTGGCGCTGGTATCCACCGAGCAGGGGGCTAAAATCGAGGCGGGCGCGGCCAAACTTGCGCAGCTCTCTGCAACGATAATTGCGTCGCAATTTGAATAGGGGGTGTTCACGAATTTTTACGGCTGGCCGAGCCGTAAAAATTCCGTGATTGAGGAACTAAGTTTCTCTTCGCGCGACTTATAAGGGCCCACGATGCGTATAGTCGCGCGAATTCACTTTCAGTGAGCCTGCTGCCGCAGCAAATTGGGACGAGCGAGGCATTTCATAGCAAGGTGGATACCCACCTTGCGTGCCGAAGCGAGATGAGCGAGGGCATATGTCTTGCCCGAGCGGTGACCGAGCGCCATGTTTTCCCTTAATGGCGGCGAGAGGGCTGCGGCGGGAAACCCGCCTTGCGACATTATTTATTTTAAAATATTATTCCGCATTAAGGGCGCCATTGCCAAAGGGAGCTGGTACGCGTAGCGTGACTGAGGGATATATATGACTAATTATGCTGCAAGGCCAAGCGAAAGAGCCGCATTAAAACGATGTTACAATAAGGCTTAAACTGAAAATAAAAAAAATATGTCAAAATTGTTGAATAAAATATTTTGTAAAAGGCAGTCGTTCATCGTCGGGGCGGTAATAATTTCGGCGGGCGGCTTTATATCCAAACTTCTCGGCGCGGCGTACAGAATACCGCTCACAAACATTCTCGGCAGCGAGGGCATGGGGATATACCAGATGGTGTATCCCCTGTATTGCATACTTTTAACGGTATCCGCTTCCGGTATTCCCGCTGGCGTGGCGCGCCTGATTTCCTCCGGCAGGGCGGAGGGGGCCGATCGCTCTGCATTCCGCCTGTACGGCGCAATAGGTGTTGCGGGCGCGGTGCTTATGTTCCTTCTTGCAGGGCCGCTCGCGGCCGTTCAGCGTGAACCCGCGGTCATGCTGTGTTGCAGAATGCTCTCCCCCGCGGTGCTGTTCACGTCGGTCATATCCGTCGTGCGCGGTTACTTTCAGGGCAGGCATAACATGCTCCCCACTGCCTTTACCGAGATCTGCGAACAGCTTTTAAAGGTGCTTGCGGGCGTGGCGTTCGCGCTGTATTTCCGCAATAACATGCCGCTCGCCGTGGCATTCGCCCTGCTTGCCGTGACTATATCGGAGGGGGTGTGCGCACTCTTTGCCGTCGTTTTATACCGCGGCGAGGCTGTGCGCGCAAGACCGCTGTTTAAAGAGCGGCAGGCGGGTTATTCGCAGATACTGCGCTACACGCTGCCCATAACTTTCGCGGCGATAGCAATGCCCCTTTCACAGCTCTTTGAAAGCATCGTGGCGGTCAACCTCTTGCGCTCCTTTTCGCAGGAGGCGACGGCGCTCTACGGTATATTTTCGGGCTGCGCCGTGACGATAATCAACCTGCCCGTCTCGGTGACGTACGGCCTCGCCGCGGCCAGCGTGCCCAAAATTTCTCCGAAGGCGGCGGACGGGGATATGACGGGCGCCCGTGCCGAGGCCGTGCGCGTGCTTCTCATTACCCTTGCTGTATCTGCCCCGCTTGCCGCGGCACTGTTCGCGTTTGCGCCTCTCGCCGCGCGCATAATTTTTTCCTCGCTCTCAGATGAGCACTCGGCGCTGCTTGTGAAGCTGGTCCGCATAATGGCGATAAACGCCGTAACTCTCTCACTCGTGCAGTCGGCTTCGGCGTGCCTGACTGCGCTCGGTACGCCGCTGAAGTCTACATTCACACAGTGGACAACGTGCGTTCTGCGCGTGGCGCTCACCGCGCTGTTCATCAGATATGTAAATTATTCGGTCGAGGGCGCGGCCGTCGCCGCAAATATCGCGTATTTTGTTGCGGCGGCGCTCAATGTGTGGTATATTATGAGGGCAGGAGGAGCATATGAAAATAACATTGATAGGCTTAGGCGCAGAAGAGGGCGATTTGAGCGTGAAGGCTGACGAGGCCTTAAGGGGCGCAACAAAGATACTTGCGCGCACGGCGCACATGCCTGCGTTTGCGTGCGTGGAGAAGTACGGCGCGCAGCCGCTCGACTGCATCTTCGAATCGAGCCGCAATTTTGATACTTTGAACAAAAAGCTGGCCGCGGCCGTGCTCGCCGCCGCAAAGGAGAGCGACGTCGTGTACTGCGTGGACGGCGCCGTCTGCGAGGATAACGCCTGCAAGATGATTCTTGCAAAGCACAGAGATACCGTCGTGTTTGAGGGCGTTTCAAAGGCTGCCCGCGCGGCCTCGCTCGCGCACCTTAAGGGCGGGCAGTATGTGAGCGTCTCGGCGTACGATATCAAAAATTTAAAGAGCGCGCCCGCCGCCGTCGTATATGACGTCGACGGCGATTTTGCCGCGTCGGAAGTGAAACAGCGCCTCTCCGAGCTGTTCGGGGAGGAGCTTGACTGCTCTTTTATCCGCGGCGCCAGCGTGAAAAAGATAAAGATATACGAGATAGACAGGCAGAAGGAGTACGACTGCACTTGCGTGGTGGCCGTGGAGGAGCCCGAATTTTTACATAAGGAGAGGTACGATTACGCCGACCTTTTGCAGCTCGTCCGCATGCTGCGCGCGCCCGGCGGCTGCCCGTGGGACAGAGTGCAGAGCAACGACACCATAAAGCAGAACATGATAGAGGAGGCGTACGAACTCGTAGACGCCATAAACAGGAAGGACGACGACGGCATAGAGGAGGAGTGCGGCGACGTACTTCTTCAGGCCGCCTTCCACACCGTTTTAAAGGAAGAGCAGGGCGCGTTCACGAATGGCGACGTACTCTCGCGCGTGGTGAAAAAGCTGATATTCCGCCATTCGCACATTTTCGGCAATGACAAGGCCTCCGACGAAGATTCCGCCCTCAACGTGTGGGAGAAAAACAAGATGGAGGAAAAGCACCAGACCACCTTTACCGAAAGTTTAAAGGCCGTGCCCGTAAATTTCCCCGCGTGCATGCGCGCTCAGAAGGTGGGCAAGCGCGCCGCAAAGAGCGGTATGGACTTTTTATCTTCGCTTTCGGCCTCAGAAAAGATGGGCGAAGAGGTGGTTGAGCTGTTAAAGGCCATGCAGGCCGAGGATAAGGACTCTGTGTTCGAGGAAGCGGGCGATCTTCTGCTCGCCGCCGTGAATACCTGCCGCCTTGCGGGGGTAGACTGCGAACAGGCCCTCGCCGCCGCGACGGACAAGTTTATAAAGCGGTTCGAAGTGTTCGAACAGCTGGCAACAAAGGACGGGAAATCTTTGCCCGACATGTGCGACGCCGAATACGACTACTACTGGTTTTTAGCTAAAAATGCAACTAAAGGCAATTGATATAGGCGGGCTCAGAACGCCCAACAACGTATTTTTGGCCCCGCTCGCGGGATACACCAACGCCGTCTTCAGGGATATGTGCTTTGATCTGGGCGCGGGCCTCACCTTTACCGAGATGGTCAGCGCCAAGGGGCTGTGCTACAACAGCAAGAATACCGAGGAGTTGCTGTACATAACACCCTCATACGGCGGAATCAAGGCGGTTCAGCTGTTCGGCGGCGACCCCGAATTTATGGAGCGCGCGGCGTGTTCCGAACATATCGCGCCCTTTGAACTCATCGATATAAACATGGGTTGCCCCGTACCGAAGATATATAACAACGGCGAGGGAAGCGCGCTGCTTAATGACCTTCCCCGCGCGGCAAAGATAATAAGGGCGTGCAAAAATAGCGGCAAGCGCGTATCCGTCAAGTTCCGCATAGGCCTTTCGGCCGATAAGGTAGTGGCGGAGGACTTCGCGAAGATGTGTGAGGACAGCGGCGCCGACATGATAACCGTGCACGGCCGCACGCGCGATAAAATTTATGCGGGCGAGGTGAACTATGCCGAGGTTGAGCGCGTAAAATGTGCGGTGCACATACCCGTCATTGCCAACGGCGGTATTTTTTGCCGTGAGGACGCCGAAAACCTTATGGAAAGGACGGGCGCCGACGGCGTTATGGTGGCGCGCGGGGCGATGTATTCTCCGTGGATATTTGCCGAGATAACGGGCGGGCCGCAGCCGGACAGGCGCGCGCTCGTCCTGAAACAGCTTGATGATACTCTCGCGCTATTCGGCGAGCGGTTTGCGCTCGTATTCATGCGCAAGATGGCGGCCTTCTACACCAAGGGCAAACGCAATTCCTCGGCCCTTCGCGAACAGCTCTTTTTATGCGACAGCGTGGAAAAACTGCGGGATATGATTGCAAACGCGGAGTTTTAAGTTCTAAATGTAATATTTTTGATCAAGCAGCGGGCGGCGCAAATTTTTGCGCCGCCCGCTGCTTGATCAATGTGAGTGTATGAAGCGCTGTGCGCGTGCCCGCTTGTTCCATTAAAATATAAATACCGTCACAATAGCGCAAAATTTGCGTGCGCGGGCGGCCTATACTGCAGGTATGCAGGTCTATGTGGAGCTTGCCATAGCCGAAAATTTCTGTATGGATTTCACTCTGCTGGCGTGCTCAAAATTTATCACAAAAAATATCTGCTCATACCGCCGCATAGCTCTGGGGAGCGCTCTCGGCGCGTGTTTTGCAGTCGTCTTTCCGCTCTTCGGCCTTTCGGGCGCGTGGGCGGTGGCAGTAAAAATTGCCTCCGGCCTCGCGCTCGCAGCTCTTGCGGGCAGGTTTCCCTCTGCAAAGGCATACATAAAGTTCGCCGCAGCCTTCCTTGCGCTGTCCTTTCTGCTCGGCGGCGCACTCATTGCCGTATTCTCGCTGACCGGGACTGAGTATTCGGCGGACGTGGGCTATATTCTCTCGTCGGTGCCCGTTGGCATACCCATGTTTTTTGCCATGGTGCTCGCGCTTTTGTGCAGGGCGCTCGCAAAAAAGTTTATCGCGCGGCACAAAAGCGGGACCTTGCGCTGCGTGATATACCGCGGCGATAAAAAGGTGGAGCAGTACGGTTTTTTCGATAGCGGCAACCATGTATACGTTTCGGGCGCGCCCGTAAGCGTAATTTCGGCCGCGGCTGCGGCATATGTAGTCGACGGAAGCGAGCTGAAAGAGAGTGTAAAAGTGCGTACAGTGACGGGGGAAAAGTGCATGAAAATTTTTACCGCGGACAAAATTGAGATATATAACGGTGAAGAAGCGCATACAATAAATTGCGTAAAAATAGGCATAAGCCCGCGCGGGATAAGCCGTGCCGTGCTCCACCCCGATCTGGACACATGGCAATAGCTCATCGGTGCGCCGACGGAGGTTAAGGTATGTTTGAAAAGTTAAAAAAATTGCTCACTCTGTTTTTCAAAGGTAATTCGCTCGATTATATCTGCGGTACCGAGGCACTGCCGCTGCCGTTTTCGCAGGAGGAGGAGAGCGACAAGATCTCGCGGCTGGAGAGCGGCGACGAAAAGGCCAAGGCCGCGCTCGTCGAGCACAATCTGCGGCTGGTGGTGTATATTGCCAAGAAGTTTGAAAGCTCGGGGGTGGACGGCGACGATCTTGTATCGGTGGGCACGATAGGCCTCATCAAGGCGATAAATTCCTTCCGCTCGGACAAAAATATAAAGCTCGCGACATACGCCTCGCGCTGCATTGAAAACGAGATACTCATGTACCTTAGGCGCATGTCGCGCATAAAGCAGGAGGTGAGCTTCGACGAGCCTTTGAATACCGACTGGGAGGGCAATGAATTGCTCTTATCCGACGTTATGGGCACAGATGCCGACGCGGTATATTCCGACATAGAGGGAGGGGTGGAGCGCGAGCTTTTAAAGAACTCATTAAGCAAACTCCCCCAGCGTGAACAAAAGATAATGAACATGCGCTTCGGCCTTGACGGCGGCGAGGAGATGACCCAGAAGGACGTCGCCGACGCGCTCGGAATCTCTCAAAGCTACATATCACGCCTGGAGAAAAAGATAATCGGTAAATTAAAAAAGGACATTTCCCGCCAAATTTAATAAAATAAAAAGAGCATGTATCGGAAATACATGCTCTTTTATTGTATAATAAAACCATCGGCTATGCCGGTGAGATGAAAAAATAAACAAGCTTTAGCAGCACTTCAGGATACTTTACTTTTAATGTCAAACACCTGCGCCGTTCTTGCAAAATTCGCTCGCTTGGATTATACTGTAAATGGCGCAAAACTTCACAATTCCTTATAACGGGTACGAATAGACATTTCGTATCTCTGTTTTCTGGTATAAGGGAAGTTTTATGCCAACGATCGGAGATACTGTGCAGGGAGTGTCTTCGGTTGGAGGCACGCTTTCTTATTTTCAAAAATCCGGCACCGCCCCGCAGAAATTTTATAAGGAGAAGCATCACGGAGAATAATTGCTTATCGCGTTGCTAACGATAATTGTGGCTATGTGTTGTTGACAATAAAAAAGCGAGTGTGCTAATATCTATTCAAGGTATAATGTGCTTACATTAAAAAGAATCAAATAAAGAATGACTTTATACTGTAAGGGATTAATACGAACCCGATTTAAAGCGGGAATATCACGGCACTAGCTATGTTAAATCCCTTGAACGTGCCACCGGGCACGCCCTGCGGGCTTTGCCTTGCTTTTGCCGCAATCTGCCCGCTTTAAATTGCCTTGCACCTTTAAATAGCGTATTTTGCGGTGAATTGGCGCGAAGAGGAGGCAGCAATACTCTTCTCTGTATTGCAACGACGATGAACGATCAAGGCATGCAAAAGACGCATTTAAAGGCAGGTTCGTTTTATTCTCTTACAGTATACCAAAAGCAATGAGGAGAAAAATGAAAACCATTCTTCAGATAGGTCACTTAAACAAAACTTACACAGGCGGCAAAAAAGCTGTAAATGATTTGAGTCTGCGTGTATGTGAAGGCGATATTTACGGATTTATCGGACAAAATGGAGCAGGCAAAACAACGACTTTGCGCGCGGTGACAGGCATTTTGCCTTTTGAAAGCGGTGAGATTACAATAAACGGTATGTCAATAAAAGAACAACCCGTCGCCTGCAAATCGATACTTGCATACATACCGGATAATCCCGATCTTTACGAATATTTGACAGGCATACAATACCTAAATTATATTGGGGATGTATTCGGCGTAACACAGTCGTTACGCAGGGAACGCATTGAAAAATATGCGGATATGTTTCGTATAAAAAACGATTTGGGTTCGCTTATCGGTTCGTATTCGCACGGTATGAAACAAAAACTTGCAATCATTTCGGCACTTCTGCATACGCCGAAACTTATGGTGCTTGACGAACCTTTTGTAGGACTTGACCCTGAAGCGGCATTTAAGTTAAAGCAAGTGTTCCGTGAAATGTGCGACGAAGGAAGCGCCATCTTTTTCTCTACTCACGTTCTGGATGTGGCGGAAAAACTTTGCAACAAAATAGCTATCATTAAGAGCGGTAATCTGGTTGCGGACGGCGACATTGACAAAGTCCGCGGCGACGAAAGCCTTGAAGATGTGTTTATGGAGGTGCTTGAAAGCCATGAAAAGTAAATGGCTGTTACTGACAAAAATACAGCTGATGGGCATGTTGGACTTCAATAAGTCACGTTACGCAAAGGATGCAAAACTGACTCGTCGTACAGCAGGCTCATTTGCAATAATGGCAATTATCGCGCTTGTCATCTGCGTATATTCTGTCATTATATCCCTCGGCTTCTGTGAGCAGGGAATAGGAGCGCACCTTCCGGCATTTTTGATTGCTGTAACAGCACTGGTAACGTTGATGTTTTCTCTTATGCAGGGATGTTCACCTCTGTTTGCGATGAAAGATTATGATCACGTTATGACGCTGCCTGTAAAAAAATCTGAAATTTTAGCAAGCAGACTGGTGTGCATATATCTGTCTAATCTGCTCTTTGCATTGCCTGTAGTTATTCCCGGAACAATAGTGTTGTTCGTGGTAGACGGATTTTCCTTTGCAATCCTCGCTGTTACTTTGGTTGCAACTATCCTGTCGCCGCTTTTACCCATGGCTGTTGCCATTACTTTAAGTGCGCTGCTTACAGCATTAACGGCTAAATTCCGATACAAAAATATCTTACAGATTATACTAAGCCTTATCCTGTTTTTAGGGGTAATGATTGCAAGTTTTGCGGTATCGTTTACTACTTCCTCCAATGAAAACATGGATATGAGCGCCATTTATTCGGTTTTTGTGAGGAATGTTTATTTGCCCGCCGCGCTTGTCGATATGACTTTGACGGGCACAATTTGGGGCATTTTCGCCTTTGCAGGCATTTCGATTGCCGTTGCGGTATTGTTTGTCGTTGTGCTTGTATTGTGTTATGAGCGGGTACACGAAGCATTGTCTGTAAAATCTGCAGGGAGTAAATATAAATCTGATAGTGTACGTGCAAGCTCGGTATTTTCAGCTCTTATCGCCAAAGAATTTCGTCGCCTGTTTTCCTCTTCGGGGTACTTGCTCAATGCTTTATGCGGCACATTTTTACTGGTTATTATAGCAATTGTACTGCTGTTTGTCGATCCTAATATATTGTTTTCCGATGTGGAAGAGCCAATCCCGTTGTCTTTATTTGCGTATGCAGGCGCAGGGTTTGCATTTTTGTTTATAGGTATGAGCAATCCTGCGGCAAGCGCGCTTTCTATGGAAGGTAAATCCAGAGAGCAGTTATTTGTTCTTCCGCTCACGCTCAGGCAGATAATCTTGGCTAAAACAGCCCCCACATTCATTTTTAATGCCCCCGCAGGAATTATTTTTTCTGTTGTGTTCTGTCTGAAATTTGAAGCTGATGCATTGTGTTGGGTGATAACTTTGATAAGCGTGCTTTTGTTCAGCGCGTTCTGTGCTTTAATGGGAAGTTTTCTGAATTATAAATTTCCTAAATACGACTGGGCAAATCCTATTATGGCAGCTAAGAACAGCATACCCGTAATGATATGCGTGTTCGGAAGTATGATCCTTGGAATTTTATGTATTGTGCTTGGGATAATAGCAGGGCTTTGGGTATATCTCGCTGTTGATATAATTTGTATTATTTGCACAATTGCCGTTCTTGTATATTTCTCAAAACAGAAGTCATTTAGCATGGAATGAAATATATAAAAAGATTGTTGAGGAAGATTGAATTTGAAAAAGGAAGGTTATGCCCTTCCTTTTTTCTTGTTGAAATCAAGTTTATATCAGTACATGTTCAGCTTATAGCTGTTACCCCAGTCGGCCATGGCGTCGATTATCGGCATCAGCGACTGCCCTATGTTGGTGAGCGAATATACCACCCTCGGCGGAACCTCGGCAAACACCTCGCGCGCGATTATTCCGTCGCTCTCAAGCGAGCGCAGGTTGTCGGTGAGAACCTTTTGTGAGATGCCGGGCACGCCCTTCTTCAGCTGTGAAAAGCGTTGCGGCTCCTTTAACAGATTGCGTATTATCAAAAGCTTCCATTTGTTGCCTATCAGTTGAACGGTGGTCGCCACCGGGCATTCCGGCAGTTCGGCCTTGGTGAGCATATATTGCCTCCGTGAGTGATTTTTCTATATTTTAATTTAAATGCCGTGGACTGTCAAGCACATTAGTATCAAAAAGATACTTGGTTACAAAACTATTAGTCAATAATTAAAAGGTAACAGTTAAGACGGCGCCGGTAAAATGCGCTATAATGCGGGTAGCAAATAATTCAGGAGGTAATAGTATTATGGCAAATTTCAGCAAGGCCGTGGCAGGCGGCGCGCGCACGGAACTGCACGATAAGCTCGGCCTCACGGGCGCAGAGATAAGTATCAACGAGCTCCCCGCAGGCGCGGGCGTGCCTTTCGTTCATTCGCACAGGCAGAACGAGGAGATATACGGCATTCTGGCGGGCAAGGGCCGCGCCGTTATCGACGGCGAAGAGGTTGAGCTCGCCGCGGGCGACTGGCTGCGCGTTGCTCCCGCCGCGAAGAGGCAGTTTTCCGCCGCGGCAGATTCGGGCATTAAGTATGTGTGCATACAGGTAAAACAGAACTCGCTCGAGAGCTACACCGCCGACGACGCAGTTATGTAATTGTGCATTGCGCGGTCAAAAAATTATTGATAGCAAAACAGCGGGCGGCTGAATTTTCAGCCGCCCGCTGTTTTCGCAAGTTTATATCTGTGCAGAAACTTTATTTGTCCCCGTGCTCCTTTTTCCACTTCTTGATTTCTTCGAGCCGCGCCTTGTAGCGCGCCTCTATGCCCTCCTCGGTGGGGCGGTAGTATTCGCGGCCCAAGAGTGAGTCTGGCAGGCACTGCATGGCGGTCAGCTTGTCCTCTTCGTTGTGTGCGTATTTATACCCCTTGCCGTACTCCAGCTCCTTCATGAGCTTTGTGGGCGCGTTGCGTATGATCAGCGGCACCGGCTCGGCAAGCATGGTGAGCGCGTCCTTCTTTGCGCTCTCATACGCCATATACATGGCGTTTGATTTGGGCGCCATGGACATATACACCACGGCCTGCGTTAAGTGCACGCTGCACTCGGGCATACCTATAAAGTGGCAGGCATGGTAGGCGGCTATGGCCTGCTCCAGCGCGCGCGGGTCGGCAAGGCCGATGTCCTCGCAGGCAAAGCGCGTCACCCTGCGCGCTATATACAGCGGGTCCTCGCCCGCCTCAAGCATACGCGCAAGCCAGTATACGGCTGCATCCGGGTCGGAGTTGCGCATGGACTTGTGCAGTGCGGAGATAAGGTTGTAGTGCTCCTCGCCCGTCTTGTCGTATAAAAGCGACTTTTTTAAGGTGATATTTTCAACTGTCTCTTTAGTGACTGTTATTTTACCTTTTTCGTCCACGTCGCCGTTAAGCACTGCCATCTCCAGCGTGGAGAGCGCGCTGCGCGCGTCGCCGTTGGCAAATTCGGCTATCATGGTGATTATCTCGGGAGATATGTCCACGTCCTGCCCGCCGAAGCCGCGCCCGTCCTTCATGGCGCGGCTCAAAAGGCCGGCAAGCTCCTCCGTCTTTAACGCCTGCAGCACGAATACCTTGCAGCGGGAGAGGAGCGCCCCGTTCACCTCGAACGAGGGGTTCTCGGTTGTGGCGCCTATGAGTATTATGCTGCCCTTTTCCACAAACGGCAGAAAGGCGTCCTGCTGCGCCTTGTTGAAGCGGTGTATCTCGTCCACAAAGAGTATGGTCTTTGCGCCGAACCTTCGGCCCTTTTCGGCCTGCTCCATCACCTGCTTTATCTCCTTTATGCCGCTCGTCACGGCGGAAAAGTCGATAAAGTTGGCTTTAGTGCGGTTGGCTATTATGCGCGCCAGCGTGGTCTTGCCCACGCCCGGCGGACCCCAGAATATCATGGAGCCTATCTTGTCGCTTTCTATTATCCTGCGCAGCACCTTGCCCTCGCCCAAGAGGTG
>ERZ1643249.2852-NODE-2852-length-15753-cov-9.896866_pt1 | contig 15753 bp, 16 predicted proteins | sample MGYA00579263_ERZ1643249 | MGnify/ENA primary metagenome ERZ1643249 (study PRJEB29033, sample SAMEA4952264) | chicken gut metagenome | biome: Broiler Chicken; feature: Gastrointestinal Tract; material: Caecum | place: Ireland | collected 2018 | study: Broiler...
TTTCCTCTGAGAATATGCAACCACAATATTTTTGCATATAAAGTCCTAGTTCTCTAGCTTCTGCTTGTCCTTGTCTAAAACCTGGTCTAAAGTCTCTGTATAGAAATTCTAATCCATATTTTTCTGCCATTTCATCCCCTATTTTCTTTAAGGCTTCATGATTTTGATATGGACTTATTAAAAGTGTTGTTGAAAATGTGTCATATCCATTTTCTTTTGCATATTTTGCTGTTTGCTCTAATCTAATTCTATAACAATACTTTACACATCTATTATTTAAGTCATCTACAACATTTTTACAAAATTCTCTTAATCCATAATTTTCTTCAAATATAGCTTGTACTCCAATACTTGATGTATATTGTCTTAAAGTATCTCTTCTAGCTTTGTATTCTGTGTATGGATGAATATTAGGATTGAACCAAAAAACTGTTGGTTCAATCCCTTCTTGCCTTAAACTTTTTATACAATATACACTACATGGTGCACAACATGTGTGTAATAATAATTTCAATTTTGTTCCAGTTCCTTTCTTTAATATTATCTTTCTTCAGGTTCTTCTTTTGGTAATGTTATATTTAGTATTTTTTCTACATCAAAAAATTTGGTTATATCAAAATTTTGCAGACTTTCTATTCCTCCGACTTTAGCACTACTTCTTATTCCTTCTTCCCAGTCATAATAGTCAGATATATTTAATACACCATCAACAAAACCTTTTGAATAATTATCATCTTTATGCTCTATATAATATGGTATTAGTGTTTTTCCTGCAGCAAGTGTTGATAGTACTCTATGATGTCCATCTTTTATATATGTATTTCCTTTATATTCTAATACATCAATTTCTCCCATACTGTAGTCAAAGCCTTCTTTTTTTATGGTTTGTGTTAATCCTTCTAATGTTGTTCCTGCACAAGAAGGTGCAATTGTACTTACATATATTTGTGATGGTAAAAACATTGCTGGGCTTTTCCATGTTTTTGGATACCATTTTCCTGTTCTATAATTTTCTTCACCTTTTATTATAATATCTGCAAGTTCTTCTTGGTTTGAAAATGATGTATCTACTATTAAATCATAATTGTCTGGGTTTGTTAAATCTACTCCATATCTTTCTTTATATCTTTGTACTTCTGATAATTTTCTTAATTTTGTTTTTTCAATAGCTTCTTCTACTGTATCATATCTATCTTCAGGTCCTCTATTGGGATCATTAAAAGCTCTTTGACCTGCTATAGCTTCATTTATTGTTAATCTTATAGCATAAGAATCTGGTATATTGCTCCAAGCTAATCTAGAATCTATAATATATACATTATTAGGTTGTTCTGTTTGATTAATTAATTGTCCTCTTCTTGCAACTTCTCCATCAATCATTTTATCTATTTTATTTCTTTTTAGCTTAAATTCTTCATCTGTTTGAATATCTGCTAAACTAACATTTTTTCTATCTGGATATGTTCTGTAATATTCTTCTTGTATTAATTGTCTAAAAACATTTCCAACTGAAATTATTTGTACTTGATATCCCATTTGTTCGTATTTGTCTTTTATTACTTTTACTACAGTTGATTTTCCACTTGCTGGTTCTCCAGATATTGTGATAATTTTATTTCTTATTTTTTCCATATATTTCTATATTCCTTTCTTTCTAATCTCTTAATAATACTGTTATATATTTTAACATAGAATATAGGTTTTGTAAAGTTTGTATCAATACCATCAGTGGTAACGAATAAAAAATTTTTTCTTAGAAAATTAAAGTTTTTGAAGATTATTCTCTGCATATTTTTCGCAATGCAGTATTTTTATTTTTTTGTTATTGTTGTGTTTATTTAAACTAAAAGACTCTAAATTATCTACAAATAATGTTCAAGATAACCTTAATACAAAGATACTTGTAATAGAGCATAACAATTTTAAGTACAACATAAGTAGTGATAATTCCTCTAAAATATTAAAAATTTTATGTTCTTTACAATATTCTTTTGAACAATCTGATAGCTTTCCTGATTATAAAATATGTACAAAAAATGGAGAGATTTATTTATTAGATTCAGCTATAAAGTGTGTTTTACATAATCGGAAAACAAGCATATATATCTACATCTGATATGAATATAATTATTAATGCTTTACAAGATGAAGATTTTTAATCTCTATTAAATATTTTCTCAAAAAAGAGAATCGACCCAAAATTAGTAAAAAAAAGAACCGGTACCAAATTGCCCATGCCAAAAAGGACAAAAAAGAACCGGCACTAATTTTACCAAAAAGGACAAAAAAGAACCGGCACTAATTTTACACTCCCATTATGTTATATCCATTGTCTGCATAAATTACTTGTCCTGTTATTGCTGATGACATTTTGCTTAAAAGAAATGTTGCTACATCTCCAACTTCTGTTGTTGTAACATTTCTGTGTAATGGTGCTCTTTCTTCTACTATGTCTAAAATAGAGTTGAAGTCTTTTATTCCTTTTGCTGATAATGTTTTTATTGGTCCAGCAGATACTGCATTTACTCTTATGTTTTCTTTTCCCAAATTGTCAGCTAAATATCTTACACTTGCTTCTAGAGCTGCTTTTGCTACTCCCATTACATTATATCCTTCTAATACTTTTGTTGAACCATGATATGTTAGTGTTACTAAACTTGCATTTTCGTTTAACATATCTAGTTCTTTTGCCATTCTTGATACTAAAACAAATGAATATGCACTTACATCACATGCATGTGAATATCCTTCTTTGCTTGTTAAAATAAAGTCATTGTGTAAATCTTCTGTGTTTGCATGTGCTATTGCATGAACTATTCCATCGATTTTTCCGTTTTCTTCTTTTATTTTTGTGAATACTTCTCTTACTTTTTCATCTTCTGATGCTCCATTTAATACATATGCTTTACTTCCTTTGAATTCTGAAATTAGGCTTTCTATTTTATCTTTGTTTTCTTCTCCCATATATGTAAATAGTAATTGTGCTCCATTTTCATATGCTGATTTTGCAATTCCAAATGCTATGCTCCATTTATTTCTTATTCCCATTATTAATATTTTTTTACCTTCTAATAACATAATTTTTTCTTGCAATCATTTTATTAAAATAATTGCATTACCTCCTTTTTAATTTCTATCTATGTTTTTATTTTATAATATTTATTGTATTATTTTATATTCTCCCATATTTCTGAATTTTTGGTATCTTTCTTCTTTTATTTCTTCTGGACTTTTTTTACTATATTCTTTTATTATTTTTAGTATTTCTTTTTTTAGATTTTCACTGATTGTATTAAAACTTTCTTGTTCGTCTCCTTCTGGCTCTTTTATTATTTTGTCGATTACTTTTAGTTCTTTTAAATCTTTTGCTGTTAATTTCATTACTTCAGCAGCTTCTTTGACTCTTGATGAGTCTTTCCATAAAATACTTGCATATCCTTCTGGAGAAAGTATTGAATATATTGCATTTTCAAGCATTATTACTTTATTTCCTAACCCTAATGCTAAAGCTCCTCCACTTGAACCTTCTCCAACAACTATACTAATTGTTGGTACTGTTAGACTTGCCATCTGAAGCATTGAACTTGCTATTGCTTCTCCTTGACCTCTTTCTTCTGCTCCTATTCCTGGATATGCTCCTTTAGTATCTATAAAGGTTATTACTGGTCTACGAAATTTTTCTGCTTGTTTCATAAATCTAATGCCTTTTCTATAACTTTCTGGATTTGGCATTCCAAAATTTCTTTCAATATTTTCTTTTGTAGTTCTTCCTTTTTGTTCTGCTATAATTGTAAAATTTTGATTTCCTATTCTTGCTAGGCCACAAACTATTGCTTTATCATCTTTAAATTGCCTATCTCCATGTAATTCTATAAATTCATCAAATATTTTTTCTACATAATCTAATGATGTTTTCCTTTTTGGGTTTCGCGCTATTTCAACTCTATCCCATGCATCCATTTTTTTCACCTCTTTTTTATTAGATTTTTAATTTTTGTTTAATTGTATTAATTTTGATAATGTGTTTTTTAAATCTTTTCTTTCTACTATTTTATCTATAAATCCATGGTCTAATAAAAATTCTGCTGTTTGAAATCCTTCTGGAAGTTCTTCTCCTATTGTTTGCTCAATTACTCTTTGTCCGGCAAAACCTATCATTGCTCCTGGCTCTGCTAAAATTATATCTGCTAAACTTGCAAATGATGCTGTAACTCCTCCATATGTTGGATCTGTTAGAACAGATATATATAATAATCCTGCTTCATTTAGTTTTTCTATTGCTGATGTTGTTTTTGCCATTTGCATTAGTGATATTATTCCTTCTTGCATTCTTGCACCACCAGATACGCAGAAAATTATTATAGGTAGTTTTAGTTCAATTGCTCTTTCTATTGAATATGTGATTTTTTCTCCTACAACAATTCCCATACTTCCCATTAAAAATCCACTATCCATTACACATATTACAACTTCTTCTCCATTTATTTTTCCTGTTCCACTACTTACTGCTTCTTGTATTCCCGTTTTTTCTCTTAATGATTTTAATTTTTTTGGATAGTCTTCTAAGTTTAATGGGTTTGTTGTATCTATATTAAAATCAAATTTTTTATATGTTCCTTCATCAATAATACTTTCTAGCCTTTTATTTATGTGCATTCTAAAATATCCACCACAATTAGGGCAAATACTTAAATTTTCTCTTAATGAATCTTTATATATTATTTCTTTACACTTATCACATTTTACCCATTTTCCTACAGGTATATCTACTTTATTTTGTATACGTTTTGCAGTTGGTTCTCTTTTTTTAATTTTGTCTACTATCATGTTTTAACTCCTTAAAACTATTTTTTTAATATTTCTTTTTCTATAAATGATGTGTCAAAATTTCCTCTGATGAAATTTTGATTTTTTATAATTTGAAATAAAAAGTCTATGTTTGTATCTACACCTTCTATAACTGTTTCTTCTAGTGCTCTTTTCATTTTGCTTATTGCTTCATTTCTTGTGTCTCCATGTGTAATTATTTTTGCTATCATTGAGTCATATGTAGGTGGTATTGTATATCCTTCATAAATGGCAGTATCTATTCTTATTCCATTTCCTCCAGGTAGGTTTAATCCTGTAATTGTTCCTGGACATGGCATAAAGTTTTTACTTGGATTTTCTGCATTAATTCTGCATTCAATACTATGTCCTCTGAATTCTATGTCTTTTTGTTTGAATCTTAGAGTTTCTCCTGCAGCAATTCTGATTTGCTCTTTTACTATATCAATTCCTGTTCTTTCTTCTGTTATTCCATGTTCAACTTGTATTCTAGTATTCATTTCCATGAAATAAAAGTTTTTATCACTGTCTACTAAAAATTCTATTGTTCCACAATTTGAATATCCAGCAGTTTTTGCAGCTTTAACTGCTACTTCTCCCATTTTGTTTCTTAACTTGTCATCAATTGCTGTTGATGGAGTTTCTTCAATTATTTTTTGGTTTCTTCTTTGTATTGAACAATCTCTTTCTCCTAAATGTATTACATTTCCATGTTCATCTGCTAATATTTGGATTTCTACATGTCTTGGATTTTTTATGAATTTTTCTATATAAATTTCATCATCATTAAATGATATTTTTGCTTCTTGTTTTACAATATTGTAATTGCTTTCTAATTCGTCTGGACTGTTTACAATACGTATTCCCTTTCCTCCACCACCTGCTGCAGCTTTTAGCATTACCGGATATCCTATTTTTTCTGCTATTTTTTTTGCATCTGTAAGTCCTGTAACACTTCCTTCTGATCCTGGAATTACAGGAACTCCTGCTGATTTCATTAATTCTTTTGCTTTTGATTTATTTCCTAATAAATCAATTACTTCTGGTTTTGGTCCTATGAATTTTATATTTGATTCTTCACAAATTTTAGCAAAGTGACTGTTTTCAGATAAAAATCCAAAACCTGGATGAATACTATCTGCTCCTGTTATGTGAGCTGCTTCTATTATATTTTTGATATTTAAATAGCTTTTACTAGAACTTGCAGGTCCAATACATATTGCTTCATCTGCAAGTCTTGTATGCATTGCATCTTTATCAATTTCTGAATATACTGCAACTGTTTTTATATTCATTTCTTTACATGCTCTTATAATTCTAACAGCTATTTCTCCTCTATTTGCAATTAATATTTTATTCATTTTCATATTTTATAGCAAAAAAACTATAAACTCTCCTCTCTTATATAATTGATTGTTTTGATTTTAATACATTTTTATGTTATAATTAAATTAACTATTCGTTTGTGCTCACAAGAAAAACTCTATTTTAAATACACTGGAGGTGTGACTAATGTCTTATGATAATATGGAGTTTTTCAAAAAGTCGGATACCTGTAAGCCGTTGGACCAGCAGTTAAAAGACCTTGCTGAAAATAACGGTGGAGTTCTCCCTAAAGACTTCAAACTGAAAATTGAAGGAGTTTTTCAGAGCAAATTAATTAAAGAACTTCTTGTAGACTCTGGATACATCCACGATGGCGATTCTTTCAAGAAACGCGTAGAGATGAAGTCTGTAGGAGATGAGTTAGAAATAACAGTTGAAGTTCATCTGTAATTTCTTCTCTTTATCCGCTTTAGAGGGTTGCTTTGCGACCCTCTTCATTTTTATTAATTTTTTATCCTACAACTGCAAATGTTAATTCTCCTTTTGCTACTATTTTGTCATCTACTGTTGCAATTGCTTCTCCAACTCCTATTGGACCTTTTCTTTTTATTATTTTTACTTCTAATTTTAGTCTATCTCCTGGAACAACCATTTTTTTGAATTTCATTTTATCTATTCCACCAAATAGTGCATTTTTTCCTTTATTTTCTGGCATGCTTAGTATTGCTATTGCTCCAGCTTGTGCTAAACTTTCTGTAATTAATACTCCCGGCATTATTGGATTACCTGGAAAATGTCCTTTAAAATACCATTCACTTTCATCTACATTTTTATATGCTATTGCACTTTCTCCTGGTACATATTCTTCTACTTCATCTATCATTAAAAATGGTTCTCTTTGTGGTATTATTTCTTTTATTTGTTCTTTATTTAACATGATTTTCTCCTTTTTATTATTTTATTTTAAATAATGGTTTTCCGTATTCTACCATTTCTCCATCTTTAACAAGAACCTCTACAATTGTTCCATCAAATTCAGATTCAATTTCATTCATAAGTTTCATTGCTTCTATAATACATAATACATCACCTTTTTTGACAGTTTTACCAACTTCTACATATGGTGCAGAATTTGGGTCTGGTCTTAAATAAAATGTTCCAACCATTGGTGATTTTACTATATTCCCTTCTTCTGTTTTTGGGTTTTCTTGAATTGTTTGTGATTGTTCAATTGGTTGTGATTGTATAATTTTATCTGCTGTTTTTTCAACTATTTGTAATTCTTTGTCTTTTTTCATTTTAATTTTAGTACCATCTGGAAAATCTATATTAATTTCTGTTAATTTTGAATTTCCCATATCTTCAATTAATTTCTTTATATCTTCATAATTCATTTTTACATATTCCTTTCTTTAAATTATATGTATTATTTAGCAAATTTTTTTAAAATTATACTTGCATTATGTCCACCAAATCCTAATGAATTTGACATTACTAGTTTCAAATCTGCATTTCTTACTTCATTTGGAACAACATCTAAATCACATTCTTCATCTTTTTCTTTGTAATTAATTGTTGGAGGAACTTTGCCTGTTTCTAATGCTTTTGTACAGAATATTGCTTCAACTCCTCCTGCTGCTCCAAGTAAATGACCTATATTTCCTTTTGTTGAACTTACCATAACTTTTTTTGCTGATTCTTCAAATGCTTTTTTTATAGCTAATGTTTCACATAAATCATTTAAATGTGTTGATGTACCATGTGCATTTATGTAATCTACATCTTCTGGATTTATATTAGCAGATTCCATTGCTCTAGTCATAGCTCTTGCTGCACCTTCTCCATCTGGTGATGGTGATGTTATATGATATGCATCTGATGTTGCACCATATCCTACTACCTCAGCATATATTTTAGCTCCTCTTTTTAAAGCATGTTCTAATTCTTCTAAAACTAGTATTCCTGCACCTTCTCCCATTACAAATCCGCTTCTTTCTTTGTCAAATGGAATACTTGCTCTTGTTTTATCTTCTGTTTCATTTGATAATGCTTTCATATTTTCAAAACCAGCAATTCCAATTTCACAAATAGATGCTTCTGTTCCACCAGCAATTATAACATCTTCATAACCATCTTTTATATTTCTATATGCTTCTCCAATTGCATGTGTTGATGATGCACAAGCAGATACTATTGAAATTGATTCTCCTTTTGCGCCTAATTCAATTGCGATATTTCCAGCAGGCATATTTGCAATTGTCATTGGTATAAACATTGGAGATATTCTATTATGACCTTTGGTACAACTTATTGTACATTGTTCTTGAATTGTTCTTAATCCTGCAATTCCTGAACTTACAAATACTCCCATTCTTTCAAAATCTGTATTTTCTTTATCTATTCCACTATCTTTAAGTGCTTCTTTTGCAGCAATAATTGCAAATTGTGAACTTCTATCTAATCTTTTTGCTTGTTTTGCTTCAAAATATTCTTGTGGATTATAATCCTTTACTTCTCCTGCAAATTTTGTTTTAAATGTACTTGTATCAAATAATGTAATATTATCTATTCCACATTTTTTATCTAAAATTCCTTGCCATGTTTCATCTACATTTTTTCCTATTGGTGTTATAGCTCCAAGTCCTGTAATTACTACTCTCTTTTCCATTTTTTTCATTCCTTTTCTATTAAATATTTTTATAATTTTTTTACATTATCATTCCGCCATCAACATTTATAACTTGGCCTGTTATATAAGAACTGTCTTCTGATGCTAAAAATTTAACTACTTTTGCTACTTCTTGTGCAGATCCCATTCTTTTTACAGGGATGTTTTTTGCAATTTCATTTCTTATTTCTTCTTTTAAAACACCAGTCATATCTGTTTCTATAAATCCTGGTGCAATAGCATTTACTAAAATATTTCTTGATGCTACTTCTTTTGCTAAACTTTTTGTAAATCCTATTATTCCTGCTTTTGATGCAGAATAGTTTGTTTGCCCTGCATTTCCAGCCACTCCTACAACAGATGAAATATTTATAATTCTTCCACTATGTGCTTTCATCATATAACTTATTACATTTTTTGTTACATTAAATGTTCCACCTAAGTTTGTATCTACTACTTGTTTAAAATCTTCTTCTTTCATTCTAATTAGTAATGAGTCTCTTGTGATTCCTGCATTATTTACTAGTACATCAATATGTCCAAATTTTTCTATAACTTGTTTTACAAATCTTTCACAATCTTCATAATTTGAAACATCACCTTGAACAGCTAATACTTCTACTCCAATTTCTGCTAATTCTTTTTTTGTATTTTCTAAATCTTCATTTTCTTTTCTATAATTTATAGCAATATCATATCCTTCTTTTGCAAGTGTTAATGCAATTTGTTTTCCTATTCCTCTTGTAGCTCCTGTTATTAAAGCAACTTTACTCATAATTTATTTCTCCTTTACAAATTTTATTACATTTTCTAATGTTTCTACATTATTAACATTTAAAATATTTATTTCTTTATCTGTTTCAATTTTTTTAACAAATCCTGATAATGTTTTTCCTGGCCCTATTTCAATAAATGTATCTACACCTAAGTCAAGCATTTCCTGTAAACTTTTTGAGAATTTAACTGGACTTATTATATGTTTTGCTAAAATTTCTCTTACATCATCATTTTCTGTATAAGGTTTTGCATCTAGATTTTTTATTACTAATGAATTTTGTTTATGTATTTCTATTTTATCTAATTCTTTTTTTAATTCTTCAGATGCTTTTTCTAATTTTATTGTATGAAATGGTCCAGATGTTTTTAATTCTCTTACTTTTCTAGCTCCCATTTCTTTTAGGATTTTTTCTGCTTCTTCTACTCCTTCTTTATCTCCTGAAATTACAATTTGTCCAGGACAATTGAAATTTACTGGAACAGCAAAACCTTTTGATATTTTTTTACAAGCTTCTTCTACTTTTTCTTCTTCCATTCCAAGAACTGCTGCCATTAGCCATTCTCCATCTGGAACTAAGTTTTGCATATATTCTCCACGTTTTTGAACTATTTTAACTCCTGTTTCAAAATCTAAAATCCCACTATAAATTAATGCTGAATATTCTCCTAAGCTTAAACCTGCACTTACTTCTGCATTAATATCATTGTCTTTTAAGATTTTTAGAATTGCTAAACTCATAGTTAATATTGCTATTTGTGTATTTGAAGTTTTATTTAATTCTTCTTCTTCTCCTTCAAATGTCATTTGAGCAACATCTATACCTGTTATGTCTTTTACTTTTTTATAAATGTCTCTTACTTCTTCATATTTTTCATATAAATCTTTTCCCATTCCAATGCTTTGTGAGCCTTGTCCAGGAAATAAAAAACCTATTTTCATTTTATCACTTTCCTTTCTTTTAATTTTATTTCAAATTGTTCTATAATTTGTTGAATTATCTTCTTATTATCTACTTTAATATTGAATTCATTTTTTATGGAACTAGCAATATTTTCTATGTCTTTATTAAATTTTGTTTGATTTGTATTTATTCCAATCCCAACAACAATATATTTTGTTATTTCACCATTAATTTTGCTTTCTGTTAATATTCCACCTAATTTTTTATTATTATAAACTATATCATTTGGAAATTTAATATTGAGTTTTATATTATATAATTTATAAAATACATCTAATACTATTTGAGCTAATTCAATGGTTATTCCATCTAACTTTTGTGACTTACAATTTACTTCTTTGTAAAAAGAAAATGCTATGTTATTTTTTTCATCAGTGTGCCAAACTCTGCCATGTGTTCCTTTTCCATTAGTCTGCTTTTCTGTTATTATAATTAATCCATCTTCTATTTTATTTTCTTTGATTCGTCTGTGTATTTCTAATTGTGTTGAATCAATTATATCATAATGTTCTACTTTCTTTCCATTAATTTCGGAAGTTGTTTTTATCATTTTATTACTTTCCTTTTTAATAATCTATTTTGGTATGTTCATTATTCATAATAATTTCTAAGTTTTTTTCTCTTTTAATCTTATTCGTTGTTGTTTTTATTAGTGGCTCTTCTGAAACAATAATTCCTCTAATAGATTTGTACCTTGGCATAGATTTGTTTATTGCACTTATTTTTTTACTTATTTCTTTTTTTATTTCTTCAAGTTTTTGATCTTTAAAAAATTCTTTATTATATACTATTTTTGCAAAAATTTTAATATTTGTTGGATCTTCTGAAATTGGTTTTCCAAATATAAATGATTCATCTATTCCATCTTCTTTATTTATTAAACTTTCCATCTCTTCTGGATATATGTTTTTTCCGTTTTTTAATACTATAACATTTTTCTTTCTTCCACAAATAAATATATATCCTTCTTCATCTATTTTGGCTAAATCTCCTGTACTAAACCATCCATCTTTTATAACATTTTTTGTTGCTTCTTTATTTCCATAGTATTCTAACATTACATTTGGACCTTTTACAGCAAGTTCTCCAACTCCATTGTCATTAATATTTAATAATTTAACTTGTACACTTGGAACTGCTTTACCTATAGATCCTATTTTATGGTATTTTTTGTTTCCTACTGCTACAATTGGTGAGGTTTCTGTTAGTCCATAACCTTGTACAATATTGAATCCTAGGTTTCTAAATTTTTGTTCAATTTTTGCATCTAAACTTGCTGCACCACTTATAAATAGTTTTATGTTTCCTCCAAACATATTATGTATTTCTTTAAAAACTTCTTTTTTTTCTTCTATTGTATCATTTTTGTGTTTTTCTTCATTTATTAATATTTCTTCTAAATTTCCGCTTTTTTCAATTTGTTTTCTAACAATTTTAAATAGTCTTTCATATATTGCTGGTACAGATGCCATAACAGAAACTTTATATTCTTTTAAGTTTTCTGGTATATGTCTTATTCCATCACAAAATACTATCTGTGCCCCTATATAAAATGCAAATAAAAAACCTACTGTACATTCAAATACATGATGTAATGGCAAAAATGACAAAAATATGTCATTTGAGTTTACATCTAATGTTGATGCTAAATCCATAAGGTTTGAACAAATATTTTTGTGTGAAAGTGCTACTGCTTTTGATAATGATGTTGTTCCAGATGTAAATAACATTATATTCATTTTTGAATTGTCTATTTCTGCTTCAGTAAATCTTTTATCTCCTTTTTTTACTAATTCTATTCCTTTTTTTATTAGTTCTTTTTCTGAGATAATTTCGTCTTCTGTTTTTTCTAAATCCATAGAAATAATATATTTTAATTTATTGTTTTTTATTTTTTTTAATGTTTCAATATATTTTTTAGAACAAATAATTGCTTCAACTTCAGAACGTTCTATTAAACTTTCTAGTTCATTTTCTGGTAAAGATTTATCTAATGGTACTACAATTCCTGTTCCACAAACTATTGATAAATATGCTATTTCCCATTCATACCTATTTTCTCCAATTATTGCAATTCTTTTGTCTTTTAGTCCCATATTGATTAATGATGTTCCTAAACCATCTACCATTTTTCTTACTTGTTCATGTGTTATTAATTTATATTTTCCTTCTTCTTCGCGTAATTTATATGCAATATTTTTACCATATTTTTCTCCAGATTTTTTTAACATGTCTTTTAAATCTGTTATTTTCATATATTCATATAATCTTTCCATTGCGTTTTCCTTTATTGTATATTTAGATTTTTGATTGGCAAAACCTATAAACCACTTATATTTATATCACTTTTTTGGCTTTTTGTGTTTGTACTGAGAGGTCAGTATAAAAAGAATTTATGAAAATTTAAGTTATATAAAGAAAAAACGCGGACTAAAAAATTATATTAATTTTTTTATAATAGTCCGCTTTTGTTTTTTAATTAACGTAATACACATTACATGCATTAAGTCCTTTTATCCATTCCCATTTTGAAAGACCTGTTGCATTTTTTATTGTTTCCATTATTTGGTCGTTTTCTTGTCCTCCATTAATAAATACTACCAATCCATTTGATAAGTCTTTGCCTTTTAATATATTTTGTATATTTTCATCTGTGCATTCAACATCTTTGGCAATATATGATTCATCTAATACTGAAAACAGTAATATGTCATCTAAAAATCTGTTTTGACTTGAGTTGAACATGTATATTGTTGGTACATTTAATTCGTTTTGAAGTTTTTCAACTATTTCTTTTTTGTCTAAAAATTGTTCTTCTGGTTCCATTTTAAATAAAATTGGTGTGATTAGTATAATTACACATATTACTATCATTATTTTATTTAAATTTTTTTCTTCTACCATGGTGTTACTTATCATTGTGTATAATAAGTATATTATTAGAACAAATATTAATCCACATACAGGCATTATGTATCTGAGTTCAATCCATGGTGATGCTATTGCAACTATTATTGAGTAAAATGCTGTTGGGATTGCAATGTATTTTATGTATATATTTTTTTCAAATTTAATTTTTTGTTTTTTTGCTTTTTTCCATATTACTATTCCTAAAATTGCTATTAAAATTATAAATAATAGACCGTTAAAGGCATGTCTGTTTATTTTGTTGATGTATAAACTAATATTTGTTAAAAATTGTCCAATATTTGTTAGGTTGCTAATTGCTCCTTGTCCTCTATATCCAAAAAACATGTGTTTTATAGAATATGGGAATATTATTAGTGATAAAACTCCTGCTATACACATTGTTATAATATAAGCTGTTAGTTCTTTATATCTTTTTTCTTTTATGTATTTTATTGTAAACATTATGAACATCATTGCTAAAAAGAATAGGTAATAATAATGTGTTAGTGAGCCTGCCAATGCTACTAGACCTATGAAAAATAATAACTTGTAATCTGTTTTATCTTTTTCTAATAATAACATATGTAAATATGTTGTAATTACTATGTTTAATGTTGATAGTGCATACATCCTTATATAAATTACATTTGTTATTGATGATAATATTATTGATGATAGAAAAGCTAAAATTGCAGATTTTTCTTTGTATTTTGGCTTTCCTTTTAATATTTTTTGAATTATTAAATACATAAATATAGTTACAAATATGTATATTATAATATTTATTATTATTCCAGGCCATTGAGAATAACTGTTTTTATGAAATCCCATTGCTATTCTTAGTAGCAGATAATATAATGGTGGGTGTACATCATTTTTTTGATTTTCATATACTTGTGTGTATTCTCCTGCTTCATCATCATTTACACATAAGTAATCTTCATAATATTCTCCATTATGCCATGTGTTGTAAAAGTCTTCATTGTTTTGAATTTCTACTTTGTCATAGCTTGCTAGACCTAATGAATATGCTTCATCCATATGAATATATTCCTTATTTGCTCCTACATAAGCAAATATTATTGTTTGTATTATTAATATTAATATTATTACTATTTTTTCAATCTTCTTTTTTTCCATAATATGATATATCTCCATCTGAACTAATTGTGTATATGTTTTTGCTTCCTAAAAAAGTTAAGTAAAAATTATTTTCATCATGTTCGTCTTTTTCTAGTGTATAATCTCTATTTTCTACTCCAACGTTTTGGTCTAAATATCTTTTTAAAATATTGTATTCAACTTTTGCTCCAGGACTTTTTCCCATTGCTATTGCAACAGTTGTGTTGATTATTTCTCTTTCTTCTACAATGCTATAACTCTTTTTAGCTTCATTTGAATTTCTTATTATTCCTTCATCACCTGTTAATGAACTAATTGTTATTGTTGAGAGGATTAGTAATACTACAACAGTTATTACAAGTGCTATTAATGTTACACCTTTATTATTCTTTAGTTTTTCCATTTTTATTTTTCCTTGTATTTTATTTAGGCTTTTTATAAAGGCTTTGCCTATAAACCTTTTCTTTTCATATTATATCAATAATTTTTTTTTTGTCAATGGGTTGTCAGTGGGTTGTCAATGGGGACGGAGATTTTGACAACTTTTGTTTTTAAGCATGATTTTGTAAAAAAATTGGTATAGTATTATTTTTTTTGAATATATTTATATTAAATTCTAATTTTAATAAGTTTTAAAAGAAAAAACTTTTATAACTATGTGTGCCTTGGAAAGGAATGGAATCTATTATGAAATTAAAAATATTAATATTCACTTTAGTTTTTGTTGTTTTATTTGCTAATAGCTCATTTGCATTTTCTGATGATTATGTTTGGTCAGTTTTAGATAATAGTGTTGTAACTTCTGGTCAACTTGTCAGTGGGGACGGAGATTTTGACAACTCTCTTCGGTGAAAATTTAACTAATTTTTTGAATTTAGAAGCTGGTAGTGCAATTTTAATTGAGCAAAATTCAGGCAAGATCTTGTATGGTTATAATATTCATGAACGTTTGTATCCTGCAAGTGTAACTAAAATAATGAGTTTACTTTTAATTATGGAAGCTTTAGATTCTGGGAAAATTACTTTAGATACTCAAATTCCTTGTAGCGAAAATGCTGCTAATATGGGTGGTTCTCAAATTTGGCTTGATACTACTGAGACTTTGTCTGTAAATGATATGCTTAAGGCTATTGCTGTGGTGAGTGCTAATGATTGTGTTAC
>ERZ1643249.2853-NODE-2853-length-15751-cov-8.299885_pt1 | contig 15751 bp, 14 predicted proteins | sample MGYA00579263_ERZ1643249 | MGnify/ENA primary metagenome ERZ1643249 (study PRJEB29033, sample SAMEA4952264) | chicken gut metagenome | biome: Broiler Chicken; feature: Gastrointestinal Tract; material: Caecum | place: Ireland | collected 2018 | study: Broiler...
TCACAACCTCATTGTCAAGGCCAACCTTGTTGGTGTCATCGTAGTAAGTAACATTGATCTTACCGTTGACCCATACAGGTTCGGATTCCTCTTTGGTGAAGTGGACGATAATAGCCTGGCCATCAGTCACAACCGTATCAGCCGTGACAGAATCACCACTATATTCATGCGTCATGCCAGCGTAGGTGTAGCCCTCAGCGATGAGGTCAGCATACTTCTGGTTGCTCTGGATGTAGCTGATAACATCGGGCTTATTATCCTCTTCAACCGAAAAGTTCACAACCTCATTGTCAAGGCCAACCTTGTTGGTGTCATCGTAGTAAGTAACATTAATCTTACCAGCTACAAAACCGTCGTTGCCTGTTGCAAACGCACCCACCGGCAAGCAGACGCTCAGCATCAGCACCGCCAGCAGGCCCGCCAACAGACGACGAAACTTTTTCGTCTTCAGCATATTATTACTCCTTTTCTTACTTTATTTATTCCAAGCGCCACAACCGGGCCCCCATGTGCTTACCGGCTCTGCCGCCTGAAACCACTGTTTTTTCTGCCGCAGGGTCAAATGCCCTGCGGCCGGTACGCCGGCAGCTGCGGGTCCGGTTTGACCGTGACCGGGTCGACGTCGGGGCAGGTGTCTGCCGTCTTGCAGGCGCAGATGCGCCGGGCCAGAAGGCTGACCCCCTGTTCTGTTTTCATCGCCTATCCACTCAACTTTCAAGCAACAGGTAAGTACTACTATAGCTTCGTTATCGCTATTTCTATCGTCTCTTGCATGATAACACTATAGTTTCGATTTGTCAATAACTATAGTTATTTTTTCGGAGGCTTGCAATCTGCTAGACTATATGTAAATAATATAAACAACGGTTTATCTATTTCAGTTGTTGCATTGCCCATACTGCTTTAGCAGCGGCCGCCCGATATATCAGCGTATTATGGTATTTTTGCATGACGTATCGGTTTGCGATTGGCGTTTGCATTTGTTCAGATGGTTTCTTCCGTTGCTTTTGTGGCAGACAAGCGCCCCAAACCGTTCCAAAACCAGCCCGAAATTTCCTGCATCCCCCGAACCGCGCATGATCCGCAAAGGAGGTGGAGTCCCATGGGGTTTGACGCCGCTGTAAACAGCGCCGTCGGCCGGCGGCTGCGGTGCCGCCGCGAAGATCTATCGCTGACAAGAGAAAAGCTGGCCGAATATGCCGACATCTCGGTGCAGTTTCTGGCCGACATCGAGACCGGCCGCAAAGGCATGACGGTGCAGACGCTGCGCAAGCTGGCGCTGGCCCTGCATTGCAGCGCCGACGATCTGGTGTTCGGTTCCGCCCCGGAGGAGGTCCCCAAATTTCCCGCGCTGGAGGCCCGGCTGGACAGCCTGACCCCCGCCCAGGCCGACCTGGCAACGGAGATCCTGACACTGGTGCAAAAGGCTTTGCCGCCCGCCGACCAGCCCGACGCTTTGCCCGACGACGCCCGGAGCAGCCCCGCGGGCGGCTGATGCCGCCCGCACAGGCAAAACCGCATAAAAAAACCGCCCGCAAGGTCTGCACAAAGCAGTTCCCTTGCGGGCGGTTCTGTTTTGTTTTGGGGATGGCCCGGCTGCGGGCCGGATCTGCGGCAAACGGGGATGCGGTTTTGGCGCCGGGGCTGCGGGGGCGAGCCGGGCGCAGCACCGGCAGGCAGGCCGTGCGGAAAAGCCCGCGGGGCCGCACCGCAATCGGCAGGCCGGGCGGGGCCGGCTTTGGCGGGTCAGTCCCGGCGCAGGGCGCCGGCGGCGCGCAGGATGTCCTTGACGGCCTCGCCGCCCATGACCAGGCCGCAGGCAGCGGGTACAAAGGCGTTGGAGGCCGGCACGCTGCGGCGGGGCTTGTCCGGGGCGGCGGGCGGTTCCCCGTCCGGGTCGGGCAGAGGGGGCAGCGGCGGTTCGGTGGAAAAGACCACTTTAAGGCCGCGGATGCCCCGCTTGCGGCACTGGACGCGCACGATGCGGGCCAACGGATCGACGCTGGTATGTTCAATATCCGCCACACGGAAGGCGGTGGGGTCCAGCTTGTTGGCCGCCCCCATGCTGGAGAGCACCGGCACCCCGGCCGCCCGGCACCGCTCGATCAGCAGCAGCTTGGCGGTGACGGTGTCGATGCAGTCCAGCACGTAGTCGAATTGGGCCAGGTCAACGGCGTCGGCAGTGTCGGGGCCGTAGAACAGCCGCAGCGGCGTGACCCGGATGGCGGGGTCAATGTCCGCGATGCGGGCGGCCATGGCGTCCACCTTGTACTGCCCCAGCGTGGAGCGCAGCGCCACCAGCTGGCGGTTGAGGTTGGAGGGGGCGACGGTGTCGCTGTCCACCAGCGTCAGCGCGCCCACGCCGCTGCGGGCCAGGACCTCGGCGGTATGCCCCCCCACCCCGCCGATGCCGAACACCGCCACGCGGGCGGCCCGCAGCGCATCCAGCGCGTTTTGTCCCAGAAGCCGCCGCGTGCGGCTGTATGGATCGTCGTGCATAGCGGGGTACCTCCGTTGGTTGGGGAATGGTTTGGGGCGGGGCGTTTGGGCGGCAGAGCGGGGACGGCAGACCGCCGCAAGGTTCGGCGGGACGATGCGAGCACTGCCGCCCGCAGGCGGCGTTTCGGAGCGCAGCCGGTACGAAGTGCCGGCTCTTAGCGCGGAGATCATCCCCTACGAAGCACAGGGCAGGGTTCTGCCGGGCTTTGCAGGGTATCTCCGCCGCAAGGCGGCAGTGCACCCCTCAGGCTGCGCCTTACGTCGCATCCAGCTCCCCTTGCAGGGGAGCCTTTTTAAGCGGCAGTTGCCCATAAAGCCTCCCCTGTAAGGGGAGGTGCCGCCGCAGGCGGCGGAGGGGTGCGGCGCCCGGCCTTGCAAGTATCCTTCCGGCCCGCCGCAATCCCTGCACAGCACCTATTATACACTTGGCGGCGGCGGGCGTCCAGTGGCGGGCGCGGGCGTGGGTCAGCGCCCAAACAGGTTCATGGCGCCGTGCAGAAGCACCGTCCAGCCGCAGCATCGGACCCGGCAGCGCACAGCGGCCAGCACCGCGCCGTAGGCCAGGCCGGTGAGCACCTTCCAGAACATGACCTGCCCCAGCTCTCCGTCCACCCGCAGGGCAACGCCGTCCGCATAGCCCAGGTGCCACAGGCCAAACAGCACCGCGTTGACCGCAGCCACCGCCCGGCCGGCAAACAGCTGCTCCAGCCGGCGCCAGATCAGCCCGCGGAACAGATATTCCTCGTACAAGGGCGTAACGATGCTGCCATAAACTGTCAGCCACAGGCCCTGCGCACTGCGGTTCTGGGGCAGCAGCAGCGTAAGCGCCAACAGCAGGCCAAAGCCGGCGGCCGCCGCCCAAAATCCTGGCCGGGGCGGGCCGGGCAGCAGCGTCACGTCCCGGCCCGTGCGGCGGGCAGCCCACCGCAGCACGGCAAACAGCAGCAGCATGGCTGCCATGGACACCATGCTTTCGGCAAACAGGCCCTCCGGCGCGGCCAGCCGCAGCAGGCGCCGCAAAACGGTATAGATCAGCTGGAACCCCGCCAGCCCGGCCGCAATGCCGGCCACGGCGGCTGCGGGGCGTCTCATGCAGCGCCCTCGGTCCGCAGGGCGGCGGCAGTGCACAGGCCGTCCCGGAAGGTCAACTGCACATAAGCGGACGCTCCCGACAGGTCGGACAGGCGGATATACCCGGAGCCGTCCTGCCGTTCCGCATCCCGATCGTCCTCAAAGCGGATGTAAAACATCTCCGAGACCTCGTCGGCCGTCCGGCCCGTGAACCAGCCTGCGTCCAGCAGGCGGCGGACGATGTATTCCTGCATCCGCCCCTGCGCGCTGCCGCACTGTGCCATCAGGGCGGTGTCTACCGTCTCGATCCGGCCGGCGGTGTAGCGGCGGAGGTTCTCATCCACGCAGATTTTTTCCGCCGGCAGGCAGCACAGCAGCGCAAAGCTGCCCGCCAGCACCAGCACGCCGATGCGCGCCGCCGGCACCGGCCGCCACAGCCAGACCAGCGCCAGCACGCACCACACCGCCAGCACGGCCAAAAACCACCCGGACAGCACCCGCCGCGGCGTGGGGCCGTACAGCCAGATGTACGCCCCCAGCTTGGCCGCCGCCAGCAGCGCAAAGGCCAGGCCGTAGCCGTTAAACAGCGTCAGCAGCAGGCGGCGTTTGCCCGGCGCGCGCAGCGGCCCGCCCAGCAGTTCCAGCGCGGCCAGCACCGCAAAGTCCAGCAGCAGGATGCTGCACAGCTCCCAAAAGCCGGTGACCGCAAAGTCCGACGCCGCGGCGGCGGTCAGCGCGCCGCTGCCCAGCGCAGCGGCAAACTCCCAGGCCTGCAGCGCAAAGAACAGTGTGTAGACCGCGCACAGCGCCCCCGGCACCACGTAGCCGGTGGAACCGGGCAGGCGGGGCAGCATTGCCAGCGCCTTTTGCAGGGCAGAGTCCGGCACGGGCGGTGCGGTGCGGCGCAGCCCGCCGCCCGCCAGGCCGAACAGCCAGGCCCCCACCGGCAGCGAGAGGACCAGATAAAGGACGTCGTCCGGGCCGATGAAGGAAAGGTCCAGCCAGCCCAGCAGACGGTCTGCCAGGCGGGCAAAATTGCCGTCCACGGCGGCGAGCTGGTTCCAGGCAAACATGCACAGCACCAGCGCCACCACGGCGCTGAACACGCCGCCCACCGCCCGCCTGCGGCTGGCGCTGCCGGCCCGGCGCAGGCAGGCCCCCGCGCCGTGAAGCAGCGTGCGGACACGCAGCAGGAAATCCCGCCAGGGCAGCGCGGTGACACCCAGCAGCAGGTCCAGCGGCGTCCAGATGCCGCTTTTGCCGGCGGCCAGCATCCCGGTGCGGCACATGGTCCAGTAGACGGCGGTGGCGTGCCAGGCCAGCCACTGCCACAGCCACATCACGTCGTGGGCGCCGTACAGTGCGATGGCCAGGCACTGCACCAGCCAGCAGACCGCCCAGAACAGGCTTTCCCGCAGGGCGGGGCGCGTTTGGGCGCGGGCCAGCAGGCTGACGCCCAACAGATACAGCACCGCAAACGCCGGCATGCTCCACCGGCAGCTGTCCGTGCCGGCAAACAGCACCCAGCGGGTATAAAACCAGGCCAGCGGGTAGCTGAGCAGCACCGCCGGCAGAAAGCCGGGGCCGGGCCGCCAGGCCGGCTTTGCGGCGTCCCCGCCGGACGGCGGCAGCGCAGGGCGGGGAGCGCCGGCGGCGGACGGCCCGCCGGCCGGCGAATTGGGCGCACTGGAATAGAGGGGACGCCCGGCGCCCTCTTTGGGGGTAGCTTCCATATTCGGTTTCTCCTTATTTTGTATTTGAGGTTTTCAGTCAGGCCGTTTCCGGCCGGCGGCGCGGGCTTTTGCTTTTGGCTGCCCGGCGGCAGCCTGCGGGCAGGCCCCGCTTACCGGCCGGTATCCTGCGGGGCGTCCGGCTCGCCGGGGGCATATTCCAGAATGTCTCCCGGCTGGCAGTCCAGCGCGCGGCAGAGGGCTTCCAGCGTTGAGAAGCGCACCGCCTTGGCCTTGTTGTTTTTGAGGATGGACAGGTTGGCGGGCGTGATGCCGACCCGGTCGGCCAGCTCCCCCGCGCCGATGTGCCGCCTGGCCATCATCACGTCCAGATTGACATAGATGGGCATGATGCGGCTCCTTTACACGGTGTAGTCCAGTTCGTCCTTCATCTTGACGGCCTGCTCAAAGGCATTTTTGATGACATGGACGATCAGCGCCATAAAGCCCGCCGCAATGCCCATGCAGGCAAAGGGGAAGTAGATCACCGCCCCCGACGGCACGCAGATGGACGCCGCAATGGCGCAGCACCAGGCAATGCGCCGCAGCGCCTGCACGGTGGCGGGCACAAACACCTGGCCCTGCTGCAGCCGGGTCAGAAACCGGTAAAGGTTGTACAGCATCCACAGCGCCAGCGCCGCCAGCGGGTAGCCCAGCCCCAGCATGACCCAGCGCACCGCCGGGCCCTGGACGGCCACGCGGCCCCGGGCGATCAGCCAGTCCACAATGCCCGGCCCCAAAAAGGCGATAACGATGCAGGCGGCAAACACCGCCGCCGTGACGATGCGGGTCAGCTGGATGCTTTTGCGGTCGTCCCAGAACGGTTTGCCGCGTCCCCCGGTTTGGTTTGGCATAGGGCAGCCCTCCCTTGTTGATTCGGTATGGTTGCAGTATAGCACGGGCGTTATCGTTTTTCAAGTTATTTTTATTGTTTTTCGATAAAATATTTTTGTTTTACGATGTGCAGGTGCAAAAACCGCCCGGCGGGGGCAGCCCGCCGGGCGGTTTGGCACAAATTGCGGAAAGCAGGCCCGCGGCCTGCGCCGGCAAAGCGCGTTACAGCAGCTTTGCAACGTAGGGGATCAGCCCCTGCACCAGGATAACGATGATCAAAACGGGCAGCACGAACTGGAAATAGGGCTTGAGGGCGCGGGGCAGTTTGGCGCCCTGGCCGTCGTTGGCTTCCTTGATATAATTGTCGAAGCCCCAGCCCCAGCGGCTGACGCAGAACAGCAGGTAGACGATGCTGCCCAGCGGCAGCAGCAGGTTGGAGACGACAAAGTCCTCCAGGTTCAGCACCGCGGTGCCCTCGCCCAGCGGGGCAAAGCCGGACCAGAGGTTGTAGCCCAGCACGCAGGGCAGGCCCAGCAGGATCATGGCGAAAACGCCGCCGATGCTGGCCTGTTTGCGGGTGACGCCGAACATATCCATGGCGCAGGCGATAATATTTTCAAACACCGCCAGCACGGTGGAAAAGCTGGCAAAGGTCATAAACACAAAGAACAGCGCGCCCCAGACCCGGCCGCCGGCAATGTTGGTAAAGACGTTGGGCAGCGTCTGGAAGATCAGGCTCGGCCCCGAATCCGGCGAGACGCCGAAAGTGAAGCAGGCCGGGAAGATGATCAGGCCGGAGCAGACGGCCACAAAGGTGTCCAGCACGCAGATGCGGGCGGCCTCGCCGGCCAGGGCGTGGTCGCGGGTCATATAGCTGCCGAAGATCTCCATGGCGCCGATGCCCAGGCTGAGGGTGAAGAAGGACTGGTTCATAGCTGCCACAATGACGTTGCCGATGCCCTGCTCCATGGCGCGGTCCCAGTCCGGCAGCAGGTAGAAGGACAGGCCCTCGCCCGCGCCGGGCAGGGTCAGGCTGTGCACGGCCAGCACAACAATGAGCACCAGCAGCGCGATCATCATCCATTTGCTGATGCGCTCCAGCCCCTTTTGCAGGCCGAAGCTGCAGACGATAAAGCCGGCAATGACGGTAAGCACCATCCAGAAGCCCATCTCCATCGGGTCGGCCAGCATCTGGCCGAACACCTGGGGCACCTGGTCGGCGTTCAGTCCCTCAAAGGTGCCGGTGAGGAACTTGACAAAGTAGCTGATCATCCAGCCGTTGACGGTGGTGTAATACATCATCAGCACGACGCAGCCGATCAGGCAGGCCCAGCCGTGCCAGTGCCATTTGGTGCCGGCAGGCTCCAGTTTGCGGTAGGCGGCCCCGGCACTGGCACGGCCGGCACGGCCCACCGCCAGCTCCATGGTCAAAATGGGGATGCCCATGCAGATCAGGGACAGCAGATAGAACAGCACAAACACACCGCCGCCGTTTTCGCCGGTGATGGTGGGGAACCGCCACACATTGCCGATGCCGATGGCACAGCCCGCGCTGACCAGGATAAAGCCCAGGCGGGACTTGAAGTTTTCTCTTTTCACACCAAAACGCTCCTTTTTCCGATTTTCAGAGACCGCGCAGGGCCTGTGCCGCAGCCGCCCGCCGGCCCCCCGGTCCCGCCGGGCAGACCGCCCGGCGTTTTGCGCTGCCTCCCCGGCGGACCGGCGCGGCAGCACAGCATCCATTATACGCCCGGCCGCCGAAAAAGGCAATGCGCAGCGGGGCAGTTCCCGGCGGCAGCCCGCCGGGGTGTGCTCAGGCCCCGCCCAGCGGCAGCGTCCGGGTGGCCACCGCCCGGCAGAAGGCGCGGTCATGCTCCACAAACAGCAGCGTGGGCCGGTACTGCAAAATCAGCTGCTCCACCTGCCGGCGGGAAAGCACGTCGATGTAGTTCAGCGGCTCGTCCCACACATACAGGTGGGCGGGCTGGCACAGGCTGCGGGCCAGCATCAGCTTTTTGCGCTGGCCGGCGCTCAGCCCGGCCACCGGCTTTTCAAACTGGACCCGCTCAAAGCCCAGCTTGCGCAGGACGGCAAAAAACAGGCTTTTGTCCAGCGCATAACCGTCGGCGTAGTCGGCGGCGGTGCCGGGGCAGTCCTCCGGCGTCTGGGGCAGGTACGAGATCACCAGCCCGGAAGCCGTCTGGCACAGGCCGGTATGGGGCACCGCCTGCCCGCAGACCAGCCGCAGCAGGCTGGACTTGCCGCAGCCGTTGGGGCCGGTCAGGGCCAGGCAGTCGCCGGCGTGCAGCTCAAACCCCGCCCCGGCAAACACCGGGCGGCCGCCGTACTGCACCGTCAGGTCCCGGCAGCGCACCAGGCAGGCGGCGGGATGCTGCAGCGGATGCAGCTTTAACGGCTCGGCGGTCTCCAGGTCCTTGAGCAGCGCGGACTTTTCGGCGATGGCTTTCTGCTGCCGGGCCTCGATGGCCTTGGCGCGCTTCATCATTTTGGCGGACTGGTGGCCCACGTAGCCCCGGTCCACCCGCAGGCCGGAATTGCGGGTGTTAAACTTGCTCTTTTCCACCTGGTCGGACCAGGCGGCGGTGCGCCGCACCCCGGCCTGCAGCCGGCTGATCTCGCCGGCCAGGCGGTCGTTCTCGGCCAGCTCGCGGGCGTCGCGGCGGTCGGCCTCGCGCTGCCAGTCGTCGTAGCTGCCGGCCAGCAGCATGGGGCCGCTGCGCTCCAGCGACAGGATATGGTCCACGCAGTCGTTCAGCAGCGCGCGGTCGTGGCTGACCAGCAAAAAGCCCCGCCGCTGCCCCCGCAGGTAGCGGCCCAGCCGGGCGCGGCCCTCGGCGTCCAGGTGGTTGGTGGGCTCGTCGATCAGCGGGTAGCAGCCCTGCTGCAAAAACAGCGCCGCCAGCAGCACGCGGGTCTGCTCGCCGGGCGAAAGGCTGCCGAACCGCCGGTCCAGGAACTCCTCCCCCAGGCCCAAAAGCCCCAGTTCCCGCTCCAGCTCCCAGTCGGCGGGGTCGCCGCCGGCCGCCGCGCGGGCCGCCTGCGCCACCGTGGCCACCGGGTCGGGCGCCGGGTACGGGAACCGCCGGGGCTGTTCGGCCAGGCGGATGCTGCCGGCGTATTCTTCCTCGCCGCACAGCAGCCGCAGCAGCGTGGTCTTGCCCCGGCCGTTGCGGCCGGTCAGGCCCAGCTTCCAGCCGGTGTCCAGCTGCAGGTTCAAATCGGTAAAGACATTGTCGTAGCTGCCGGGCCAGGCAAACGTCAGGTTGGTAATGGAAAGCAGAGACATGGCAGATCCCCCTCCTGTGTGCAAAGCAAAGGCCGGGCGGCAGAGGGGAAAAGGCATCCCTTCTGCCGCCCGGCTTTCCACAGGCACGCCGCCCCCTGCCCTGCACGGGCGGGGACGCAAAAAAGCGGAAGGATGCGCAATGCCGCCTGCCGCCGGGCGGACAAAACCCCAGGGCAGCCGCATGGCCGCCCTGCCTGGGTCCTGTCTTACCGGACGTTTCAGCAGGCCGTATTGCGCATCCTTCCACCTCATTTCATGTTACTGGCCCCATCATACCACGCGGCGCGGGGTTTGGCAAGGGCCTTTTACCGTTTAGCGCGTGCTTTTTCGGGGCTGCTGCAGGGGCTGTCCGCCACCGGGGCGTCCTGCTGCAGCTCCGGGATCAGGTTGCTCACATAGGGGCGGCGGCCGGCCAGCACGTCGCTGTAAAAGGTCTGCTTCCAGTCAATGTAGGCGGCGCTGTCCTCCAGTTCGGCGATCTGGGCGCGCAGGGCCTGCTGTTTGCGGGCCAGCATCTCCTGCCGCTGCGGGATGGTAGCCGCCCCCTGCAGGCACAGCGCCAGGTAATCCTTCATTTCCTGGATGCTCATGCCGCATTTTTTCAGGCAGACCAGGTCCCTGATCCAGGCGATGTCGTGCTCGTCAAAGACGCGGCGGTTGTTTTTGTCCCGCTTGACATTGGGCACCAGGCCCTGGTTGCAGTAAAACTTCAGGGCCTCGTAGTTCATGTCCGTCATACGGCAGGCTTCCATCATGGTGTACATGGCAGGTTCCCTCCCTGGCGGGGATGCGGCCGGGCGCAAATAAATTCATAAAAACTTCATATTTTGCTGCCGCAGGGGGCTTGACCGGTAGCGCATCCCGGAGAATATAATGCAGTCACAACCGGTAGAAAGAACCGCATGGCTGCGGCTGTATTATAGCACAGGCCCCGGCCGTCCGCAAGCTGCCGGCCATCCGCCGCCGCAGCGGGCCGCCAAGCCCGCCGCCCCATACAAAAGACCATGTAAGGAGGCAATGTAAAAATGGAAGAAATGCAAACCAGACCAAGCGCGCCGTTCCTGGGCAGCGAAAGCCCCCTGGCCGCCACCGACCCGGAGTGGGTTGCCATCACGACGGCCTTTGCCGGGCAGGAAGTGCCTGCCGCCAGCCCGCTGACCGAAAAGGAGCGGATGCTGTGCATCCTGGCGGCGCTGCTGGGATGCCAGGGCATGGGCGCGTTCCGCAAAGCGTTGGGCAGCGCCTTGGACGCCGGCGTTGAGCCGGTGGCCATCCGGGAAGTGATCTACCAGGCCACCGCCTACCTGGGCATCGGCCGGGTGCAGGATTTTCTTGCGGCCGCCAACGAGGTGATGGCGCAGCACGGCATCCGGCTGCCGCTGCCCGCCCAGGGCACCACCGACGCCGACACCCGCTTTGACAAAGGCCTTGCCAAGCAGGTGTCGCTGTTTGGCGAGGGCATGGCCAGGGTGCAGACCGACGGCCCTGCCGCCCGGCGCAACGTCAACCGCTGGCTGGCAGGCAACTGCTTTGGCGATTACTACACCCGCACCGGCTTGAACGACCAGGAGCGGGAGATGATCACCTTCTGCTTTTTGCTGGCCCAGGGCGGGTGCGAAAACCAGCTGCGGGGCCACACCCGCGGCAACCTGGGCGTCGGCAACGGCAAGGCCCGGCTCTACGCCTTTGTGGAGCAGTGCATGCCCTACATCGGCTACCCCCGCACCCTCAACGCCATGAACATCGTGGACGAGGTGACGGGGCAGGCGCAGTAAGCCGCGCGGGTCACTGCGCCGCCTTGGGACCGTTTTTTGTACAAGTCAACTCATGCGGATTTTGTCGCAGAACACAGGGAGGTTTTTACCATGCAAAGTTTCGTCTATTCTTATCCCGCCAAAGTTTACTTCGGCCAGGGCGCTGCCAGGCAGGCGCTGGAGGCCGAGCTGAGCCATTACGGCCCCAACGTGCTGCTGGCCTACGGCGGCGGTTCGGTCAAGCGCACCGGCGTCTATGACGCGCTGGTCGCCCAGCTGAAAGCCGCCGGCAAAACGGTGACCGACTTTGGCGGCATCATGTCCAACCCCACCTACGCCAAGGTCCAGGAGGGCGCCAAGCTCGCCCGCGAACATAACATCGACCTGATCTTGGCGGTCGGCGGCGGGTCGGTCATCGACTGCTGCAAGATCGTGGCCGCCCAGGCCAAGACCGACGAGGATGTGTGGGAGATGGAGTTCACCCACCGCCGCTTCCCCGCCGAGGTCATCCCGATGGGCGCGGTGGTCACGGCCTCCGGCACCGGCGCCGAGATGAACGGCGGCGCGGTCATCACCAACGAGGACAAAAAGCTCAAGGCCGGCATGGCCGCGGCAGCGCCCCGGTTTGCGGCGCTGGACCCCGCTTATACCCTGACCCTGCCGATGCCGCAGGTGCTGTCCGGCGCGTTCGACACCCTGAGCCACGCGATGGAGACCTACTTCGGCCAGTCCGACGGCGACAACGCCTCGGACGATGTGGCGCTGGCCGTCATGCGCAACACCGTCGTCAACATGCGCCGGGTGCTGAAAGACAAGGACGACCTGGAAGCCCGCAGCAACCTGATGTGGGATTCGGCCATGGCCGAAAACGGCATCCTGAAAGTGGGCCGCAAGACCGACTTCCAGGCCCACCAGATGGAGCACCAGCTGGGCGCCTACACCGACTGCAACCACGGCCAGGGCCTGGCGGTGATCCACCCGGCCTACTATCGCCACATCGTCAAGGACGCGCCGGAGAAGTTTGCCCGCCTGGGCCAGGTGGTGTTCGGCCTGCCCGCCGACGCCAGGCCGGAGGCCGCCGTGGACGCCCTGGCCGCCTTTATTGCCGAGTGCGGCCTGCCCACCAAGCTGGGCCAGCTGCGCAGCACCGTGACCATTGACAAAGACCTGCTGCGCAAGGTGGCGGACAGCTGCAACCTGATCCCCTCGAACCCCCGCACCCTGACCCATGACGAGGTCTACGACATCCTGTGTGAGTGCCTGTAAGCCGCCCGGCCCCGCAGCGCCGCGCATCCGGTGTATAATGCAGCGGCCGTCCCCTACCCAGCCGGGGACGGCCGCTGTTTTTCTTGGCCTTCGCTCCGCCGGGGGCCGAACCGTGGCCCTGCCGCGGCCCCGCCTGCCCGCATAAAAATCCCCGCCGCTTGTCTGCCGGGGCGGGGAACTTTTTCATATCCTGTCACTGGGGCAGGTTGTCCTGGGTGTAGTAGCCGGTCGCGCCGCCGGAGGGGACCAGCAGCCCGGTGGCGGGGTCGTACTGGCGGGCGGTGACGCCCTCGGCCTGGGCAAAGTCCCGGTAGGGCAGGTCCTGCTGGGCCTGCGTCATGTAGTCCTGCCAAAGGTATTGCAGCGGGCGGCCGCTGGTCACCCCCAAATCGGACATATCGGTGGGGTCGTCAAAGCCCCACCAGCCGGCCGTAACGTAGTAGGGCGTCAGCCCCACAAAGGTAAAGTCCCGGTAGTCGGTGGTGGTGCCGGTCTTGGCGGCGGCAGGCATGCCGCCCTCCGGCGCGCGGCCGCGGGCGGTGCCGTTGGGCGCCGTCAGCACCCCCTGCAAAAGGTGGTTCATAATGGTGGCGGTCTGCGGGCTGATGGCCTGGCGGGCATACCGCTGCCCCTGCCGGTCCAGCAGAAGATCCCCTTCCCGGTCCTGCACCTGGGTGTACAGGGCAGGCGGGGTGTAGACCCCCTCGTTAAAGACCGCATAGGCGGCGGCCAGTTCCAGCGGGCTGATGCCGTTGGTCTGGCTGCCCAGCACCAGCGGCGCCAGGGCGTTGTCGCTTTCCGGGTCCAGGGTGGAAATGCCCAGCCAGTCCTGCAAAAAGCCCAGCATGCGGTTGGTGCCAAGCAGGCTGCCCAGCTGCACCGGGATGGTGTTCAGCGACTGGGCCAGCGCGCTGGCCACCGTCACGGTCTGTCCGCTGGGGGTGCCGCTGTAGTTGTTGGGCCAGGACCGCCAGACATCGTCCCGCGCCAGGTTGACCGCCGCGTAGGGGTCGTTGGGCAGGCCCAGGCGCTGCACCAGGTCGGTGTTCAGGATGCGCTTGTCCGCCGCGGTGTAAAGCGGCGCGTCGGTCATGGGCGAGGAAAAGTTGATCAGCCCGTACTCGATGCCCAGCGCGTAGGCGGCCAGCGGTTTCATGGTCGAGCCGGTCTGGTGGGGCGCGGTGGCCCGGTTGTAGGCCAGGTCCACCGTCTTTGGCCCCACGCCGCCCACCAGCGCCAGCACATGGCCGTCGTAATCCAGCGTCACGGCGGCGGCCTGGGTGCGCAGCGCGCGGTAAAACTCCACCGTGCCGCCGTCGCCCTGGCCGGTGCGCAGCGTGCCGTCGGCGTTGCGGGCGGGGGTATCGCCCGCTGCAAACACCGCGCTGCCGTCCGCGTCCAGCGGCAGGCCGGCGTCATCGTAAGCGATCTCACTGCCGGCGGGGATATCGGTGGCAATGGCCTCGTACCGCCACAGGGCCGGGAAATAGCCGTCCTCGCTGTCGTCCTCCATCATGGTCTCCAGCGTCTGCTGCAGGTCCAGGTCCACCGCGGCGTAGATGCGCAGCCCGCCGCTGGTCAGCTGGTAGGCGGCCTCCTCCTGGCTGATGCCCTGCTGTTCCATCAGGTCCTGCACCACCTGCCGGTACAGCGCATCAGTAAAGTAAGAGTTGACGCCGTCCCCGTCCTGGCTGACGGTCACGCTGCCCTGGGGCAGCACCCCCAGCGGGGCGGCGGCCGCCTCGTCATAGTCGGCCTGGGTGATGCGCCCCTGGTCGAGCATCAGCTGCAGCACCCAGTTGCGGCGCTCCAGCAGGGCGTCGGGGTTTGTGTAGGGGTTGTAGGCCACCGGGCTGCGGGGGATGGATGCCAGCGTGGCCGACTCGGCCAGCGTCAGCTCGGACACATCCTTGCCAAAGTAGGTCATTGCGCCCATCTGCATGCCGGACATGGTGCCGGTCATCGGCGCGATGTTCAGGTAGGCTTCCAGCACCTGCTCTTTCGAAAACGTCCCCGCCATGACGATGGCGCGGCAGATCTCGCGGAATTTGCCGGGGATGGACTGGGCGGGGTCGCCGGTCAGGTTCTGCACCACCTGCTGTTCCAGCGTGGAGGCCCCCTGCCGGTTGCCGTACAGGCTGTAGCCGGTCAGCTCGTTGATGGCTGCGCCGGCGATGCGCACCGGGTTGATGCCGAAGGGCTGGTCCCAGAACCCCCGATCCTCGACGCTGACGACGGCATCCTGCAGCGACTGGGGCATCTGCTCGATGGGGGTCCAGATGCGGTTGGTCTCGCCGGTAAAGGTGTCGTACTCGACCCAGGCCCCGGTGTCGGGGTCCTGAGCATAGACGATGGAGTTCTCGGCCACCTCCAGCGCGTTCAGGTCCAGCACGCTCAGGTCGTTTTCGGCAAGGAAGCGCAGGTAAGCCGCCAGCGCCACCCCCGCCGCGCTGCCCAGCATCACGCACAGGCAGCCCAGCACCGCCAGCACAGCGCCGATGCGCCGCAGCAGCGGATGGGACTTTTTGGGCGGGCTGCCGCCGGCGCGACGGGTTTTATCGGTATGGATGGGGGCAGGCTGCCGGCCCGGTGTCTGGTTCGTCATGGAAGGACCTCCCTGTCAATGCCGCCTGCGTGCAGCAGGCCCGGCCATGCCGGCAGCGGCGGCTTTGACTGGATTTTACCATCCGGTAGCGGCAACCGGTCAAGCGACCGGCCGCATTTTCGTCCTTTCTTCGCAGAAAGTTTACAGATCTCACACAAAAAAGCGCCTGCCACCCGGAAGGCTCCCCTGTAAGGGGAGCTGTCGGCGTCAGCCGACTGAGGGGTGCGGCATCTTGCTCTGCCAATACCCTTCCGGGCTGGCGCGCCCCCCGGTGGGCGTGAACGCCCGCCCTACAATAATAGGGCACACGGGCGGCAAAACCGGGAACAGCAAAGTCCCCTCCTGCGCAGGGGCTGATGATTTTCATTGGCCCGCCGGCGGGTCTGGTGGTTGGCCGCCGTTTGTGCGAAATTACCCTTTCCCGGCCGCAATGTAGGGCAAACGGACGGCGGAACCGGGAACAGCAAAGTCCCCTCTGCGCAGGGGCCGATGATCTCATCGGCCCGCCGGCGGGCTTGGCGGAAGGCTGGCGTTTATGCATTGCCACCCACTCGCGGCCGCAATGTAGGGCGGGCGATTTCGCCCGCCGCTTGGGGTTTGCGGCATCGCAAGGCTTTCCGGGACGATGCGAGCACTGCCGCCCGCAGGCGGCGTTTCGGAGCGCAACCGGTACGAAGTGCCGGCT
>ERZ1643249.2855-NODE-2855-length-15741-cov-5.399719_pt1 | contig 15741 bp, 16 predicted proteins | sample MGYA00579263_ERZ1643249 | MGnify/ENA primary metagenome ERZ1643249 (study PRJEB29033, sample SAMEA4952264) | chicken gut metagenome | biome: Broiler Chicken; feature: Gastrointestinal Tract; material: Caecum | place: Ireland | collected 2018 | study: Broiler...
ATGCGCTTCTATGACGTGAACAGCGGAGCCATCAAGATCGACGGCCACAATGTAAAAGATTTCAACCGCAGCGAGCTGAGAGAAATGTTCGGCATGGTGCTCCAGGATACATGGCTGTTCCACGGTTCTATCATGGAGAATATCCGCTACGGCAGACTGGACGCTTCGGATGAGGATGTCATCCGCGCGGCAAAAGCAGCTCACGTGCACCGCTTCGTGCAGACACTTCCGGGCGGCTATAATATGGAACTGAACGAGGAAGCGACCAATGTCTCCCAGGGACAGAAACAGCTCCTTACCATTGCAAGAGCCATTCTGGCAGATCCGAAGATACTGATCCTTGACGAAGCGACCAGCTCCGTTGATACAAGGACGGAAGTGCTTATTCAGAAAGCCATGGATAACCTGATGAAAGGGCGGACCAGTTTCGTCATCGCCCACAGGCTGTCAACTATCCGTGACGCGGATCTGATCCTCGTTATGAAAGACGGCGATATTGTTGAGCAGGGTACCCACGAAGAACTGCTTTCAGAAAATGGCTTCTACGCCGAATTATATAACAGTCAGTTTGAATCAACAGATCAGACGTGCGCCTGAAAGGTCTGCTTCATATCGCACAGGCATATCATAAGGACGGAATATATTGATCGTGGATGGGGAGATACTCTGCAGGGGTCTCCCTTTTCCTATTATAGCCAGATGAAAGGCAGACCAGATACAGCAGCAGAACTTATGAATTTCGAGTAAACGGCATCCCGATAGAGCGGAATAGGAAATACCATATCTGTATGAATAACTATAGGGTGAGCGGCGCCGGCGGATATGGGAGATATGTTGGCTGTAGAACAGTAAACCAGTATGGAAAAGATATGTTTGAGATACTTTTGGAATACATTGGCATGATGAAGTAGAAGCGATAGCGGTAAATTAGGTGTAGTGGCAAGATAAAGCTGAAAGAATTATTCACTTGCAGTAAGCTAAGATTATTGCAGGGGCAAAAGACTCATATAGCTGCCCAATAACGAATTGTTTACCAGATGAAATTGTAGATTAAAAATAATAGTTTAAAAAGTAGAGAGGAAACTCTCTACTTTTTTGATAAAGAATATATAATAAAAAACAAACAGAAAGCACACTTTTGTATACTGTTAAAGCCAGTATTTACAGACAGAATTAGAGGGAGGCTAAAGTTTAGCGACGAACCTACCGGTAATCTTGATTCTGTAACCAGTCAGGATGTGTTAAGTCTTTTAAAAGTATCCGGCGAGCGGTTTGCTCAGACAGTGGTGATGATCACGCACAACGAGGAGATCGCCCAGCTTGCGGATCGTATAGTGCGCCCTGCGAACCGGTGGCAGATGAGGTGTTAAACCCGGAGTTTTTAAAGCGCCGGGTAGAAGCGTGGTATATTCCGGAATATCATTACGGACACCGTTTTCTTGAGATTGAAGAGGAAAATGCGCTCAAAGCCGCAGACGAGATTCCGATCGACGAGACATCGTTGGAACTTTTGGGGCTGGAAAAGAAAGAAGGGCAGAAAGTGACACTTTCCTTTTATGCAGATGCCGCTGATTACTCCATGACGGGCATGATTAACATGGATGTGAATTTCTCGAACTCCTTCGGCATTGAAGAAAAGATGAATCGTGTGGATTTAGAAAGCGGATATTCTCTTAATAAAAATGATAAAAATTATATAGCAAGCAATGTGAATTGGGCGTTCCTGCCAGAAGGGATGACAGCAGATCCATCGACCGTGACGGCGTTAGTGGCAGGGACTGTCCTGATCCTGCTGACTGGTTATCTGATTATACAATATCTTCCATATATCCGTAATCCGGGATATTCAGTATTATGGGCTCTTAAAGACAATTGGTACGACCGGGCGTCAGGTGAGGCGCATCCTGCGCAGGCTTCATCTGCCAGAGAGTTTCTTCATTGCTTGATTAAACTTACGCTGTTTGAAATATTCCGTATCAAGGAATGGGTTAGCTGTTTCCCTTACTTTCGTGTGTCAGACAATCGGCGTAGGGTCTACACGTATCAGCTCTTTTGTTTCCATGGAGAATACCCAATACTTCGTAGAAATCCACTATTGCCCTTTTTTCGGACGCCGTCTTTTCGCCCAATTTTGTAAGGAAACAGGTACAGGTTTTACCTTAATATTCAATGTATAATCAGGCGGCACCTAACCATATAGACTAAAAAGCCGTTGCAGGAATTTGAAAAAAGATTCCTGCAACGGTATAGTACAAATATCTGGTAATAAGATCACACAGTTGCGTTAAATCCAGTCATTGCCACGCTGCCGGCCCCTCCGGCTTCCTGTGCTCTTATCTCAGCGCGAGCTTCTTCAAAAGCTGCATAGTACACGCCAGTTGCTTCATCATGGAATTGGTTTTCTGCCTTTGTTGGGAGTGATACCCATCTCCCATTCGATGGGCTGTAGGTAAGGATTTCCTCTCCACTGCTGTCGCGGACAGATACATATGCCCCAAACATTGCCCCAACAGAAAATCTCACGGTAAAATCCAAAAGAGAAAAGAAAGTCGGCTGTCCATTTGTATATTGAGCATTTGCTATCATAGGATTTAACATCATCATTAATCTGGAACGATCAGGGGAAATATGCTGAGCTTTGTAATTATTAATGTAGGAAACAAATTCATTATCCATGTAGATATTTTTCTTTGCGTCCTCTTTGGCCAGTCTTTGAATATTTTCAAAGACTTCATCCGGAAGAGAGCTTGTGTTTTTTATTTTGGAAACACCCGGAGATTCATCAGTTGCTTCACTTTTAATGCCGTCTGTTTTAGCAGTATCTGCTTTCCCGGTCTGTATAACATCAGCGCTGCGGGTTTGCCGGCCGTATATGTTTGAAACGGATAACCGGTTAGAAATATTTATCAATCTTATTCCCTCCTTTTTAACATGAATGAAATGCCAATCGATTTCATATTTATAATATCGACCAGAATTTTCTGGAAATAAGCTGTGGAGTTGCTTATTTGCTGGATTATTTGATACAATCTCCACTATAGTTTTCGGGAGCTGGATTTGGCCCCCAGACCGTGTTTTAAATAAGCATCAAACATCGAATAGTTTTCAAAGCAATTCACGGATCTGTTCCGTGAGTATAAATTGATTCTTCCGATAGGAAATGAGTCCATCCTTCTGCATTTTAGACAGTTCGTTAGACAGGGCGCTGCGGTCTACGCCAAGATAATCGGCAAGTTGCTGCCTGGAGAAGGGAATGGCGAACTGATTACTGCCATTTTGAACGGCTTGTTCCGAAAAATAGGACAATAACCGGCTTCGGATAGAACGGGATGCCGTGTGCATCATCCGGATCGAGAGATGAAGATTCTTTCCGGCTATGATCTGAAGCAGGTTATGGATTGTCCGGCTGTGGAACGGGCATGAATTGGCGCAGGTCTCAGTCAGGCGCAGGAACGGGAGGAACAGGACTTCTACCGGTTCAACGGCTACGACGTCCACCAGTAATTCCCGGCCGGGGATTGCTGCATAGGATTCTGCAAAAAGTTCCCCGGGGCCAATGTGACCAAAAATATTACTCCCGCCCCAATAGTAATTTACAACGATATTTACACTGCCGGTTAAGACCAGCCCCATATTGGAGACAGGCTCTCCGGCCCGGCAGAGCACCTCTCCCTTATCGAAAGACTGCGCCTGTGTGTTCAGACAGGCGAGAACAGAGTGGATCTCTTCCACCCGAAGTCCGCGGAAAAGCATAGTATTAGAAAGAAAGTGCATATCCATAAAAATTCCTCCAAAATGTTGTTGTAACAACGGAAATGTTAAAATAAATATAGTATATTTTTCCCAAGAGGTCAAGGGACCAAGAGCCTGGTGAGATTCAGTCGGCGTTGGGAATCGGGCAAGTCACTGTGAACAGTACCTCTGGCAGAACGATCCGGCAAATCAGACAGAATGATCAAAGGAGGAGATATGACGATACGAAAGATTATTACTCTCAATGAGGAAAAATACAGCGGATGTGGGCTATGCGCCGAGGCCTGCCACGAAGGAGCGACAGGTATGGTGAGTGGAAAGGCCCCTGCCTATGATGCGGACGTTACTGCCGCGGCAAGATCCGCGAAAGAACAGCCTGGGGAATTTCATGTGATAAAAAATAATAAAATTTGGAGGGATTGAATTATGGATCAACAGATGTTTTGTTTTCAGTGTGAACAGACCGCCGGATGCGCCGGTTGTATGGGAAAAGCCGGTGTGTGTGGAAAGTCCGCTGGTCTTGCGAAACTGCAGGATGAATTGACGGGCGCTCTTATAGGCATGGCCAGAGCGACAGAAGGGCGGAAAGATCCGGGGAGACATACCTGGCATCTTATAATAGAAGGTCTTTTTGCCACAGTTACGAACGTAAATTTTGATGAGGTATTTATCCAAAGACTGATTGACCAGATACACGCAGAAAGAGAACGGCTTGTTCTGGAATGCGGCGGACAAGGAAACGCCTGTGGACGAAATGATGATTATGACATGGATCAGTTATGGGGCGCAGACGAAGATATCCGTTCTTTGAAATCTCTGATCCTGTTCGGAATCCGAGGGATGGCTGCTTACGCTTATCATGCAGAGGTACTGGGTTATACGAACGAAGAAGTAAATCTGTTCTTCGCAAAGGCTTTGTGTGCGATCGGAGAGAATTGGGGGATGGAAGAACTGCTGCCTGTCGTGCTTGAAGTGGGACAGCACAATTATACCTGCATGGAGCTGTTGGACAGAGCCAACACCGAGATATATGGGACACCGATTCCTGCCGTTGTACCGTTAAAGGTGGAAAAAGGCCCCTTTATCGTTATTACAGGCCACGATCTCTATGATCTGAAACAACTGTTGGAGCAGACAAAAGATAAGGGGATCAATATCTACACCCATGGGGAAATGCTGCCGGCGCATGGATATCCTGAACTGAAGAAATATCCTCATCTCAAGGGAAATTTCGGGACTGCATGGCAGAATCAACAGAAAGAGTTTGCCGACCTTCCAGCTCCGATTCTCTTCACTACGAATTGCATTATGCCGCCAAAAGACAGTTATAGAGATCGGGTTTTCACTACGGAAATGGTGGCGTATCCCGGAGCAGTACATATTGGGCCGGATAAAGATTTTACGCCGGTGATTGAGAAAGCACTGCAACTGGGGGGATATCCGGAAGAACGACAGTTTACGGGGATCAACGGCGGAACGACGGTAAGTACCGGGTTCGGTCATGGAACGGTTCTTGGTCTGGCAGATCAGGTTATCGAAGCAGTTAAAAATGGTACGATCCGCCACTTTTTCCTTGTTGGCGGCTGCGACGGGGCACGTCCCGGGCGAAACTACTATACAGAGTTTGTGAAACAGGCACCAAAAGATACAGTTATCTTAACCCTCGCCTGTGGCAAATATCGTTTTAACGACCTGAATCTTGGCACGATTGGGAGCCTGCCCCGTCTACTGGATATGGGACAGTGCAATGATGCTTTTGGCGCGATCAAGGTAGCGGCAGCACTGGCGGATGCTTTCGGATGCGGCATAAACGATCTGCCGCTCTCCATGATCCTGTCATGGTACGAACAAAAGGCGGTCTGCATTCTTTTGACCCTGCTGTATCTGGGCGTGAAGAATATCCGTCTGGGTCCAACTCTTCCCGCCTTTCTCTCACAGAATGTTTTGGAGTATCTGGTGGAAAACTACCATATCGCTCCCGTTACCACACCGGAGAAAGATTTGAAAGAAATTCTCGGGTGAGGATTTCGGATATGATTTTTATCTTAAATTTGCTATAACGTAATGCAACAGCAGGCAGTTCTCTTTAAAGTCAGAACTGCCTGCTGTTGCATAAATCATTTTCAAGGGGTAGTATCAGAATAAAAATTGTGATAAAATTTGAATAACTGCGGAAATAAGACAATAAGTTTTTCATTATACCGGGTACGAGGCGGCAGACAGGCGCTGTTCTTGAAGGTGAATACATGGGACGGAGAGGCATTTCCGGAGAAGCTGGAACTGCTTCAGTCAGAATAGAGCATAAAAGAAGGGTTATAAAATGGGATTTACACATTTTGATGAGAATGGAAAAGCGGTTATGGTGGATGTGACCGGAAAAAGTGAAACGGTCCGGGAGGCACAGGCAACCGGGAAGATCATTGTAAACCGGGAAGTCTTTCAGGCGATCAAAGCCGGGACAGTTGGCAAAGGCGATGTGCTCGGTGTAGCGGCGACTGCGGGGATCATGGGAGCAAAGCGGACATCGGATCTCATTCCCATGTGCCATATTCTGCCGATCACAAACTGTAAGGTAAACTTTGATATGGACGCAGATGAAAGCGCCGTCTATTGCACCTGTACTGTGAAAGTCACGGGAAAGACCGGAGTAGAGATGGAAGCTTTGACAGGCGTAAGTGTAGCGCTTCTGACTATCTATGATATGTGTAAGGCAATGGATAAGACGATGGAAATCGGGGAGATCTATCTGGTGAAAAAAACAGGTGGGAAGAGTGGAAATGTATACAATGACATGCATACCCATGACTTCAGGGAGGAAGAGGGAAAGGCGCGCATGGAGATTGATATATTGTGACCATGACAGCTGAGAAAAAGGAGCGGGAAGTATATGGAACGATACAGATGGAAGGCGGCAGTTGTGACCCTGAGTGACAAGGGATATGCAGGCGAACGTGAGGATAAGAGTGGTCCTCTGATTTGTGAAATGATAGAAGGATCGGGGTATGAGGTTGAAAAAACAGTCCTTCTTCCTGATGAAAAGGAAGAAATAAAAAAGTGTCTATGTGCATTATGTGATAAATATGGGATGGATATTATTTTCACAACGGGCGGCACCGGCTTCGCATCCAGAGACTGTACTCCCGAAGCGACGATGGAGGTGGCGGAGCGGAACGCTCCGGGAATCGCAGAGGCAATGCGCCTTGCTTCTTTCAAAGTAACATCAAGGGCGATGTTAAGCCGCGGCGTGTCTGTCATCCGCGGGAAAACGCTTATTATCAATCTGCCGGGCAGCCCGAAGGCAGTCCGGGAGAATCTGGAGGCGGTGCTTCCCGCACTGGATCACGGGCTGGCTATATTGACGGGCAGGGCCGGGGAGTGCGCGCGATGAAAGATCAGTTTGGCAGAGCAATCGACTATATGAGAGTGTCTGTGACGGACCGCTGTAATCTGCGTTGTGTCTATTGCATGCCTGAAGAAGGAGTGCCGGCTGTCCCTCATCAACATATTCTGACCTTTGACGAGATTGCCAGACTTTGCTGTATCGGAGTGGAGCTTGGCATTACGAAGATTAAACTGACCGGAGGTGAGCCTCTGGTACGCAGAGGGCTGCCGGATCTGCTGGGGCTGCTGAAGTCTATTCCGGGAATTGAACAGGTTACGTTGACAACGAACGGTATATTGTTGAAGGAACAAATAAACGAATTAGTTTATAAAGGAATGGACTCTGTGAATATCAGTATTGATACACTGAATCCGGAGAGATACCGGGAAGTGACAAGAGGCGGCAGAGTGGAGATGGCTTTGGAAGGACTGGACGCTGCGGCCGCGTTCCCGGAGCTGCGTGTGAAGGTGAACTGCGTTCCTCTAAAGGATGCGGAAGAGGAAGAATATATACAGCTTGCCTCTCTGGCCAGGGAAGGGAAGGCAGACGTACGCTTTATCGAGATGATGCCCATCGGTATGGGAAAGGTATTTTCAGGAAAGAGCGGTGATGAGATCTGTACTGTACTGGAGAAGCATTTCGGGGAACCAAAGCGATATACAGAACCGCTTGGGAATGGGCCTGCGGTCTATGTGCAGTTTCCCGGATTCCGAAAAAGAGTGGGATTCATCAGCGCGGTATCCCATCAGTTCTGTGATGGATGTAATCGGGTGCGCCTTACGTCGGAAGGATATTTAAAACCCTGTCTTCAATATGGCAGCGGGACAGACCTGCGGGTGCTGTTAAGAAGCGGGGCGTCAGATGAGGAGATCCGTGAGGAGATGCGGCGCATCATGTATGGGAAGCCGGCCTGTCATCAGTTCGCTGCCGAGAATATGGCAGAGCAGAGTGTAAATGATAAGACCGGTGAAAAATCGACAGGCGGCATGGCTTTAGAATCAAAAGGAATGTCAAGGATCGGAGGATAACATCAGACTATGGGAAAAGTGATTGCGGTATGCACAAGTCCTGCGAAGGGTACGCAGAAGCAAAATGTCGGTGAAGGAGTATTTATAGAGGATTTCGGAATACAAGGGGATGCCCATGCGGGAAAATGGCACCGTCAGGTGAGTCTTCTTTCCTATGATAAGATTGAAGAGTTCCGGGCGCGCGGCGCAGAAACGGCGGACGGAGCATTTGGGGAAAATCTTGTGGTAGAGGGTATTGATTTTCGATTGCTTCCCGTTGGGACGCGGCTTCATTGTGCAGATGTAATATTGGAGATGACTCAGATTGGGAAAGAGTGTCATCACGGCTGCCAGATCTTTCAGAAGATGGGGGACTGTATCATGCCCAGGGAAGGTGTGTTTGCCCGGGTGATCCGGGGCGGTACGATCCGTGTGGGAGATGAGATGAAGGTGATAGAGGATGAGTAAACGGAGTGGATTTATTCGGACAGTGTGTTCGGTGTTCCTTCTTATAATGACATCTGTTTTTCTTGCGGCAGCCTGTTCGGGGCCGGTAAGGGAAACCGGAGCAGACGCGTCAGGAAAAGGAGAGACTGGTGGGATACAGATCGAGGAGGAAGACTCGGAAGATGAAAAGGAGGAATATTATGTATTCCAGGATGTAGAGGAGAATAGTTATGAAGCTCCTCTGATTGAGTCTGTTCCAAAATGCACCTATGACTTTTCCCATCTTAAGACAGATGAAGAGACAGGATATAAAAGCTTTTATGATAAAAAGAACGGTGTAAAAGCAAGATTCGGTATTGATGTATCGGAATTTCAAGGTGAGGAGATCGATTGGAAACTGGTGAAAGAAAGCGGAGTAGAGTTTGTCATAATCCGCCTTGGATACCGGGCTTATGGGGAGACAGGCGCGCTCGTCATGGATGCCATGTACGAACAGAATATAAAAGGAGCCCTTGATGTGGGTCTCGATGTGGGAGTTTATTTTTTCTCTCAGGCAATCAGCGGGGCAGAGGCGGTCCAGGAGGCTGAGTTCGTACTGGAGCATTTAAAGCCTTATGATATAAGCGGGCCGGTCATTTATGACACAGAAGAGATCAAGTGGGATACAGCCCGGACAGACGAAAATACACGGGCAGAATTCACTAATTTCTGCAAGGTATTCTGCGATACGATAAAGCAGGCGGGCTATGAGCCTATGATCTACTCCAATATGAAGTGGATGGCATTTACCCTTGATATGGAAGAGCTTACAGAGTATGATTTCTGGTATGCGGATTATCATGATATCCCGCAGTGCCCCTATGATTATAAAATATGGCAGTACAGTGAGACTGGCGTGGTGCCCGGGATCAATGCAAATGTAGATCTGAACCTTTGGTTTGAGAAAGAGCAGGAGGAATAGAAAATGAAATGGAATAAGTTCCGGTTAAAGACAACCACAGAGGCGGAGGATATCGTCAGCAGTATGCTGATGGATCTCGGCATACAGGGAGTGGAGATTGAGGATAAGATCCCGCTCACCCAGTCTGACAAGGAGCAGATGTTCGTGGATATTCTTCCCCAGATTGAGGCGGACGACGGAGTGGCTTATTTAAGCTTTTATCTGGAACCCGGGGAGGATCAGAGGAAGATCCTTGCAGACGTGAGGCGTGAGTTAAAAGAGATGTCCGGCCTCGTGGACGTGGGCGAATGTCTTATTGAAGAATCGGAGACAGAAGATGTGGACTGGGTTAATAACTGGAAGCAATATTTCCATCAGTTCTACGTGGACGACATTCTTATCATCCCTTCATGGGAGGATGTAAAACCTGGGGACGAGGACAAGATGGTCATTCATATTGATCCGGGAACTGCTTTCGGAACAGGGATGCACGAGACAACCCAGCTCTGTATCCGTCAGATCCGCAAATATGTGACAGAAGACACGCGGATCCTCGATGTGGGATGTGGAAGCGGAATCCTTGGCATGCTGGCGCTGAAATTCGGCGCCGCTCGCTCCGTGGGGACGGATCTTGATCCATGCGCAATTGATGCGACCCATGAAAATATGGAAGTGAACGGCATCTCAAAAGACAAATATGAAGTAATGACCGGAAATATTATCGACGATAAATCAGTGCAGGACCGTGTGGGGTATGAATGCTATGATATCGTGGCAGCAAATATCCTGGCTGATGTGCTCGTGGAACTTACGCCGGTGATCACTCACCAGTTGAAAAAAGGCGGCATCTACATTACCAGCGGGATCATAGACGATAAAGAACAGACCGTTGTGGACGCGGTGAAGGCGGCAGGGCTGGAAGTGATCGATGTGACCTGTCAGGGGGAGTGGGTGTGTGTGACTGCACGAAAATGAGTGCGTTGCAGGAATGTAAGTTTGACAAAATATGTATATACATGAAGAGGACAGATTATGCAGCAGTTTTTTGCAGATCCATCATGGATACAGGGAAATAATATATATATTGAGGGCGCGGATGTCAATCATATGAAGAACGTGCTCCGCATGAAACCCGGCGAGGATGTGCGCGTCAGCGATGGCGGCGGGAAAACGTATCTCTGCTGCGTGAGTGCATATGAGGAGAAGCGGGCGGTTCTTGACATTTTGAAGGCGCTGGACTCTGATACGGAGCTTCCCTCTCGCATCGTGCTCTTTCAGGGACTTCCGAAAGGCGACAAGATGGAGTGGATCATACAGAAAGCAGTGGAATTGGGCGCGTACAGCGTTGTCCCGTTTGCGGCGAAACGCTCTGTTGTGAAGCTGGATGAAAAGAAGGCGGTGAAAAAACAACTGCGCTGGCAGATGATTGCCAAAGGCGCGGCAGAGCAGTCCGGGCGGAGCATTATCCCGGAAGTGAAAAATGTCCTGACATTTGCGGATGCACTGGATGTTTCAAAAGAACTGGACGTGCTGCTTATTCCCTACGAACTGGAAGAGGACATGAAGGAGACGGCGCGTATAATAGACGCCATCCGGCCGGGCCAGTCCGTGGGGATATTTATCGGTCCGGAAGGTGGATTTGAGGAAGAGGAAGTGGAACTTGCGAAATCGGCGGGAGCATATCCGGTGTCGCTTGGCAAGCGAATATTGCGGACGGAGACCGCGGGGCTGACAGTGCTGTCTGTTCTCATGTATAAATTTGAGATTGCGTAACGGTTTAAGTGTGCGGACATTGTATGGCCGAACTGAATATAGTAATAGTGAAAATTATAGAAAAGGAAAGGGATTATGGAAGTTTATCTGGACAATTCTGCCACGACCATGTGCTATCCGGAAGTGGGGGAACTGGTTTATAAAGTAATGTGCCAGGATTACGGCAACCCGTCTTCTTTATACCGCAAGGGTGTGGAGGCGGAGCATTATATCCGGGACGCAAAGGAAACGATCTCCAGACTTTTGAAGGTAAATGGTAAAGAGATCTTTTTCACATCCGGCGGCACGGAGAGCGATAATCTTGCTCTGATTGGCTGCGCGCGGGCGAACCGCCGCAGGGGAAATCACTTAATCACCTCAGCAATCGAGCATCCGGCGATCCTGAACACTATGCGGTATCTGGAAGAGGAAGAGGGGTTCCGCGTCACTTATCTGCCGGTGGATGAAACAGGCAGGATAAAGCTGGATGCCCTTAGAGAAGCGCTCTGTCCGGAGACGATCCTTGTATCGATCATGTATGTAAACAATGAAGTCGGGACCGTACAGCCTGTTCAGGAGGCTGTGCAGATGACGAAGCGGTACAATTCGTCGATCCTGTTCCACACGGACGCGGTGCAGGGATACGGGAAATACCGTATCCATCCGAAACGTCTGGGCATCGACCTTCTCTCGGCAAGCGGCCACAAGATCCACGGGCCGAAAGGTGTGGGCTTCCTCTATATTGACAGCAGGGTGAAGATCCATCCCATCATGTTCGGAGGCGGACAGCAGAGGGATATCCGTTCCGGTACGGAAAATGTGCCCGGTATTGCGGGCTTAGGCCTTGCGTCGCAGCTTATCTATCAGGATCTGGAGATGAAGACCGCGCTCATGCGGGAGCTCAAAGCATACTTTATTGAGGGAATACTGGGGATCGAGAATACGACCATCCACGGTATGACAGATGAAGGAAGCGCGCCCCATATTATCAGTGTGGGTGTAAGCGGCGTCAGAGGCGAAGTTCTTCTTCATACATTGGAGGACAAGGGCATATATGTTTCCTCGGGGTCCGCATGCTCATCGAATCATCCGGCGGTCAGTGGTGTGTTAAAAGCCATCGGCACGCCCAGAGAATATCTGGACGCGACCATCCGCTTCAGTATGTCAGAGTTTACTACAAAAGAAGAAATTGACTATACACTGGAAACACTATATAATTGTATACCGATGCTTCGAAAATTCACACGGCGCTGAATGCGCAGGTCCAGCGGCAGCGGCGGCATATGGAAGAACTGAAGTGCAAAACCGCCTTTCTGTCTAAGAGACAGTGCCGCAGCAGAGATAAAGGAGAAGATCATGACGTTTCATTCATTTTTAATTAAGTACGGTGAGATAGGAATAAAAGGGAAGAACCGTTATCTGTTCGAGGATGCTCTTGTGCGCCAGATCCGGTATGCGCTGAAAAATGTGGACGGAGAGTTCCTTGTTCATAAATGCCACGGAAGAGTGTATGTGGATTGTGAGGGCGAATACGATTACGAGGAAACAATCGAAAGCCTAAAAAGAGTGTTCGGTATCGTCGGTATCTGTCCGGTAGTAAGAAAGCCGGTCAAGGAGCTTGGAGAACTTAAGAAAGATGTTGTTTCTTATGTGGGAGAGATGTACCCCGAAGGAAACCAGACCTTTAAAGTCGAGGCAAGACGCGCTAATAAACGGTATCCGATGAATTCTATGGAGATCAACTGTGAGCTGGGAGAAGCAGTCCTTGACGCTTATCCGCAGATGAAAGTAGATGTTCATACTCCGGATGTGCGTGTGAATGTGGAGATACGTGAGGAAACTTATATCTATTCGAAGATCATTCCGGGACCGGGCGGTATGCCTGTGGGCACAAATGGAAGCGCCATGCTTCTGTTATCCGGCGGGATCGACAGTCCGGTAGCCGGCTATATGATCGCGAAGAGAGGCGTGGAGATTGAGGCGACTTATTTCCATGCTCCGCCGTATACAAGTGAGCGGGCAAAGGAGAAGGTGGTTGATCTGGCGCGGCTTGTGTCGGCGTACGCAGGTCCCATCAAGCTCCATGTTGTGAACTTTACAGATATCCAGCTTGATGAACTGACGATCATCATGCGCAGATATATGATGCGGATCGCGGAGCATTTTGCAAAGGAGGACGGATGTCTGGGACTGATCACAGGAGAGAGTATCGGACAGGTGGCGAGCCAGACGATGCAGAGCCTTGCGGCGACGAATGCGGTATGTACGCTGCCGGTATACCGGCCTCTGATCGGATTTGACAAGAGAGAGATCGTGGAGATATCCGAGAAGATCGACACTTACGAGACTTCGATCCAGCCCTTTGAGGACTGCTGTACGATTTTTGTGGCAAAGCATCCGGTAACAAAGCCGGATGTAGAGCGTATCGAGAAGTCAGAGCTGAACCTGACAGAGGTGATCGGCGATCTTATGAAGACGGCGATCGAGACAGCGGAAGTGATACGGGTGGAAGCATAAGTCTATGCTGATTGGCTGAACTGTAAAGCAAAGGGAGCTACCTCATATTGAGACAGCTCCCTGATTAAGTAAGGTCTTTATTGGCTATTATTTGATGATGTAAGAATCCAGTGCTGAAAGAATATCATCAATATTGCCGTCTGCATGGATATTCAGATCGATCGGCTTGGAAAGATCGAGACTGAAGATTCCCATGATGGATTTGGCATCTATAACATATCTTCCGGACACTAAATCGAAGTCATTGTCATACTTTGTAATTTCATTTACAAAAGATTTTACTTTGTCGATTGAGTTTAATGAAATCTGTACTGTTTTCATTTTAAAAAAGCCCTCCTTGAATCATGCAATAAAGTATAAAGTAAGGTCTCATGACCTCATATACATTTTACGGGAAGATATGGCAAAAGTCAAGAAACAATAGAGGAAAAAAGCGGTAGAAGAGGTAAAAATCAGTATGAAAAAAGCGGCGTTCCATAATCTTGGATGTAAAGTAAATGCATATGAAACCGAAGCAATGCAGGAGATGCTTGAAAAGGCAGGATATGAGATTGTTCCCTTCAAAGAGGGAGCAGATGTTTATGTGATCAACACATGTACCGTCACAAATATCGCGGACCGGAAATCCCGGCAGATGCTCCACCGAGCGAGGAAGATGAACCCGGAGGCGGTCGTTGTGGCGGCAGGGTGCTATGTCCAGGCACAGAAAGGAAAGGATACCGATCCATGCATTGATATTGTTATAGGAAATAACCACAAGAAAGATCTTGTACGGATACTTGAAGAATATAAAAAGGACCGTCTTATTGAGATGGAAGATATTGGAGGAACGCGGGAGTACGAATCCCTTGGGCTTACGAGAACCGGCGAGCATACCCGTGCCTATATCAAAGTACAGGACGGCTGCAACCAGTTCTGTACTTATTGTATCATCCCTTATGCCAGAGGACGTGTGCGCAGCAGAGAACTTAAAGATGTTGTGGCGGAAGTTAAGGGCCTTGCAGAGAATGGATATCGGGAAGTGGTGCTTACAGGCATCCACTTAAGTTCATACGGCATTGATTTTGACGGGGAGAGGCATCTTCTTGAATTGATACGCGCTGTCCATGAGATCGATGGTATCATGCGGATCCGGCTCGGCTCATTGGAAGCGGGAATCGTCACAGAGGGCTTTGCAAAAAAACTCGCTTCCATGCCGAAATTCTGCCCTCATTTCCACTTATCCCTCCAGAGTGGATGCAACGCTACTTTAAAAAGAATGAACCGTAGATATACGAGCGTCGAATATTATGAAAAATGCGTGCTCCTCAGGAAATATTTTAACAATCCTGCGCTGACAACAGATGTGATCGTTGGATTTCCGGGGGAGACAGAGGAAGAGTTTGAACAGTCCCTCGCCTTTGTGGACAAGGTGGGGTTTTATGAGACGCATATTTTTAAATATTCCAAACGGGCGGGCACAAAGGCCGCTGTGATGCTGGATCAGGTGGACGAGCAGGTGAAAGCGGCCAGAAGCGCGGTCATGCTTGAACTGAATGAGCGCAAACAGAAAGCATACGAGGCTTCCTTCATCGGAAAGGAAGTGGAGGTACTTATAGAGGAAGATGCTGTCATCGGAGGAAGGACCGTTCAGACGGGATACACGAAAGAGTATATTAAAATTGCACTAGAAAAAAAGGAAAATCTGAAGAATTGTATCGTAAACCTTCAAATTGAAAACGATTCACAAATTATACATTGAATTTTAAATAGTATTATATTAGAATTGTAAATAGGGATTCTGGGTTTTCCCGGAGATAATACACAGTTTACCGTGCTGCCTGCTGCGTTTTATGGGCGGCGGCATGCGGCTGAAACATAAAGCTGTATGGAACATAAGATTATATAAAAGGAGGAGCATCAGGATGAGTGATTTAGGCAACACACAATTCTTTCAGGTAGAG
>ERZ1643249.2859-NODE-2859-length-15732-cov-4.439561_pt1 | contig 15732 bp, 15 predicted proteins | sample MGYA00579263_ERZ1643249 | MGnify/ENA primary metagenome ERZ1643249 (study PRJEB29033, sample SAMEA4952264) | chicken gut metagenome | biome: Broiler Chicken; feature: Gastrointestinal Tract; material: Caecum | place: Ireland | collected 2018 | study: Broiler...
AGTATATTGCAGGCCGTCAATCAGGCTTAAATCATCTTCAACATAGAGTATTTTTGGCATTTTTTGGTTCCTTTCCCTGTCTGATTCTGCCGTCTGTCAGCTTCTTTTAATGTCATGTAATCCATGACTGTACCTTCGGAACCATTATAATTCGCTCTCTCGAACAGTACAAGCTGCTCATAAATCGTTTTCTTACTTGATAACGGAAAAGGCGGATGCTAAAATGGCAATAATGATTGCTGAAGCGGAGGAATGATTAAAAATGATGAATCAGGAACAGGCAGAAGCCTGTATAAAAAAGCTGGAAAGCTACATGGACAGTCATGAAGAGGAGATGCTTCAGGACGCAATGGCTCTCATTTCCATCAACAGTGAAAAAAGGGAAGCAAAGCCGGGCAAGCCATTCGGAGAAGGGACTGCAAGGGTTTTTGAGGAAGCGCAGCGGATTCTGGCCGGACACGGTTTTCCGGTAAAAAATTATGAGAACTATGTGCTTGCCGCAGACCTGAACGATGGCGCTCCCAGGCTGGATATTCTCGCCCATCTGGACGTGGTGCCGGCAGGAGAGGGATTTACGGTAACGGAGCCCTTCTGCCCGGTGGTAAAGGACGGAAGGCTTTATGGAAGAGGAAGCGCTGATGATAAGGGACCGGCTGTGGCGGCGCTTTATGCCATGCGCGCCGTAAAGGAGCTGGGCTTTTCCGTCACGGGAAACTGCCGTCTGATCCTTGGAGCGGATGAGGAGTGCGGCAGCAGCGATATCCGGTATTATTTCGAACGGGAACCGCACGCCCCCATGACCTTTTCCCCGGACGCGGACTTTCCGGTGATCAATCTGGAAAAAGGCGGCCTTCATATGACGCTGGAGGCGGAGATCCCGCAGCAGCCGGAAGGAATCCGGCTGGTTTCCGCTCAGGCGGGAACCAAGGTAAATGTGGTTCCGGGAAAGGCGCGGGCGGTTCTTTCCGGGATGGACAGGTCTGCCCTGTCAGAGCTTTCCGCCGATGTGGAAAAACTGACGGGAGTTGTTTTCACGATGGAGCAGGAGGCGGACGGCATCCATCTGCTTGCGGAGGGAAAGCCTGCCCATGCGGCGAGCCCGCAGATGGGAAACAATGCACTGACCGCGCTGCTGCTCCTTCTGTCCAGGGTTCCCTTTTCCTCAGAAGAGTTGAGAACACGTTTTTTAAGGCTGACTGAGCTGTTTCCCCATGGAGACTGGCGGGGAGCGGCGCTGGGGGTGGACCATGAGGATGCGCTTTCCGGCTGCCTGACGCTGAGTCTGAACCTGTTCTCCTTTGACGGAAAGATGCTTTCCGCCTCCTTTGACTGTCGTGCACCGCTCTGTGCCAACGAAGAGAATACCGGAGACGTGATCCGCCGCAGAGTCAGAGAAGCGGGCTTTCAGGCGGATGAGCAGAGGATGTTCGAAGCGCATTATGTGCCTGAGGAAAGCGAGCTGGTACAGGTTCTTCTGTCCTGTTATACCCGTGTGACCGGAAAGGAAGGAAAACCCGTTGCCATCGGCGGAGGCACCTATGTGCATCATATCCCGAACGGCGTGGCCTTTGGCTGCGCGGATCCCGGAGTGGATAATCACATGCATGGGGCGGATGAATTCATGGTGGTGGATCAGATGAAGAAGAGCGCGGTGATCTTTGCCCTGGCCATTCTGGAATTGTGCCGGTAGGAAGGCAGGAGCTGACCGGAGCGGAAAACAGGATGAGAGGCTGTCCCACCGGAGGGACAGCCTCTCATGGACTGGAGATGTACCTGAATATCTGGAGGAAAATTTTTCTGCATATTATATGTCGCGCTTAACAGCGGCCCAGTAATTCTGAACGATTTTTTTCTTCCATGCAAGAAAAAGACAGCAGGCAAAAAGCAGGATTGCGCCCAAAAGAACGACCCATGGGCTCAAACCGGAGCTGTCGATAAATTTTGCCGCGTCATCCGTCTGAGGCGCCTGACCCAGCAGATACAGAATTGGCACAATCACCCATGCGAGTATGGAGCCTGTCGGAATGAGAATAAAGAGGAAGGAAAAAATCCGGTAAAAGATACTTTCTATTCTGCCTCGGTAGGCCAGCGAGTAAAGAATGGATACAAGAACGGGCAGCAGCATTCCCGAAATATGGAACAGAGATAACGTGAGGGAAGTGAATCTGCCGCCCTCGTAGGCCATGTATGCGCCCAGAATGCGGAACTGTGTAATCCGTGCGCCGCACAGAACCGCTGTCAGAGCATGCCCGCCTTCGTGCAGAGCGACGTACAGGGGGATGAGGATCAGAATACTGGCAAACAGGGATAATATTTTTTTGACCTTCAGATTCATTGGTTCACCTCAGCGCTTTTTTCTTATGATATAACACATGCGTAATTGTTTCAAGAAAAAGGAGAAACTCCTGGCTGGATGGAGCGGCGAAAATGGATATTTCTTTCCAGAAGCTGACGGAAGAAAATATTGCGGCACTGGGGTATCCGAAACCGGACTATCCTGACCCGCAGCCGCTGGGCTGAGGAACAGGGGAGGCTGTTTTTCCTATTGACATTACGTCATGACCATGATACCATACAAATAGTTAGTTAAAACTAACCAAAAAATAGATCATGCGGACTTCTCCTTTTGAATGCGGCTCTTGCCGGAGAGCGTTTTACCGGAAGGGACTGTCGCCGGACGCCTGGTTCCGGAAGAGCCCTTCCGGCGGAGAAGCTGCTGAAAAGATGGAGGTAAACATGGATTATCTGGAGATTGAAAAGGTAGTTGGACGGGAAATCCTGGATTCAAGAGGAAATCCAACTGTTGAAGCGGAAGTGACGCTGGCAGACGGCACGGTGGGCAGAGGAACCGCTCCCAGCGGCGCGTCCACAGGAGAATTTGAAGCGCTGGAATTAAGAGACGGCGATAAGGGAAGATATCTGGGAAAGGGCGTTACAAAGGCGGTGGAAAATATCAACACCGTGATCTGCGACGCGATCACCGGAATGGACGCCTCTGATATTTATGCGGTTGACGCGGCGATGATTGCAGCGGACGGAACGAAGGACAAGTCAAAGCTCGGGGCGAACGCTATTCTGGCTGTTTCCATCGCCTGTGCGCGGGCTGCGTCCATCGCGCTGGATATCCCGCTGTACCGTTTTCTGGGCGGAGTAAACGGAAATCGTCTTCCCGTTCCCATGATGAATATTTTAAACGGCGGAGCCCACGCGGCCAATACGGTGGATGTGCAGGAATTCATGATCATGCCTGCCGGAGCTCCCAGCTTTAAGGAAGGCCTGCGCTGGTGCGCGGAGGTGTTCCATGCGCTTGCCGCACTGTTAAAATCCAAAGGACTTGCCACCTCTGTCGGTGACGAGGGAGGCTTTGCGCCGGATCTTGCCAGCGATGAGGAAGCCATTGAGTACATTCTGGAGGCGGTAAGGAAGGCGGGGTATGAGCCGGGAAAGGATTTTGTGATCGCCATGGACGCGGCTTCCAGCGAGTGGAAGGGTGAGAAGAAGGGCGAATATGTGCTTCCAAAGGCGGGAACCAGATTTACTTCTGAGGAGCTGATCGGGCACTGGAAGAAGCTTGTGGATAAATATCCCATCATTTCCATCGAGGATGCGCTGGATGAAGAGGACTGGGAAGGCTGGCAGAAGCTGACTGCGGAGCTGGGAGACAGAGTGCAGCTGGTGGGAGACGATCTGTTTGTGACCAATACGGAGCGGCTGAAGAAGGGAATTGAGCTTGGCTGCGGCAATTCGATTCTGATCAAGCTCAATCAGATCGGTTCCGTGTCCGAGACGCTGGAAGCCATCAAGATGGCGCACAGCGCCGGGTATACCGCCATCGCGTCCCATCGTTCCGGAGAAACGGAGGACACCACCATTGCGGATCTGGCGGTTGCGCTCAATACCTGTCAGATCAAGACCGGAGCGCCCAGCCGCTCGGAGCGCGTCGCCAAGTATAACCAGCTCCTGCGCATCGAGGAGCAGCTCGGGGCGGGCAGTGTGTATCCCGGATTCGATGCTTTTCATGTGAAGAGAGGCTGAGTGCGGGACAGGAGAAATTGCGTCCGCCCATCAGAATGGATGGCAGACAGAAAAATCGACAGCAGAAAGTAAAGGGAAGGCGTATGTGGCCGGTTCGGGCCTATATGCCTTCCTTGCTTTTATGCTTTTTTCCCGAATGATTTTTTGATTTCAAACGACTACCTTATCAGAAGCGGTTGAGGCGTTTCAGAAGGAGGTTATTCGTGAACGCAGAAATTATTCTGGAACAGCATGCTTTGGGGAATGGTGCTGAGCATTGTTTTTACAGGCGTCTTCATCCTGGTATCCGCATCACTCTGCCGTATCGCTTGCCCCGATTCACACAAAAATCACACTTCAGCCAACATTTTTACACATTTAAGGAATAAATTGATGCAAAGAGCTTTTTTCATTTAGGGCTTTGCTTTGGAGGTAAATAATGATAGAAGTCAGTCATCTGGTAAAGAAATACGGCAGCCATTACGCCGTGAATGATCTGACCTTCCGGGTGGACAGGGGGCAGATTTACGGCTTCCTGGGGCCGAATGGGGCCGGGAAGTCCACAACCATGAACATCATCACCGGATATCTCGCACCCACGTCAGGGAAAGTGAAGATCAATGGATATGATATTCAGCAGGAGCCGGAGGAGGCGAAGAGGTGCATCGGATATCTTCCGGAAATGCCGCCGCTTTATGCGGACATGACGGTCATGGAATATCTGGTTTTTGTGTCGGAACTGAAGCGGGTTGCCAGAAAGCAGCGGAAGGACGATATTCAGGACGTTATGGAAAGGACCGGTGTCACTGAGATGAAGGACCGGCCGATCCGTAATCTCTCAAAGGGCTATAAGCAGCGCGTCGGCCTGGCGCAGGCTCTGCTGGGAGACCCGGAGATCATCATTCTGGACGAACCCACAGTGGGCCTGGACCCGAAGCAGATCATCGAGATGCGAGACCTGATCCGCGGCCTCAGGGAAAAGCATACGGTTATTTTAAGCTCCCACATCCTTTCCGAGGTGAGCGCAGTCTGTGACCAGATTCTTATTATTTCAACGGGAAAACTGGTGGCCTGCGATACGCCGGAGGGGCTGACCCGGCTGATGACCGGAGAGGAAGAGCTGACGCTTCAGGTAAAGGGAAGCGCCGGACGGCTGGAGGAAGTCTTAAGCGGACTGGACGGAATCTCAGGATTTGAAGTAAAGCCGGTGCCTGAAACGGAGGAACAGCGGCAGGAATCCGCTGATGCCGGTGAGCCGGAAAACGGGGAAAACACCTGTGCTGCTGCGGTGATCCGGGTAGAGGAGGGCTGCGATATCAGGGAAGAGATGTTTTACCGTCTGGCGCAGAACAGGCTTCCCATTCTGGAACTGCATGTCACAACCAAATCTCTGGAGGAGATCTTCCTGGAGCTGACGGCTTCCGAAAAAAATTCCGAAGAGCGGGAGGAAACGGATGAGACAGAAGCAGAAGAGACAGAATCTGAAGAGACGGAAAGAACGGACACCGTGGAAATGAAAACAGAAGAAACGGAAGCAAAGGAAATAGAGACGACAGAAGAGGAGGACGGTCATGCTGGCGATTTATAAGAGAGAATTCAGGGCATATTTTCATTCCATGACCGGCTGGCTTTTCCTTGCGGCGAATCTGTTTCTGTCGGGACTGTATTTCTTCGCGCTGAATCTCCGCTACGGCTATGCCAGCATTGCCAATACCATATACAACATCGTTTTCCTTCTGCTGATTACGGTGCCGATCCTTACCATGCGCATGCTGAGCGAGGAACGCAGACAGAAAACGGACCAGCTCATTCTGACCGCTCCGGTATCGGTGGGAAAAATCGTGGCGGGAAAGTACCTGTCCGCGGTCACCGTTTTTACCATTTCCACCGGGATGATCTGTGTCTATCCGCTGATTCTGTCAGCCTTTGGAACGGTGCCCTTCGGAGAAAGCTACACGGCAATTCTGGCCTATTATCTGTACGGCTGTGCCTGTATTGCCATCGGCGTGTTTGTTTCCTCGCTGACGGAGAGCCAGGTGATCGCCGCGGTGCTCAGCTTCGGCGCGCTGTTTCTCGGGTATATGATGAGCAGTATCACAGCGTTGATTTCCAGCACGGGAAACCTTCTCACAAGGATTCTGAACGTGCTCGACATGACGACCCGGCTGACGGATATGATGCAGGGAACGCTGGAGGTGAAATCCGTTCTGTATTTCCTGTCCTTCATCCTGGTGTTCTTTTTCCTCACCGTTCAGTCCATTCAGAAAAGACGGTATCAGGTTTCTGCCGGACACCTGAAAATGGGAGCCTACAGTACGGGGATGATCGCTGTGGTCCTAGCAGCGGCGGTGTTTCTCAATCTGGCGGTGGAAGAGCTCCCTTCCCGGTATACCTCCTTCGACGTGACGAGCGAGCGGCTTTATTCCCTGACGGATACCACGAAGGAGCTGCTGGCCGGGCTGGAAGAGGATGTGAATATCTATATTCTGGAAAGCGAAGAAAACCAGGATACGGTTCTGAAGCAGACGCTGGACAGATATGCGGGCCTGTCCTCCCACATCCACGTGGAATATCAGGACCCGGTCGCCAATCCAGGCTTTTACCAGCAGTATACGGACGGAAATATCAGCATGAATTCCATGATTGTGGAGAGCGACAGACGGTATACGGTCATTGATTATGCGGATATTTATGAATACGAATATGACTACAGTTCCTATACCAGCACGCTGACCGGCTATGACGGCGAGGGACTGATCACCAGCGCCATCGCCTATGTGACCAGCGATGATATTCCCACCATGTATGTGCTGGAAGGGCAGGATGAGCTGACTCTTTCCACCACCTTCCAGGATGGCCTCTCCAAGCAGAATGTCACCTCAGAGTCGCTGAACCTGTTGACTGCGGACAGCGTGCCGGAAGAGGCGGAAGGGGTGCTGATCCTGGCTCCGACGGCGGATATTTCAACGGATGACGCGCAGAAGCTGATCGATTATCTGGATGCGGGCGGAAGGATTCTGATGACCACCTCTTATATCGATAATTTTGCGGAAAGCTTTCCAAACCTGCAGACCGTGCTGGACTATTTCGGTATCTCCATCACGGAAGGTCTGGTGGCGGAAAACGATCCCTCCATGTACTATCAGCAGCCCTCCTATCTGCTGCCTGATGTGGCCTATGATACGGTAACGGACGGCGTCGCAGGCGGACAGTATGTGTTCATGCCCTATGCGCAGGGAATTACCTGGGAGGAGTCGGACGATATTACGGTCACATCCCTTCTGACCACGTCGGAAAGCTCGGTTTCCAAGACGAATCTGGACGAGGCGCAGACCTGGGAATGGGAGGAAGGGGATAGGGCCGTTCACGGTGGCTGTGTACGCTTCCAAAACGCTTGATGACGAAAATACGGCGGAGCTGTATCTGTATACCTCGGAAAACCTGTTTACTGACAGCGCCAATTCCATGGTGGCGGACGCCAACCTGACCCTCTTCAACAATACGATCGCGGCGATGACGGACGGCGGCACCAGCGTATCCGTTCCGGTGAAATCCTATCAGGCCTCGGATATCATGGTAAATGACGGAACCGCATTTCTGCTGGGAAGCGTGCTGATGGTCATACTGCCTCTCGCTTTGCTGCTGTTCGGTCTAATCAGATGGCTGGAAAGGAGGAAAGGTTGAACAATGTGTCCGATGGCACATTGCTCAACCGGCTGTTTTGCGTCGAAGCTCCGCAAAACAGCGATGATCGCAGAGGAGAAATCACCTGCGTGATTTCTCCTCGCGGCCTCAGCGTACGCTTCGGAAAGGAGGAAGGCATGAAAAAGCAAAAGCTGCATTTCGGAATTCTGCTCGTCGTCTGCATGCTGTGCGCAGCGGCCTGGTTTCTTGTGAGATATCTGGATCTTCCGGAAAGTGAAGAGGAGGAGGCTGTGGAGGTTACTGTGACGGATTTTAAGGCGGAAGATGTGACGGCTCTGTCGACAGGCGGCGAGTATCCTCTGAATTTTGTGAAGGAGGACGGTACCTGGTACAATGCGGAGGACAGAAGCGCTTCCATCCAGCAGTCCATGGTGGAGAATCTTCTGACCTATATTACGCATATTACCTCGGAAACGGCGATTGAGGAGCCTGACGATCTCTCCCAGTATGGGCTGGATGAGCCGTCCATGACGATTACGGCCACACTGGAGAACGGAACGAGCGTAATCCTGCATATCGGCGAAAGCAATTCCATTACGGGAGATTACTATCTGCAGGTGAGCGGGGATGATACGGTGTATACGGTGAGCTCGTCCCTCGTCTCAACCTTTGAAAAGACGCCGGAGGACTTTGTGGAAGAGGAAACGGAGACGGAGACAGAGACAGAAACGGAGACAGAAACAGAGACGGAAACGGAAGCAGAGACGGAAACCGCAACAGAAAACTGATCCACATAAAGAGATGCAGCGCTATCTCGGGAGATGCAGCGCTATCTCGGGAGATGCAGCGCTATCTCCTGCGCTGCATCAGCTTCATAATCTGGTTCATTTTTAAAAGCTCTTCCGGAGTGCTGTATTTTTTGATTGCCTCGATGATGGTGTTCATCTCTTCTGTGGAGAAGGTAATATTCGAAGACCGACTCCGCTGGGCGAGTGCCATCAGAAATGGCAGCAGATCCTTCTGGGAGAGCTCTCTGCTTTCGAATACCATTTTCTGCAGAAAGTCCAGCTTTTCCTGCGGGATGTCCTGAAGGGAAGGCTCCGCCATCCAGCGGGGCTTTTCCGCGTATTCTGCCATAATCAATTCTCCTTTTCCGGCGGCTTTTTCTCCGCCGCCTCTGCCTGAAATTCTGACTGAAACATCTGGAACATTTCCTTCTGGGAAGGGGAAAGCATTCCCATCAGCATGTTTAAAGGATCCATGGGGCTGTCACCCATGGGAGTGCCGTTCTTGAAAGAGCCATCCATGGAAGTATCATCCATGGAAGTATCATCCATGGAAGTATCATCCATGGAAGTTCCGGATTCTTCGCTGTGACCTTCCGGACCGGGGGCGATGTCGCCAAACAGCTCCATCATCTGCTTCATTTCTTCATACATCTGCATGGCGTTCTGTATGGATTGAAACTGGTCCAGCAAGGCCCTGAGTGCAGGAGGACAGTATCCCCTGATTTTTTCGCAGAGCTCTCCGAAAGAAAGAGGAAGCGGAGGGCTGCGGAAGGCTTCCGGATGGGAACGGACAAAGAAGATCGTGTACTGAAGCTCCAGAAAACGGATCATGACAGCCAGATTTCTTTGGATGTCCGGAGCGCAGTAAGGCAGCAGGATCTTCAGAATCTGTATTTGATTTGTGGTATACAGGGTGTCAAAAGCCTGTATGGAATCCTGTTCCTGTTTTTCCATTGCCCGATCCTTTTCCCTTTACAGAAATTTTATGTCGGGGAAGGGAGTACGAGAACCGAAACGGGCATATGCCTGCATTACATGGCTGTGCCGCGGCGTCAGAAGGCGCCGCGGCAGCCATCAGGAGTCAGAAGGCATTACAGGAAACGGCAGATATGTTTACCGTTTCCTGTGAAAACAGTCATCTGGTCATCAGCAGCAGAATCCGTTTCCGTTTCCGCAGCAGCACAGCAGAATCAGGATCCAGATCCAGTTTCCGCATCCGTTTCCGGAATCGCCGCAGCCGCATCCGCATCCGTTACCCATGCCAAAGCCGTTTCCGTTTCCACAGCAGCAGCACAGCAGGATCAGGATCCAGATCCAGCTGCCGCATCCGTTATTGGCCGTCGCACAGCCGCAGCTGTTGTTAGAGGAACTGCCGCATCCGCAGCCGCTCGCCGTTAAATCACTCATATCTGTTGCCTCCAAAGTTGGTTTTTATGGTTTATACTATGCCCCTGGCGTGTCCGTGTTTCCAGAGAAAGAAAATCTGAAATGTTTTTTCAGCGGTACAGGCCGCCAATTCCTGCACAGGTTCGGATTTTTTTCATAATGATAAGAAAAAAGGGCGAAGATTCATCATGGACCGTGCAAGAAAACTGATTCATGCCGGAGAGCGTGAGATTTATCCTTATGACGGCTCCGGCGTGACGGCGGCGATTCTGGATACGGGGATCGCCATGCATCCGGATCTCAAAGACAGGGTGATCGGCTTTAAGGATTTTGTGGGAAACAGCCGTCTGCCTTATGATGACTGCGGCCATGGAACACATGTTGCCGGATGCCTGTGCGGAGACGGCACCTGCTCTCAGGGAAGATTTGCAGGGGTCGCAGCGGGCTGCCGAGTGCTTGCAGGAAAAGTGCTGGATGAAAAAGGAGACGGTACGATTTCCGGCATGATAAGGGGCATTGACTGGGTGTTAAAAAACCGGGAGCTGTATCAGGTGAAGATTTTGAATATTTCTGTGAGCATGGGAAAAGATCCGGGAGGAAAAAATATCTCTTCGGGCATGGCGGAAAAGGAAACGCTTTTTCATAAACTGATCACGAAACTGGAAGAGGCATGGGAGGAGGGCTTGTTTGTTGTGGTTGCCGCAGGGAATGCGGGACCCGCCGCAGGAAGCCTCTCAAGGCTTGGAACGGGAAAACGGGTGGTGACAGTGGGATGCCATGACGGGACGGAGAGCTGGGAAAGACCGGATTCCTGTGAAGCCTGTTCGGGCAGGGGACCTTCCGGCACCGTGCTCAAGAAACCGGATATTGTGGCGCCCGGAACAGGAATCGTATCCTGCAACGCCTGGTTCCGCCGGACGGCAAGAGGATGCAGGGATGCCTATGTGGAAAAGAGCGGTACATCCATGTCCACGCCGTTAGTGGCAGGAGCGGCAGCGCTGTGTTTTCAGAAATATCCCGGGTATACAAACGAACAGGTCAAACGCCGGATCCTGTGGACGGCCTCTGATCTGGGAGAGGCATGGAATACTCAGGGCTGGGGAATGCTGAACGTGGCGCATATGCTTGGATCAAAATGACGCGGCGTTCCCATTTTAGATGTGTTGCCGGAGAGTAATATCGAAAAAGAAAGTTTATAAAATCAAAAGAAGATTGTTGACATGCGTTGGATAATTGTATACAATGATACATGAATTACAGCATTCACATATTACGGATTCAAAATTGCAGAAGGAGAGCAGCCATGAATACGAATGATACCTTTACCAACCGGCCTGTCACCATGAATGAGAAGAACAACCTTCTTGAGATCGAAGAGCACATGTACATTCTGGATGATGTCAAGAAGCCGAACGTGTTCCGCAACATGTTCCCCTATTCGGAGATTCCGAAGATCCCGTTCAACGACAGGATCGTTCCGCACAACATGCCGAAGGAGATCTGGATCACGGACACCACCTTCCGCGACGGGCAGCAGTCCCGCGCGCCGTACACCACGGAGCAGATCGTCACCATCTATGACTATCTGCACAGGCTGGGCGGCCCCAACGGAATGGTGCGCGCCTGTGAGTTTTTTCTTTACAGCAAAAAGGACAGGGACGCGGTCTACAAGTGTATGGAAAGAGGGTATCAGTTTCCGGAGGTGACGAGCTGGATCCGGGCGAGCAAGGAGGATTTCCGCCTGGTGAAGGAGATCGGCATGAAGGAGACCGGTATTCTGGTGAGCTGCTCCGATTATCATATTTTCATGAAACTGAAGATGACCAGAAGACAGGCGATGGATCATTATCTGAGCGTGATCCGTGACTGCCTGGAGGAAGGCATCAGTCCCAGATGCCATCTGGAGGATATCACAAGAGCGGATATTTACGGCTATGTGGTTCCCTTCTGTATGGAACTGATGAAATTGATGGAGGAATACAAGATTCCGATCAAGATCCGGGCCTGTGACACCATGGGCTACGGCGTAAATTATCCCGGCGCGGTAATTCCCAGAAGTGTGCCGGGCATCATCTACGCCCTGCATACCCATGCGGGCGTTCCTCATGCGCTGCTGGAGTGGCACGGTCACAATGATTTTTACAAGGCCGTCACCAACTCCACCACCGCATGGCTTTACGGCTGTTCTGGCGTCAACGCCTCGCTGTTCGGCATCGGAGAGCGTACCGGCAACACGCCTCTGGAGGCCATGGTGTTCGAATATGCCCAGCTGAAGGGCGACTTAAACGGCATGGATACCACCGTCATTACGGAACTCGCCGAATACTATGAGAAGGAGATCGGATACCATATTCCGGAGCGGACGCCTTTCGTCGGGAAAAACTTCAATGTGACCCGCGCGGGGATTCATGCGGACGGTCTCTTGAAAAATGAGGAAATTTATAATATATTTGATACGGAGAAGTTTTTGAACCGTCCGGTGATCTGCGCCGTGTCAAACACCTCCGGTCTTGCGGGAATCGCTCACTGGATCAATGCGCATTACGGGCTGAAGGATGGGAATGCGGTGGACAAGAATTCACCGCTCGTTCATGAGGTGAAGAAGTGGGTAGATCAGGAGTATGCGGACGGCCGTGTGACGGTGCTCACGGATGAGGAACTGACCGCTGTGATCGATGATGTATGCCGGAGGCTGTCCATAAGCCTTTCCGGAAAGGCGGCATCCGGGAATGGAGCACGGGAAAACGGGAAGAAGGAAACGGGTGGACAGGCCGATGCGTGAGAAGAGTGCAGAAAGTACCGTGCATGCAGAAAAAAAGGTTCGCGGCAAAAGCGAAAAAAAGGACGTACTCAGCCAGGCTGCCGAGACGGCGGATAAGTATTCTCTCCGCGGCCGGGTATTCCACAGGCTGCGCGACGATATCCTGAACGGAAAATACCGGGAATATGAAGAACTCAGGGAAGCGGCCATCGCGGAAGAAATGGGCGTTAGCCGTACCCCGGTCCGGGAAGCGCTAAGGCAGCTTGAACTGGAGGGACTGGTTCAGATCATCCCCAATAAAGGGGCCTATGTGACCGGCATCACGGTCAAGGACGTGAAGGATATTTATGCCATCCGTTCTCTGCTGGAAGGGCTGTGCGCGAGATGGGCGACGGAGAACATCAGCGCCGAACAGATGGAAGAAATGGAAGAAAATGTCTATCTGTCCGCCTTTCATGCGGGAAAAGGACATGCCCAGCAGCTCACGGAGCTGGACAATCGTTTTCATGAAATCATGTATGAGGCCTCCGGCAGCAAGATGCTGGAGCATGTGCTTCGGGAATTTCATGAATATGTGCTCCGGGTGAGAAAGCAGACCCTTTCCGACGACACGAGAAGCATCCAGTCCAACGAAGAGCACAGAAGGATCATGGAGGCCATCCGTGACAAGAACGCGGATCTGGCGGAGCAGCTGGCAAACGCCCATATCAAAAACGCCTATTCCAACATGGTTAAAAGCGGCTTATACGAAGCCTACAAGGAACCGGAAAATACCTGAAGAGCGCAGAGCGCTTCGAAATGGAGGAAAGAATGGAAAAAATCAAAATGACAACGCCTCTGGTGGAAATGGACGGAGACGAGATGACCCGAATTCTGTGGAAGATGATCAAGGAGGAACTGCTTTCTCCCTTTATCGAGCTGAACACGGAATACTATGATCTCGGCCTTGCGCACCGCAATGAAACGGACGATAAGGTGACCGTGGAATCTGCGGAAGCCACGAAGAAGTACGGTGTCGCCGTAAAGTGCGCTACCATCACGCCCAATGCCGCCCGTATGACGGAATATGATCTGAAGGAGATGTGGAAGAGCCCCAACGGAACCATCCGCGCCATTCTGGACGGCACTGTATTCCGCGCTCCCATTGTGGTGAAGGGAATCGAGCCCTGCGTCCGCAACTGGGAAAAGCCGATCACCATTGCCCGTCACGCCTATGGCGATGTCTATAAGAATGTGGAAATGAAGATTTCCGGCCCCGGAAAGGCAGAGCTGGTTTTCACAGATGAGAACGGAAACGAACAGCGGGAGACCGTTTTTGATTTCAAGGGTCCCGGCGTCCTGCAGGGGATGCACAACACGGAGGCATCCATCCGCAGCTTTGCCCGCGCCTGCTTCCAGTATGCGGTGAGCACGAAGCAGGATCTCTGGTTCGGAAGCAAGGACACTATTTCCAAGAAATATGACCATACCTTCAAGGATATTTTCCAGGAGACCTATGAAAAGGAATATAAGGAGCAGTTCGACGCGCTGGGCCTGACCTATTTCTACAGCCTGATCGACGACATCGTTGCCCGCATCATGAAGGCGAAGGGCGGCTTCATCTGGGCCTGCAAGAACTATGACGGGGACGTGATGAGCGATATGGTTTCTTCCGCCTTCGGCTCCCTTGCCATGATGACCTCCGTTCTGGTCTCCCCCACGGGCGTATACGAATATGAGGCGGCCCACGGAACCGTGCAGAGACACTATTATAAGTATCTCAAGGGAGAAGAGACCTCCACCAACCCCGTAGCCACCATCTTTGCCTGGACCGGCGCCCTGAGAAAGCGCGGTGAACTGGACGGCATTGAAGCGCTCTGCCAGTTCGCGGACAAGCTGGAGAAGGCCACCATTGATACCATTGAAAGCGGCGTGATGACGAAGGATCTCGCCCTGATCACCACTCTTGAAAAGGTGACCGCATTAAACAGTCAGGATTTCATCCGTGCCATCCGTACCCGGCTGGAAGAGCTGCTTTAACCGCAGCTCCCACACAGGAAACCAGGGGTCTGTAAGCTGGCAGACCCCGGCATGGAGGAAGATTGAAAAATATGAAAAAATTATTTGAGCAGATTATCAAATTCGGGCTGGTGGGCTTTCTCTGCTTTTTCATTGATTATGGCATCATGGTTGCTCTGACGGAGCTTGCCGGAATCAATTCCACCGTTTCCAGCGGAATCTCCTTCTGCGTTTCGGTGGTTGTCAACTATATTCTGAGCGTAACGGTTGTTTTTGATGCGGACAGAGAGGCCAATAAGGCGAAGCAGTTTACCGTTTTTCTGATTCTGAGCGTCATCGGCCTGGGAATCAACACCCTGATCATGTGGGCGGGAACTGGTATCCTGGATCAATATATGGAACGCTCATACAAGCTGGTGAAGATTTTTGCCACGGCAGTGGTGATGGTCTATAATTTCATTACCAGAAAGATTTTTATTGAGAAGAAGGACTGAGAAGGAGCGGGCAGCTTCGGCTGTCCACCTATGGGAAGAAAGAGCAGTTTGGGAGCAGATATCACAAAAAAAGGGATGTCTGCTCCTTTCGTTCACGCATATAATTATGGGCAACTACATTTTTTTAAGTCTTGATCTGATTCCCCGGCTCTTTTCACCTTCCCCGTGATCTGATATAATGGCCTCAGATTGGCGGAAAGCCAAAAAATCAGTAGAAGGGATTATTGTTCATGTATCAGATTTCCAATTTCACCGACAACGATGACATCCGCACACTGGCTTCGCTTGGAGCGTTTACCGTGGTGGAATATGAGAGGGATCTGAGTGTTTCGCCTGCCAGCGCTCAGGAGGCTTATTTCTGCAACGCCATGAATGTAAGAAAACGCCAGGTGATCTGCGACTTGTCCAAATCCCATGTCACTGTGCAGGCGGGGGCCATGCAGTGGACCGTGGGAAACGTGAATGCTACGACAGGGATTAAGGGAGTGGGCGACCTGTTTGGCAAGGCGGTACGCGGCAAGGTGACCGGAGAATCGGCCATTAAACCGGAATATACCGGAGATGGGATTCTGGTTCTGGAGCCCACATACCGTCACATCCTTCTTGTGGACTTAAAGGACTGGAACGGCAGTATTGTCCTTGACGA
>ERZ1643249.2863-NODE-2863-length-15719-cov-6.743041_pt1 | contig 15719 bp, 13 predicted proteins | sample MGYA00579263_ERZ1643249 | MGnify/ENA primary metagenome ERZ1643249 (study PRJEB29033, sample SAMEA4952264) | chicken gut metagenome | biome: Broiler Chicken; feature: Gastrointestinal Tract; material: Caecum | place: Ireland | collected 2018 | study: Broiler...
ATAGCCAAAAAGTATTTTCATTTTCTGGAAAAGCGGGTATAATATGATCGGAAAAAACTTTTATACGGAAAAACCATGGAGACGATCGAGAACAAAACGTTTGACGAAGAGCGCGCACTGTACGCGAGCGACGGCGTGACGGTGAAACACTGCCGTTTCGACGGACCCGCCGACGGCGAGAGCGCATTCAAAGAGAGCAGGAACATTGCGGCGGAGGACTGTTATTTCAACCTCCGCTACCCCTTCTGGCATACGCGCGGGCTGACCGTGCGCGGCTGCGAAATGACGGAGAAATGCCGCGCCGCGCTCTGGTATTCGGAGCATATCCGCGTGCGCGATACCGCCATGCACGGCATTAAGGCGCTCCGCGAGTGCCGCGACGTTTCTCTTGAAAACTGCGATATTATATCCCCCGAGTTCGGCTGGTCGAGCGAGCGCGTGACCATGAAGAACTGCACGGCGGAGAGCGAATACTGTTTCCTCCGCGCGAAGAACCTCGACCTTGAAGGCGTGCAGTTCCGCGGGAAATACTCCTTCCAATACGTGGAAAACGCCACGATTTCGGACAGCGTTTTGGAGACGAAGGACGCCTTCTGGCACACGAAAAACGTGACCGTGCGCAACTGCGTGATACGGGGCGAATATTTAGGTTGGTATTCGGACGGGCTGACGCTCATCGACTGCAAGATCATCGGCACGCAGCCCCTTTGCTACTGCAAAAACCTGCGCCTTTTCAACTGCGAAATGGAGGGCGCGGATCTCGCGTTCGAGAAATCGGACGTGCATGCCGACCTCATTTCGCCCGTGATCAGCGTCAAGAACCCGAAGCGCGGCTATATCCGCGTCCCCGCCGTCGGCGAGATCATCCGCGACGACCCCGCCGCCCGCGGCAGGATCGTCCTTACAGAGCCGCAGGAAGCAAAAAAGCGCGCATAAAGCGCGCTTTTTTCATACATTCAAAGACGTTTCCCGCAGTATTCTGAAAACAATGCGGAAACTTAATACCCCAGAAACTCCACGCCTTTTAAAAGCACGTCGTTCACGATCTCGTTGGAGAGCGAGTAGAAGATGATTTTTCCGTGGCGGTCGGTGCGCACCATGCCCGCGTCCTTCAAAAAGCGGAGCTGGTGGCTGACCGTCGTCTGATTGATGCCCAGCACGCGGGAAATATCCGTAACGCACATTTCCGATATGGCGAGCGCGGAGAGAATGCGCAGGCGCGTACTGTCTGAAAAAATCGAGAAAAACCGAACCAAAAGCGTGAGCACCTCTCCGTCGGGAACGTACCCCTCGATCATATCCTGCGTGCGTCTGTCCAATAAGAGCGTCTGCATAGCCGCCTCCCGTACCGTTTGCCCCATAATAACACCTGCACGCTTGCGCACGCATGGAAGATATGACGAAACACAGCGTATTTTGTCAGAAACCCCGCGCGGAGAACGAAATATAAAAAAAGCGCGGTCTCCGTTCGGAGAGACCGCACTTTTGCCGCCTTGCGCCGTTTACTTGATTTCCGTCACCTCATAACCCGCCTCTTTGACGGCGGCTTTGAGCGCGTCGTCCGCAACCTCCGCGTTCAGCGTGACGACGGCGCGCTTCTTCTTCAAGTTGACGTCCGTCTTCTCCACGCCTTCCACGGCGTTCAGCGCGTCCGTCACGTGCTTCACGCAGTGCATACACATCATTCCTTCGATCGTAAGCGTCTTTTTCATTGCAATATCTCCTTGTTCGGCGGTTTCCGCCGTGATTTCCTTCTTTTTCCGCAGAAAGCGGGTGAGCCGCAGGGCGTTTAAGACCACGAACAGCGAAGAAAGGCTCATCGCCGCCGACGCGATCATCGGGTTGAGCGTAACGCCCGCCCACGCGAAACACCCCGCCGCCAGCGGAATGCAGATGACGTTATAGAAAAACGCCCAGAACAAATTCTCCTTGATGATGCGCATGGTGCGGCGCGCCAAGGCGAACGCACGGGGCGCGGCGGCAAGGTCGCCGCCCATGAGCACGATGTCCGCGCTCTCGATCGCCACGTCCGTGCCGTTGCCCATGGCAATGCCGACGTCCGCCTCTTTGAGCGCGGGGGAATCGTTGATGCCGTCGCCGATCATCGCAACCCCCTTTCTCGCCTTCCCGTGGAGCTGCGCGCTCTGCGCCTTATGCTCCTTTACATAGGTCAGCTTATCTTCGGGGAGCACTTCCGCATATACCATGTCCGCGGGAATGCCCGCGCGCTCCGCAATATACCGCGCGCACGCGGCGTTGTCGCCCGTGAGCATGTACGCCGTCATGCCGAGTTCTTTGAGTGCGGCAACCGCCTCTTTGCTCCCCGCTTTAAGCGTATCGGCAAGCGCGAACGTTGCAAGAATCTTCTCTTCATCCGCAAGGAAGAGCACCGTTTTCCCCTCTGCGGAGAGCCGCCCGAACTGCGCCTTGCGCTCGTCCGAAAACAGCCCGCGCTCCGCCATCATGCGGTCGTTGCCCAGAAAGTAGGTCTTGCCGTCCACCTCGCCGCGCGCGCCCTGCCCGACGACGTACTCCACGCCCTGCGCTTCGCCGCCCGCGCCGCAGTACTCCACAATGCACTGCGCAAGCGGATGGTTGAGCTTGCTCTCCACGGCGGAGGCAATGCGCCTGACTTCCGCCTCGTCGCCGTACGCCTCGAAAAATACGACGCGCGGCTTTCCCTCCGTAATGGTCGCCGTCTTGTCGAGCAGGACGGTATTCACGTCGGCGGCGCGCTGCAAGGCTTCCGCGCTCTTGACGAGCACGCCGAGGCTCGCGCCCCGCCCCGTTGCCGCCATGACCGCGACGGGCGTTGCAAGCCCCAGCGCGCACGGGCAGGAGATCACGATGACGCTCACGCCGAAATTGAACGCCGCCGCCACGTCCCACGTGGAAAACAGCCATGCAAGAAAGGTGATCAGCGCAACGGAGAGCACCGCAGGAACGAAGATCGCCGAAATCTTATCGGCAAGTTTCTGAATGGGCGCTTTGCTCGCGCCCGCCTCGCGCACCATGCGGATAATGGAAGAGAGCATGGTATCTTCCCCCACTTTTTCCGCCCTGATTTTGAGATACCCGCCCGTCACGAGCGAGGCGCTCACGGCGCGGCTACCCTCGAAGAGTTCGACGGGCAGGCTCTCGCCCGTGACCGCCGACTGATCGACAAAGGCGTGCCCCTCTGTCACAACGCCGTCCACGGCGATGGATTCGCCCTGTCTGACGACGAGCGTATCGCCCGCCGCCACGTCCGCAAGCGCGATTTTCTCCTCTTTTCCCTCCCGCTCGACGGTGACGGTATCGGGCGCAAGGCGGCGGAGTTTTTCGATCTCCCGCCCCGTGCGGCGTTTGCTCTTATCTTCCAGCCATTTGCCCAGCGTGACGAGCGTGACGATCATCGCCGCAGACTCGAAAAAGAGCGTCGGCTCTTCGGGCGTCAGAATCGCCATGACGAGGCTGTACACGAAGGAGACCGCCGCGCCCAGCGTGACGAGCGTATCCATATTCGGCACGAGCTTGACCGCCGCGCGCACGCCGCTCACGAAAAACTGCCCGTTGATGAGGAGAATGAGCAGCGTCAGCCCCACCTGAAAGCCGTAATTCAGCCAGCCGTGCGGCACGGGAATGCCCATCATATGCCCCATGGAAAGGTACATTTCGGGAATGAGCAGAATGAGGGAAAGCACAAAGCGCACGCCGAGCGTGAACTTCTTTTTCTTCTTTTCGGGAACCGCGCCGAAGTCGTACGCGCCGTACCCGAGCGCGGAAACCGCGCTCTTGATGCGCGCGTCGGAGACGACGCTCTCGTCGAAGGAGACTTCCATGCTCTCGCCCATGAGCGAGACGGAGCAAGCCTCCACCCCTTTGAGTTTGGAGACGGTGCGCTCGATGCCCGAAGAGCACGCCGCGCACGTCATTCCCGTGACGGAATATTTTTTCTTCATATCCACCTTCCTTCCGTCAGTTGAGTTTTTTGATGAGTTCCACCGTCTCTTTGACGATATTCTCGTCCCCCGCGCGGATCTTTTCGCTGACGCAGGTGCGCATATGATCTTCCAGCACGAGATACCCGAACGACCGCACGGCGCTCTCCACCGCGGAGACCTGCACGAGCACTTCGCCGCAGTAGCGGTTTTCCTCGATCATCTTTTTGATGCCGCCGAGCTGCCCCATGATGCGGTTGAGCCGATTGACGAGCGAACGCACCTCCTCGTCGCCGCGCGGCGTTTCTTTATAATGGTTTTCACACTTTTCGCACGTTTCCATTTTCTTTTCTCCCTGTATATTTTACCCCGTACGGGTATTTTTATTATACCCCCTATTGGTATTTCTGTCAAGTATTTTTTTACAAAAAAGCGGCAGGACAAAAAATCTGCCGTTTTTTGATACAAACAAAAAAGAGCGGCAACGCTCTGCCGCTCCTCAGGGTTACATTACTTCTTTTCAAACTGAGATTTGGGCGCGCCGCAGATCGGGCAAGTCCAATCGTCGGGAAGCTCCTCGAAGGGCGTTTCCCCGTCGTACTCGTACTTGCAGATTTTGCACACGTATTTGCCCGCGCTCTTCTCTTCCGCCTGATAGGTGGGCGCGTTCGCCGCCGTCTTGCCTTTGAGCACCTTATGGTAGTAGGCGTACGTCATGGGCGCGTCCTTTCTGAGCACGTCCGCGTCCAGCACCTCTCCCAAGAATACGGTGTGCGTCGCCGTCTCCATCTTATCGATGACTTTGCAGGAGAACCAGCACACGCAGTCGTCGATCACGGGCATTTTCCCGCGCACGGCGTACGGCGTTTCGGCGAATTTATCCGTATCCTTCGACGAAGCAAAGCCGAACCTGCCGATGAGCTTGGGATCGACGTTCTCGCCGAGCACGGCGATCGCGAACCGCCCCGTATCGCTCACGCACTTGTTGGTGTAGTTGCCGTGATTGAGCGAGACCGCGATGGTCGCGGGCGACGAAGTGATCTGCATCGCGCTGTTGGCGACGCAGCCCACGGGACGCCCTTCGTCCCACGAAGTGCATACGTACACGCCGTACGAAAGATTGTAAAAAGCCGTCTTGTTCATAGTTTATTTCCCTCCCTGATCATTTGCTCTGTCAATAATCGTCTCATCCAACGCGGAATCCTGCCGCAGATACGCCGGAACGCTCTCCAACTGCGCGTACGTTTTGACGCGCTTGTCCCCCGCGGGCAGTTTGCGAACGAGACCGTCTACATACGATTCCGCGTTCACGTTGATGACGAGAAGCGCGATAATGATGACGGACAGCACGAGCGCGACCGCAACGAAGGAAGTCGTGAGCCACATGAACAGCGCGGAAACGGCGGTTGCCGCCGCAAGAACGGCGATCTGAGATACCCAGACCCACACACAGTTTCCGAGATTGACGACCTTGCGGAAACGGATCTTCCCGTGTCCGTGCAGCAGATACGCCTCGAACAGCGCGACGAACCCGAATGCGAGCGCGCCCGCGATCCCCGAGAGGACCGCGCCCGCCGTGGAAACGGTCATCAGCCATGTGACGAACGCAATCAGCGTGACGGTGAGCACGGCGTCCGCGATCGAAGCGATCCAGAACCCCCAAAAACCGCGCCTGACCGTACTTTTGCGCACAAAATAGTTTGTAACAAAGTAGCCGATGACGACGCTGGCAGCCACGCACAGGACGAGCGCGACAAGATCCGCCAAGAGCGCCATCGCCACATTCGCGGCGATGGAAACGACCTGCTCTTCGAGCGCGGCAGCCTCCTCGACGGTGAGCTGCAAGAACTCCGCAATGCGCGCCGCGATCCAATCGCCGTCCATAAGAAAGGTGAGCGTACCAAGCGGTTCGCTCCAATCGAGTTCGCGGAGGGACGCAATGACGAAACCGATCAGATTATCGACCTGCGCCTCCGTGCCGTCTACAAGTTCCGAAAGCTGCACCGCGATATAGTCCGCCTGCGTGACAAGTTCGTTCAAAAAGAGCTGCACGCCGAACAGAAATCCGAGGAAAATACAGCCCAGCGGCACAAAAATGTACACGAGGCACTTAAAAAAATTCTTTAATGAATTTCCGACCATCTGCACGGCGCCGCCCTCCTCTCTCCGGAACAACTGTATGAAAAGAAGCGGGCTTCCGAAAAGTCCGCTTCCTCGATTGTATCTCGCTTACTTCGTCTCCTGCTGCTCGGCAACGACTTCTTTGCCGTCGTAGTAGCCGCAGTTCTTGCACACGCGGTGCGCAACTTTCAGCTCGTGGCAATGCGGGCACTCGACGAGCTCGGGCGCCGTAGCCTTGTAATTGGCAAAACGCTTGTTGGTTCTGCTCTTCGACTGCTTTCTCTTAGGGACTGCCATTCTCTTTCACCTCTTTTTATTCGTTTTCCCATTGCGTACACGCATCGCACAGAAGCCTTGCGGGGAGCGCGAACATCACGGAATCGCGCATCAGCTCCGTAAGATCGATCTTACCGCCTGCGTAACCGTAATTTTCGCCGTCGCTTTCGCCGGGGAAGAAAACTCCTTCCACGTCGCCCGTAAACCGCGCACGCGCCTCGCTGAGGCACCGCGAACAGGCGCCTTTCAACACGAACGCGATGCGCCCCGTCACTTCGACGCTATCGTCCTCAAAAATACGATAGGTGAGTTCCGCCTCTGTTTCCCCTTCAAATCCGACGAACGGGATATCGAGAAGATCCGCGTCCGCCGCGAAGGTAAATGCGAGCGCACCCTCTGAAATTTTTTTCGCCGTTAATTTACGGACGTCGATTTCAGGGATCATTGACTTACAAAAGTATAGGCGATTTGCGCTGCTTTGTCAATCTTTTTTCACGCCCATTTGCAAGATTTTACAAAAATCAGAGGAGCGCAGCCGTCTCGCGCGCGATGACGAGTTCTTCGTTGGTCGGAATGACGAGCACTTTGACGCGCGACCCGTCTTTGGAGACCTCGTGAATGGCGCCGTCGTTTTTGTAGTTGTTCTTCGCCTCGTCGATTTCGATGCCGAAGAACTCCATATCTTTGAGAATGGACGCGCGGATATGCGGCGTATTCTCGCCGACGCCCGCCGTGAACACGATCACGTCCAGCCCGCCGAGCGCAGCCATGTACGAACCGACGTACTTCTTGCAGGCGTAGGAGAACATATTCAGCGCGAGCTGCGCGCGGTAGTTGCCCTCTTTCGCCGCCGCCGTGAGGTCGCGGTAGTCGGAAGAGACGCCCGAAATGCCCAGCATACCGCACTTTTTATTGAGGTAGGTGAGCCCGTCGTGAATGTTCATGCCCTTCTTGCGGCAGAGGAACTCCACGGCAGCCGCGTCGATGTCGCCGCTGCGCGTTCCCATGGGAACGCCCGCAAGGGGCGTGAAGCCCATCGACGTATCGATGCACTTTCCGCCGTCCACCGCGGAGATGGACGAGCCGTTGCCCAGATGGCAGGTGATGATTTTCAGCTCCTCGGGTTTCTTGCCGAGGTACTCCGCCGCCGCCTGCGAAACGTACTTGTGCGAAGTGCCGTGCGCGCCGTATTTGCGCACCTGATAGGTCTTGTAATCGTCGTAATCGATGGCGTAGAGATAGGCGTAGTCGGGCATCGTCGCGTGGAAGGACGTATCGAACACGAGCGCCATCTTCTTATCGGGCATGACCGCGCGGCAGGCGTTCACGCCGAGGATCGCCGCGGGGTTGTGAAGCGGCGCAAGTTCCGCGATCTCGTCCATCGTCTTCATGACCTCGTCGGTGACGAGCGTCGTCTTTTTGAACGCCTCGCCCGACGCGACGACGCGGTGACCGACTGCGTCGATCTCGTCCATCGATTTGATGACGCCCGCCTCGCCGTCGATCAGTTCGTTTAAAACGAGCTGGATCGCCTGCGTGTGGTCTTTGATCTCTTTTTCGATGACGAATTCCTTCCCGCCCGCCTTGTGCGTGAGCTTGCCGCCCTTGATGCCGATGCGCTCGACGGTGCCTTTTGCCAGCACTTCCTCCGTCTCGTTGTTGATGAGCTGATATTTGAGCGAAGAGCTGCCTGCGTTAATGACAAGAATTTTCATAATTCTCCGTTCCCCTTTGCGTTTTTTTCTTTGGTGAATTTACTGATCGTCGCGGACCTGCAACGCGGTGATCGCCACGGCGCACACGATGTCCGAAGCCTTGCACCCGCGCGAAAGGTCGTTGAGCGGTTTTGCGAATCCCTGACAGATGGGTCCGATCGCCTGGAAGCCGCCGAGGCGCTCCGCGATCTTATAGCCGATATTGCCCGCTTGCAGATCGGGGAAGATGCACACGTTCGCGTGACCCGCGACCCGCGACTTGGGCGCTTTGAGCGCGGCGACTTCGGGCACGATGGCGGCGTCGAATTGCAGTTCGCCGTCCAGCGCGAGATCGGGCGCCTTTTCCTTGGCGATGCGCGTCGCTTCCTGCACGAGCGTGACGTTGTCGTGCTTTGCGCTGCCCATCGTGGAGAAGGAAAGCATTGCCACGCAGGGCTCGATCCCCGCGATCTCCTTCGCGCTTCTCGCCGTCGCGATGGCGCAGTCCGCAAGCCCTTCCGCCGTATAGGTGGGGTTCAGCCCGCAGTCCGCAAAGAAGATCAGCCCGTCGTTAAGATATTTGTTCCCGCCCGCGGGTGCGATCATCAGATTGAAGCTGGAAACAGCGCTCACGCCGGGCGCGGTCTTGATGATCTGCAACCCGGGGCGCAGCGTGTTCGCGGTGGAGTGGCACGCGCCCGAGACAAGCCCGTCCGCGTCGCCCGCTTTGAGCATCAGCGCGCCGAAGAACGTGCTGTCTTTCGCCTGTTCGAGCGCCTGCTCGGGCGTCATGCCCTTCGCCTTGCGCAGTTCGTATAAGAGGTCGGCGTACTCCTGCAATTTGGGGGAGGACGCGGGATTGATGATCTCGACGCCTTCGAGATCGACGTCGGGATTCGCCGCGCGGATCTCCGATTCCTTGCCGAGAAGGACGATCTTTGCGACCTTCTCTTCCACGCAGCGCTGCGCCGCCTCGACGACGCGCTGATCCTCGCCTTCGCACAGCACGATCCTGCGCTGTTTTTCCCCCGCGCGCTTTTTCAGATCTTCCACGATCGAGCCGCTTTCAACAAGCTTTCTTCCAAACGCTTTGACTTTACGCATGAAGTCTGCCATAAAAAATTCTCCTTAAACTCTTTCTTTTTCCCCGCGTTTCATGTATAATGAGAGCGGAAGAACAATCACGCTCTTATTATACACCTTTTTGCGCAACTTGTAAAGAACACGAGGGAAATTTCAATGAAATATTGTGCGGTAATTTGCGAATATAACCCCTTTCACAACGGGCATAAATACCAACTCGGACAGATCCGCGAACAAAGCGGATGCGACGGCATTCTCTGCATCATGAGCGGGAATTTCACGCAGCGGGGAGACGCAGCGGTCTTTGACAAATACGAGCGCGCGAAGCACGCCGTCGAGGGCGGCGCGGACGTCGTATTGGAACTGCCCGCGGCGTTCGCCGTCTCCTCGGCGGAGTACTTTGCAAAGGGCGCGGCGCATATCCTCTCGTCCCTCCCCTGCGTGACCCGCCTCGCCTTCGGCTGCGAGAGCGGAACGAAGGAGGATTTCCTGCGCACCGCGCGCGCAACGCTCAACGAGAGCAAGCAGTTCAAGGCGGCGCTCAAAGAGAACATGAAGGACGGCACTTCCTACGTCCGCGCGCGCAACGCAGCTCTCCTCGCCGCGGGCGCAGACGTGGACGAGGCGCTCCTCTCCTCCCCAAACAACATTCTCGGAACGGAGTACTGCCGCGTCCTGCTCGCGGCGGGAAGCGCGATCGAACCGCTCCCCATTCCGCGCGTGGGCGGCGGGTACGCCGATACGGCGCTCTTCAAGGACTTCTCGTCCGCAACCGCGCTGCGCGGCGCGATGCGGGACGGCTCGCGCAAGGCGAAAAAGGCGCTGAAAAACAATCTGCCCCCGCACGTCTGGCGGGCGGCGCTCGGGTACGCCCCCACGCCCTACGAAAAGGCTGCGCTCGCCGCGCTCGTTGCGGCGGACGAAGCGACAATCGCGCGCTGCCCCGACTGTTCCGAGGGCTTGGAAAACCGCCTGAAATCCATTGCGCGGAGCACGCCCGCGTACGACGAAATGCTGAAAAAAGTCGTCTCCAAGCGATACACGATCGCACGGCTCAAACGCATTCTCGCGCAGAACTTCCTCAAAATCACCCGCGAGGCGGTGCAGGACTTTGCGGAAGCGCCGCTCTACTATAAGACGCTCGCCGTCAGGAGTTCCGCCGCGGAAGAGATTTTAAGCGATCTGAACGGCGGCGCGTTCCCCGCCGTCGTGCGCAAGAGCGACTTCAACAAGCTGACGAAGTCCGCGCTCGAATGCTTCCTGACGGACGTGCGCGCAAACGACCTGTACAACGTTCTGACGGGCGTTGCGACAAACGAATACGAGACGAAATTCGCATAACGCCGCCTTCCATACAGAGATAAGGCGCGCCCGCGGCAGTCTGCCGCGGGCGCGCATTCTTTACTGTGCGTATGTTATGCGTGAACTGCCGCATAGTAGCGGTAACCGCCCGCAAAGTTGAAGCAATCGAACCCGTTCTGCGCGAGAATGCGGCACGCGAGATAGCTGCGGAGCCCGCTCTGGCACATGACGTACACCTTCTTGCCCCTGTCAAGCTCGGAGAGCCGTTCGCGCAGTTCGTCGAGCGGCAGATTGAAAAAGCCGTCGGCATGCCCGCGCGCGTACTCTCCGCGCGTGCGCGTATCGAGCAGAAGCACGCTCCCGTCCTTGGACAATGCGGCGAGATCTTCATAGAAGAACTGTTTCACCCTCCCCGAAAGCACGTTGTCGATCATATATCCCGCCATGTTCACGGGGTCTTTCGCCGACGAATAGGGCGGCGCGTAGGCAAGGTCCAGATCTTTGAGTTCGTCCGCCGTCATACCTGCGCGGATGGCGGTCGCAAGCACGTCGATGCGCTTATCCGTCCCCGCGCCGCCGACGATCTGCGCGCCGAGAATGCGCCGCGTACCCCGTTCAAACAGCACTTTCATCGTCATGAGCTGCGCCCCGGGATAATAGGTCGCGTGATTGGCGGGCGAGAGGATCACTTTATCGTAGTCGAGCCCCGCGGCGCGCGCCGCCTTTTCGTTCAGCCCCGTGTTCGCCGCCGTCCGCGAGAACACCTGAATGACGGAAGAGCCCTGCGAGCCGCGATACTCGCTCGGAATGCCGCAGATGTTGTCCGCCGCAATGCGCCCCTGTTTGTTTGCAGGTCCTGCGAGCGCGATGAGCGTCTTTGCGCCCGTCACGAAGTGCCGCACTTCCACCGCGTCGCCCGCGGCGTAAATATCGGGGTCTGACGTGCGCATATGCGCGTCGGTCACGATGCTCTCCTTCATGCCGAGTTCCAGCCCCGCCTCCTTGGCGAGCTGCGTATCGGGCGTGACGCCGAGCGCGATGACGGCGAGGTCGGCGTTAATCTCCCCGTTTTTCGTGCAGACGACAAGCTGTTTTTCCGCGCGCAGTCCCTCGAAGGGCGTGTTCAGCCGAAGATCGACGCCCCGCGCAATGAGTTCCGCGTGCAGAAAGCACGCCATGTCTCTGTCGAGCGGCGCGAGAACGTGGTCGCCGCGCTGAATGAGCGTGACGTGAACGCCCCGCCGCACGAGGTTTTCCGCCGTCTCCAATCCAATGAAACCGCCGCCCACGACGACCGCCGTGCGGGGCTTGTTCCCCGCCACAAAGTCGTGCAGGGCGAGGGTATCTTCCACCGTGCGGAGCGTAAACACGCGCGGGTCCGCCGTCTGTGCCGCCGCGGGAATCACGGGCTTTGCGCCGGGCGCGAGGAGCAGTTTATCGTAGCTCTCCTCGTACGTCCTGCCCGTCGCGAGGTCGCGCACCGTCACGCGCCTGCCCGCGCGGTCGATCTTCACCGCCTCGTGCCCCACGCGCACGTCTACGCGGTAGCGCGCGAAAAAGGACTGCGGCGTTTGGAGCGTGAGCGCGTCCTCTTCCCCGATCGTGCCGCCCACATAATAGGGCAGTCCGCAGTTGGCGTAGGAGACGTACCCCGTGCGTTCGAGCATGACGATCTCGGCGCGCTCGTCCAGCCTGCGGATGCGCGCCGCGGCAGTCGCGCCGCCCGCAACGCCGCCGATAATGACAACTTTCATAAAAATCTCCCTGAAAACTCCCGCGCAAAGACGCTTGCGCGGGAACATAATCGCGTTTTAATGCAGTTCGCGGATCACACCCAGACGATAGGCTTCCAGAAGATCGGAAAGTTCGCCGATCATCTCCTGCATCCGATGCCCCTCGTCCGTATCGCGGATGGAGAGGCGGTAATTCGTCTTTTGCACCACTTCGGTGACGGAGTGAATGTCGCTCTCGTTCCGGATCGCCTCTTCCGTCGAGCGGAACGGCTCGTAGGCGACGAGACGCATTCCGTACGAATTGCTGATGAGCGTATAGCCCGCGATGCCCGTCTCCCGCTGATAGGGTCGGGACATTCCGCCGTCGATCATCAGCAGCCTTCCGCCGCACTTGATGGGCGTTTCGCCGTTTTTGAGGTGCACGGGCATATGACCGTTGATGATATGCGCCGCGGGCGAATCGGGATCCAAGCCGAACTCCTTCAAAATGGCGGAGATCACCTTGTTGTCGTTGAGGTAGTTGTAGTACGAATTTTTTGCCTCGTAATAACAGCTCGTATCCTTCACGAAATAGCGCTCGAACGTCGTCATGCGCTCCTTGCCGTAGAGCGGGGAATTTTCGTTCGCCCACAGGAACCACATGGTGTCCTGCCCGAACGTCTTTTCGTCGCCGTCGGGCAGATAATAGCCCTTGCGCGCCCAGCTCTCCAACTCGTCGAACAGCGCTTTTCCGCTGTAAAAGTTCTCCCCGATCTGCACCTTTTTGAAGGAGCCGTCCTCTTCGAGCGGCACGCAGCCGTGGTACAGCAGATTGCCGTTGTAGGTGCGGTACATACTTCCGCGCATGAAGAGGTAGGAGACGTGCCGCTGCAACTTTTCGCTGTTGACAAAGGCGTAGCGGAGCTTTTTCATGACAAGCTCCTCCCCCGCCGAGAGCGCGTACGGGTCTGCGGGGTCGATCGTCGGGAAGTTTTTATCCTCCAACGGATACGCCTTGCCGTCGATGGTCACCGTTCCCGCTTTGCGGTCGATCTTATCCAGCAGGCGGCGCCCCTCCATTTTATATTCGGGATGGCGCGCGATGAGCTGCCCTTCCAGCTTGAACAGAATGATCGTGATCGCCTTGTGGATCTTGCGGTCCATGTCGGGATCGTACGGCTCGTAACTTTGCGAACCGTTGATGACGAAGCAGTCGCACGGGTCGCCCGCGTAGGTGTCGAGCGCGAACTTTGCAAGCGGCAGAAGGTTGATTCCGTAGCCGTTTTCGATGGTGTTGAAGTTGCCGTACTTTGCCGAAATGCGCACCACGGAAGCGATACAGGCAAGACTTCCGCTTGCCGCGCCCATCCAGCAGATATCGTGATTCCCCCACTGAAAATCCACGTTATCGAACCCGAGCAGGGTATCCATGATGATATGCGCCCCGGGACCGCGGTCGAACAGGTCGCCCAGAATGTGAATGCGGTCGACCACCAGCCGCTGAATGACGTTGCAGAACGCGATCACGAAGTGTCTGGCGCGCTTTGTGGAGATGATCGCGGAGATGATGCCGTTATAGTACGCCTCCTTGTCCTCGACCTCCTCTTTTTCGCTCAAAAGTTCTTCGATGATATAGGCGTAATCGTGCGGCAGTTCCTTCCGCACCCGCGAGCGGGTATATTTGGAGGCGATACGGCGGTTGACGCGCACAAGGCGGTAAATCGTCGTCTTATACCAGTCGTCGAGGTCCTCTTCCGTCGCCTCGATCTGCGCGAGCTTCTGCTCGGGGTAGTAGATGAGCGTGGCGAGAGACTTTTTCTCCTTCATCGAGAGCGAGCCTTTGAATTCCTCTTCGATCTTTTTGCGGATAGACCCCGACCCGTTTTTCAGGATATGGAGAAAAGGCTCGTATTCTCCGTGAATATCCGTGATGAAGTGCTCCGTGCCCTTCGGAAGATTGAGCGCGGAAGAGAGATTGATGATCTCCGTCGCTGCGTCGGCAGCGGCGGGAAACTGAACGGAGAGCCGTTCGAGATACCGTTTATCCTGCATATTCATTCCCCTTTGTTTTATTATACCGCAACTTCGCGCAGATTGCAAGATGCAAATTTCATTTTTTTGCTTCCCCGCCATCGCTCATCAGACTCCCGCCGCCCCTGCGGCAGCATACCTTTCTGCGCTTATCCCCCTCCAAAAAATCCATAAAACGTACCCGCAAAGAAAAACCCTGCGAAAATCGCAGGGTTTTTATGCTTTTCTTCGTCAGTCGGTCGTTTCGGCGGAATAATCCGTACCCACAAGCCCGTCGCCCGAAATGGTGGAGTAGTTGTTCATGAACATTGCCATGCTGCGCACCGGATCGGAATGTCCGAGCGAAGTGATGGTGAAACCGGACTTATTCTGATCGTTGAGCCATGCCGTGCGCACAACGCCGTAGTACACATTCTCTTCGCTGTTGTACGTGCCCGTGCCTTTCAGCGTTTCGGTAAACTCGAACTTGATATAGCCGTTTCCGTACATCTTCCACGTTCCGATCTCTTCGCCTGCCGAAAGCGTTCCGTCTGCACCCGCCGTCGATTCAAAGATCTTACCGGTGTTGCCGCCCTCGTCTCTCGAAAGCAACACCGTGCGGGACTTGTTCGCCGCCGTAATATCGCTGCTCGAAGCGCCGATCGAATTATCGCGCACGATGCTGGTGAGAACGACCATCTCGAACTTGTAGTAGTCGCCCGCCTTCTCGGTGTAGGTGAACAGCTCGTCCGCCGAAACGCCGCGGGCGGATTCGCCCGCATAGCGGTTGGGGTTGATACAGATATCGCCGTAGCTGTTGAGATAGTACTGGTGAAGCTGAACGGTAAAGCTCCCCGCCGCCCCGCTTTGGCGCGTGATATACGCCGCAACATTCGTGCCGCTGTTCGTTGTGAACAGATCGTTATGCCCGGGCAGAATGGCGTCAAGCTCGGGGCTTGCATCGGGCTTGTTCGTCCACTCGAAAGAGCCCATGTACTTGTTGCCCTGATTGCTGGTATTCGAATTCCATGTACTCGTATTCCAGACGAGCCCACCGTTGACGGAGGTGTACAGCCCCATGACGTTCTCGCTTCTGCCGCCCCACATCTGATAGTTATCGGCAAGCGGATCGTAGGAGTGCATGGAGTAGTAGAACGTCTTGCCGCTGCCTTCGAGCGCGTTGCCCTCTTCGCCCATCAGCGTCACGTTGTCGTGACGGGCGATGACGGGCGCCTCCATGAACTGCTTGGAAATGTTCTTTCCGTAGTAGTCGTGCGACCAGCCGACCGCATTGCCGTTCTCGTCCTTATAGGTGGTGAACAGTTCCTCCACCTGATCTCTGTAACCGAAAATCGTCTCGTGCGTCTGCCAGCTGTTCTGACCGTCCTTGCGCAGACCCGTTGCGGGGTCGAGTTCGAGGATATAGTTGCCCGAACCGAAGGAACCGTACGCCATGTACATTTTGCCGTCGGGTGAATAGATGATCTGCGGGTCGATGCCGTTGACGTTGCCGTAATATTCGTTTTGCTTGGCATCAACGTTAACATCGATGCTCGACTGCATCAGAACGACGGGCTGATTATCCTTCATGACGGGCTTGA
>ERZ1643249.2864-NODE-2864-length-15708-cov-5.996167_pt1 | contig 15708 bp, 15 predicted proteins | sample MGYA00579263_ERZ1643249 | MGnify/ENA primary metagenome ERZ1643249 (study PRJEB29033, sample SAMEA4952264) | chicken gut metagenome | biome: Broiler Chicken; feature: Gastrointestinal Tract; material: Caecum | place: Ireland | collected 2018 | study: Broiler...
TCCATAGGAAAAATTCCCTGTTTTTGCCAAAAAAATAGCAAAAACCCTGAAAAACTCATCGTTTTTCAGGGTTTTTACAGTGGACAGCATTTTTATCCACTAAACATGGTGTGAAGAATGGGACTTGAACCCACACGGATTTCTCCATACGCCCCTCAAACGTACGCGTCTGCCAGTTCCGCCATCCTCACAAGCGAGATTTATTTTACTATATTCTAAGAAAAATGTCAAGCAAAGGAATAGCTAATTTTGTAACATTTCCAAAAAAATTTTACTCGCCTGACATAATTCTCCGTCTCAGCGTAAGGGATCTTATCAAGTACCGCACCGTTTTCGGAAAAAGCCTCGTCCCTTAGCCAACGAGCAACGGTGCCTTCCCCCGCATTATAGGCGGCAAGAGCCGTCTCCGCCTCCGAAAATCTGCCGAGAAGATATTTGAGATACCAACAGCCGAGACGTATGTTGCAGGCGGGGTCAAAAAGATCGATCTCCTCTTCTCTTAATTTTTCGGCGGCAAAAGCCGCGGTCGACGGCATGAGCTGCATGAGCCCGACCGCTCCCGCATCGCTCTTTGCCTGCGGAGAAAAACTGCTTTCCGTGCGGATTACCGCATATACAAGCGGCTGTTCCAGCCCGAACTCACGACAGGCGGCGGCGATCTCAGCGTCATACTTTTTCGGCACAACTCCCGAATAAAAGATCAAAGCGAGCGCAACGCTCAAAAGCACCGCCGCGGCGCAGACCGAAAATCTAATCAGTAATTTTCCCGACGATCTCATGAACGATCCCCTCTGTCTTCTTTTCCAACGAAAGCAGATCGCCGTCGTTGTATAGTACAGTATGCGCAGGATCGACGATTTTTGTATAGTCAAATTGTTTGTTTATTCTCGCGAGCACTTCATCGCGCGAAATTCCGTCGCGCGACATCACCGACGCAATGCGCGTTTCCATATCCCGCATCACTACGATGACCCTGTCAAAATCACGCTCGTATCCGCCTTCAAACAACAGCGGCACCTCCGCAAACACGACGGGCGCAGGCGCTTTTTCCATAGCCTCATACATACGGCGCATGATGCGCGGGTGCAAGATGTTCTCGAGCGCCTTTCTCTTCATGTCGTCCGCAAAGACGGCACGGGCAAGGGCGCGGCGATCGGGTATCCCGCCGTAACAGCACTCGGGAAAGCGCGCCGCAACTTCCTTGCGAACATCCTCTTCCCCAAAAATTTCATGTGAAAAAACATCCGCCGAAAAGACGGGATACCCCGCGCGGCGCAGAATGTTTGAAACTGCGGATTTTCCGCTTCCGATCCCGCCCGTGATCGCGACAAAGATCTTATTTCGCTTCATACCAATTCTTCCCGCAATGCACTTCCGCGACAAGCGGCACGTTGAGACGGACCGCCCGCTCCATTTCCTCCTGCAAAAGCGCACTGACCTGCTCCTTTTCGCTCTCTAAAGCATCGATGAGAAGTTCGTCATGCACCTGCAAGATCAGTTCGGAGCGCAGGCTCTCTTTTTTCAGACGCTCGGCAACGCGCAACATCGCGATCTTGATGATGTCCGCACTGCTTCCCTGCAAGGGCATATTCATCGCCGCACGCTCGCCGAAAGAGCGGATGTTGTAGTTGGAGGAACGTATCTCGTTGATCACGCGCTTACGCCCGAGCAGAGTCGTCACATAGCCGTGTTCGCGCGCAAAGGCGACGTTGGAATCCATGTACTTCTTTACATCCGAATAGGTCTCAAAGTATTTACGGATGTATTCCCCCGCCTGCCGCGTCGGGATATTGAGGTTTGACGCGAGCCCGAAATCGCTGATGCCGTAGATTATACCGAAATTGACTGCCTTAGCGGCGCGGCGCATGGAAGGCTCCACCTGCTCCAAGGGTACACCGAACACCTGCGAGGCCGTAAGCGAATGAATGTCCTGCCCCTCGCGGTATGCTTCCACGAGCTCCCTGCACCCCGAAAAATGCGCAAGAAGCCGCAGTTCTATCTGTGAGTAGTCGGCGTCGATGAGAATGCGGTCTTCCCCGCGCGCTACAAAGAGCTTGCGCAGTTCCCTGCCCTCTTCGTCGCGGATGGGAATGTTCTGCAAGTTCGGGTTCGCGCTTGAAAGCCGTCCCGTCGTCGTCTGCACCTGATTGTAGTTCGTATGGACGAGATGCGTCGTCGGATCGATGTGCGGACGGAAACCGTCGATGTAAGTCGAGAGCAGTTTCTGATAATGACGGCACCGCAGGACGGCACGCACGATCTCGTTTTCTCCCGCGAGCCGCTCGAGAATGTCCGCGCTCGTCGAATAGGCGCCCGTCTTGCTCTTTTTGGGAGAGGGAAGCCCGAGCTTTTCAAACAAGATCTTGCCGAGCTGTGCAGGCGAATTGATATTGAATGTCTCGCCCGCGAGGTCGAAGATCTCCTGCGTCGCGAGCGCGATCTGCTCTTTATAACGCATCTCAAAGCGGGAGATCTGCGCGAGGTCAATTTTTACGCCGCTCTCTTCCATCTCAAAAAGCACGTCCGCAAGAGGCAGTTCGACGTCCGCATAGAGCGAACGCATCCCCTCGGCGTCAAGCTTTTCGCCAAGGATCTCCCAAAGCCGGATTACGCCGCAGGCGGGAAAATTCTCGTCAAGGCCGTAGGCTCTGAGCGCGGGCAACAGCTCGTCGTCCTTTCCCGTGTAATCGGTCAGATATTTGGCGAGAGAGACGTCCTGCGCGCGACAGAGAAAATTTACGCCGCGCCGTAAAAGCAAACGCCGCATCTCTTTTTTGCCGTACAAAACCGCTTCGGCTTCATCCTTGGAAAAGAGCGCCGAAAGCAGAGAGGCGACCTGCTCTTCCGTCAATCCCTCGTCAAGAAGCGTCCGCTTTTCGCGAAGCACATATTCTTTTGTATCAAAATAGACGTGAAATCCCTCTTCCGCACGGATACAGGAAAAGTTCTTCGCCCCTTCGAACGCCGCCTTCACCTGTTCCGGCTCCGCCACGACGACGATCTCCGCTTCGGCAGCGGCCCGCGGCAACGCCGCCTGTTCCTCGTCCGAAAAGACATTCAGCTTTAAAAGAGAGGCAAATTCCAGCTGAACGAATTGTGTTCGCACCTCGGAGGAAAACGGCATGCAGATCCCGCAGTCTTCGAGTTGTAAATCAAGCGGCACTTTGCGGTCGATCGTCGCAAGCGTCTTGGAAAGGTAGGCGCTTTCCCGCCCCTCGGTGAGCTTTTTCTGCACGCTCCCCCCGATCTCGTCGAGATGAGAATAGACGCCGTCCAGATCGCCAAACTTATCGATGAGCATGCGAGCCGTCTTTTCTCCGATCCCGGGAACGCCGGGAATGTTGTCCGAACTGTCGCCCATCAGCGATTTCATCTCGACCACCTGGCAGGGCTCGTAACCGATCTGTTCGCGGAAATTCTCCTTCGTCAGTTTGAGAAGTTCGCTGACGCCCGTCTTGGTCATATAGACATCCGTGCACTCGTCGATGAGCTGATAGGAATCTCTGTCCCCCGTGATGATGATGCTGTGCGTATCCGAAAATTTATGCGAGAGCGTGCCGATCAGATCGTCCGCCTCAAAGCCCTCTTTTTCGCACATTGCGATGCGCATGGAGCGCAAGAGCCCTTTGAGAGTGACCATCTGCACCGCGAGATCGTCGGGCATGGGCTTTCTCGTCGCCCTATAGCCGTCGTACATCTTGTGACGGAAGGTCGGAGCCTTCAGATCGAATGCGACGATGAGTTTTGTCGGCTTCAAGTCGGAGATGAGTTTTAAAAGCAGCTTCACAAACCCGAAAACGGCATTGGTCGGCGTCCCGTCCCTCGTGGTCAGCGGGCGCGTCGCATAATACGTGCGGTTGAGAAGGCTGTTTCCGTCAATGAGAACAAGTTTTTCCATGGCTAAACTCCGTCAGTTGCTGTTTTAATTATAGCAGAACAGAATGGATTTTGCAACAGCTGTATGCGTTTTCTAAAGTCTTAATATGGTGAAAAACTCCCTTGCGCATACACGAAAAGAGCGCCTTCCGCTCGGGAAGACGCCCTATGTGTTTATTTGAACAATTTGATCTTGCCGATGAAGGGCAGTTCGTTTTTTTCCTCTTTTACGACGCCGACGATGCCGAAGATACAGAACACGAGCATGATCAGCCCGAACACGCCGCAGAGTGCCTTAAACACTACGCCGACGGCGGGAATGACAGACAGCACGCCGAAGATGATCTCCCCGACAATGACGACGAGAAGAATGGCGAGCGACTGATTTGCATGAAAACGTGCAAAGTCATCATCGGGATACATGATAAGCGGCAGAAAAAACAAGATCCCGAAAATATATGCGAGAGAACAGACTAGTTTCATTTTGAAGACATCCTCCGGCTTTTTTGGTTCGGGGCCTTTCCCCTCTCCCTTGTTTTCTTCTTCCGAGCGGTTTTCTTCTTTCATGTTAAAAAGCTCCTCAAGTTTATTTTATGTACCGAAAGCGAGGTTTATTCCCTGTCCGCCGCGTCTTGCTTTCCCGCGGGAAAAAGAAAGATATCCTTCCCGTATTTTTTTCGGAGAAAAAGCCCGAGTGCAACGATTGCAATGCCACCCGCGACGAGAAAGATCGCCGTCGTCTGCGAAGGACTCAGCCCGGGTATGAACGAGGTACCGCGGTCGTCCGTGCGGTAAAACTCGATGATGAATCTCCAGACGCCGTAACCGATCAGATAGATGGGCATCTCAAACGGCTTGTTCTTCAGATACAGAACGATGACCGCCGCGGCAAGCACGAAAAGGAAGATCGCCTCGAAGAGCTGAACGGGAACGACCTTCGCCCAGCCCATGACGCCGGGAGAGACCTCGACGTACTGCTCGATCCCAAACCACGCGTCCGTAAACCCGCCGTGACAGCATCCTGCCATCAGGCAGCCGATCCTTCCGAACGCATGCGCCGCGGGGATACAGCAAGCCGCGATATTTGCAAAAGTCGGAAACCAGCGCAGATGCTCGTTCGTCTCGCGGTACATCAGTTTTCCGCCCACGAGATAGATGACGATCAGACAGATCGCACCGCCGATCAGCCCGCCATAAAAAGTCGCGCCCGTATATTCGTCGATGATGAATTTCCCGCGCGAGGCAATGTTGTAGACCGCCTGAAAGAGCACGGCGGAAAGATATCCCAAGACGATAGACACGACGGTGCCGATCAGGATGAGATTCTGAAGTTTTGCAGGCATTTTGCGCTTGTCGCCGAGCACGCGGATGAGCAGAAGCGCGACGATCGCGCCGATCAGAATGAAGATCTCATACAGCGTGATCCCCGTACCGTCCGAAAAAGTTATCAATTTGTAAGGATACATTTTCCCACCCCGAACGATCAGGCGTTGACGATGTCGAGATATTCGTCGTAAGATACGTTCTTGTCAAAAGTCTTTTTGCCGTTGATCTCGATGATGCGATTGGAGACAGTGTTCATCAGCTCCTGGTCATGAGAGGTAAAGGCCATGCATCCCTTAAAATTGCTCATGCCGTTGTTGAGCGCAGTGATGGATTCGAGATCGAGGTGGTTGGTCGGCTCGTCAAAGATCAGGAAGTTGCTTCCCTCGAGCATCATCTTGGCGAGCATACAGCGCACCTTTTCTCCGCCCGAAAGCACCTTTGCCTTTTTGAGCGCCTCTTCGCCCGAAAAGAGCATGCGCCCCAGCCAGCCGCGCAGATACTCCTCGTAGTGATCTTTGGAGAACTGACTGAGCCACTCGACGAGGTTGAGGTCGCATCCCTCGAAAAATTCGTTGTTGTTCTGCGGGAGAACGGAGACGGAAATGGTCTTTCCCCATTTGACCGTGCCCGCGTCCGGCTGCACTTTGCCGCAGAGGATGTCAAAGAGCATGGTAATCGTGGTGCTCTTGTCGCTGACAAAGCCGATCTTGTCGTTTTTCTGTACAATGAAATCGACGTCTTCGAAATATCCCTTTTTCGTGAGCCCCTCGACGATGAGGATATCGTTTCCGATCTCACGCTCGAACTTGAAATCGATGAACGGATATTTTCGGAGCGAAGGTTTGATGTCGTTGAGGGTGAGCCGTTCAAGCTCTTTCTTGCGCGACGTCGCCTGCTTGGATTTGGAGGCGTTCGCGGCAAAACGCGCGATAAAGTCCTGCAACTCCTTTGCGCGCTGTTCCATCTTTTTATTCTGGTCGCGCATCTGCCGCGCGATCAGCTGACTCGTCTGATACCAGAAATCGTAGTTCCCGAGGAAAAGCTGGATCTTTCCGTAATCCACGTCGCAGATATGCGTGCAGACTTTATTCAGGAAGTGGCGGTTATGCGAGACGATGATGATGGTGTTCTCAAAATCGAGAAGGTAATTTTCCAGCCAGCGCACCGTCTTGATGTCGAGGTTGTTCGTCGGCTCGTCGAGGAGCAGGACGTCGGGATTTCCGAACAGCGCCTGCGCCAGGAGGACTTTGACCTTCATCTTTGCGTCCAGCTCGCCCATCAACACATAATGATATTCGTTGGGAATGTCCAGCTCGTTCAAAAGCGTCTCTGCATCCGATTCCGCTTCCCAGCCGTTGAGCTCCGCAAATTCCGTCTCGAGCTCGGAAGCGAGGATGCCGTCTTCAGGCGTGAAATCTTCCTTCGCATAGAGCGCGTCTTTCTGGTCCATGATCTCGACGAGGCGCTTATGCCCGAGCATGACGGTGCGCACGACGGTCTGATCGTCAAAGGCGTTCTGGTTCTGCATCAGCACGGACATGCGCTCGTTTTTGTCCAGCGTCACCTCGCCCTTGTTCGGCTCGATCTCGCCCGACAGCACCTTTAAAAAGGTAGACTTGCCCGCGCCGTTCGCGCCGATGATGCCGTAGCAGTTTCCCTTTGTAAATTTTAAATTGACCTCTTCAAAGAGTTTTTTGCTCCCATACTGAAGGCTGACGTTGTTGACTTGTAACATGATAACCTCTGTCGCATATATTTCGTTTCGACCATTATACCATAACCTTCCGAAAATGACAAACAAAAAAACGGACAAAAACCCCGGGCTTGCCCGAGGTTTTGCTCTGATCTTCTGTTATAATTCCGCTTCGCTCTTCTTTTTCTTTTTGCGCGCGGCAACGCACTCGTGCAGAAGATACTCAATCTGCCCGTTGAGCGAACGGAAATCATCTTCCGCCCACGCGAGCAGGTACTCGTAGAGCTGTTCCGAAATGCGCAGCGGGATCTGTTTTTTTGCGTTTTTGTCTGTCACGGTACTTTGCAAAACGGCGCATCAATAGAGCGAGCCGCTGTTTACGATGGGCTGTGCGTCTTTGTTGCCGCAAAGCACGACCAGGAGATTGGAGACCATGGCGGCCTTCCGCTCTTCGTCCAGCTCGACGATGCCGTTTTCATTGAGCTTTTTGAGCGCCATCTCGACCATACTGACCGCGCCGTCCACTATCTTCTGACGGGCCGCAATGATCGCCGATGCCTGCTGTCTCTGCAGCATCGCCGCCGCGATCTCGGGCGCATAGGCAAGGTGCGCGATGCGCGCCTCAGAGATCTCGATGCCCGCGATCTCGACGCGCTCCTGGATCTCCTTTTTAAGAATTTCGGCGATCTCTACCGAAGAGCCGCGCAGAGACTTCTCGTCGCCGTTTTCGGATACGTCGTAAGGATACTGCCGCGCGACCTGACGGATCGCCGCATCGCACTGCGTCGATATATAAGAAACATAGTTGTCCACATCAAAGACTGCGTGTGCCGTGTCCACCACCTTCCAGATCACGACGACGCCGATCTCGATCGGATTGCCCTCTTCGTCGTTGACTTTCTGCTTTTCATTGTTGAGCGTCATCGCCTTCAGAGAGAGCTTGCGTCCGAGCCCGACCATTGATCCCGCGGCGGGATTGAATGCCGTGCTGAAGGGATTCACCCAGAAAAAGCCGTCCTGTTTGAGCGTTCCGTAATATTTGCCGAACAGCGTCAGGACGATCGCCTCGTTGGGGTTGACCGTCTTGAGCCCAAGCAACAGCAGCGCTCCGACGAGAATGACGATCGCCCCGGGAACAATGAGGAGCAGTTCGCTCTTAACCTGCGATGAGAGTGCACAAACAACAACACCTGCAACCATAAGGATCAGGCTGAGGATGAGCATTCCCCACCCGCTCTTTGCCTTGAGGATCTTCTCCTGCGTCTGCTTGATTTTTTCTTCCATCTTTCAACCTCCTTAGTTGATATCAATATGATATCATATTGAGTGAAAGAATGCAAGTATTTTTACAAGAAAAACGGCGGAACATATGTCCGCCGAGTTTAGTTTTGTTCAGACTCATCATCCTGCCCGTCTTTGTCGTCCTTTTTCTTCTTTTTAAAGAGCCCGTAAAACCATTTTTCGATCTTGTCACCTTTTTTATATAAAAAGATGAAAAACGCAATGATCGCGGCTGCAAGCAGGATCCAGAGCAATATGCCCCACCAGGTATCATACGGAATGATCCTTCCGCCGAGCGAATAACTGGTCGTGACCACCGAAAGCGCGCGCGCAACGAGCTGCATGATGATAAAAAACTTCCACGACATCGTGGAAAGTCCCGAGACGAAGCAAAGGATGTCATCGGGGAACATGGGCAGAATAAACATTGCCGTGAGCAACATCTTATCCTTTCCCTTTACCTTTTGCAGCCATTTATCCAGAGCCTCTTTCCCCACCAGCCACGCCGCGACGCGGTATCCCGCGACGCGACCGATCCAGAACGCACAAAAAGAACCGAGAAGAATGCCGACATAGCTGTAGATGCAGGTCCAGAACTCGCCGAACATCAGAACGCCCGCCCCGACGGTGAGAACGCCGGGGATGGGTATGAGAAAGACCTGTAATGCCTGGATCAGGATAAACACAATGGGAGTCCACGGACCGGTGGACTGGATAAATGCCTGCAACTTGTCGACGGTATCTATCTTATCCCAAAAGCCCGTGACCTGAAAGAGAAAAAGCCCGAGCAACATAAAAGCCGCGAGGATGAGAAAGGAGAGCAATAATTTAAAAGCCGTCTCCTTGCCGAAGACATACAGGATCGCCGTAGCCGAGATATAAAAGATCTCGACCGTCACGCAGACGGAAGAGATGACGACGGCGTGCTCGTGCAGAAATCCGCGCTTAAACATCGTCATGCAGAACACGGTGAACACGACGACGGCAACGGAGCAGACGGAAAGCAGGAATAATGGTATGGATTTTTTTATTGTCTGCGATTTCAAACGAGTATCTCCCGAAAAAGACTGTCTCTAATATTATATCTAAAAAGCGAACGGCGCATGCCCTCACGCCTCCTCTTTTTTTATCGCCGCGCGTGCGAGTGTGTCGCAACGGTTGTTGTAGACATTGTCCGCATGTCCTTTTACTTTGACGAATCGGACCTTGTGTTTTTGCGTGAGAGAATAGAGCTCCTGCCAGAGCTCTGCATTGAGCACGGGCTTATTGTCCGCCTTTTTCCAGCCGTTTTTCATCCAGCCGAAGATCCAGCCCTCGTTGAAGGCGTTGACCGTATAGGCGGAATCGCTGTACACCGTCACTTCGCACGGCTCGCGCAGGCAACGAAGTCCCGCGATGACCGCATAGATCTCCATGCGGTTGTTGGTCGTCTCCCTCTCGCCGCCGCTGAGCTCCTTCTCTATGCCCTTATAAATGAGGATGGCACCGTAACCGCCTGCCCCGGGGTTTCCCGAGCAGGCGCCGTCTGTATAGAGTTGTACGCTCTTCATACAATTACTTGGATAGCTCTTCCGCACGTCTTACACATGCATCTACCGCGCGATCGATCGCGCCGTACAGATCGTCCCTCTTAAAGGACTCGACCGCCTGAATGGTCGTTCCGCCCTTGCTGCACACAGCCGAAATGAGTTCATCGAGCGACTTGTCGTCCGAATGCGCGACCATCTCCGCACCGCCCGAAACGGTGTTGACCGCAAGCGTCTTTGCCTCCGCTTCGGTGAGTCCCTGTTTCATTCCTGCCTTGATGAGTCCGTCAATGAACATATACACATAGGCGGGCCCGCTTCCGCTGATGCCCGTAACGGCGTTCAGCTTTTCTTCGGGAACGCTGAGCACATTGCCGAGATTTCCGAATACGGAATTGATGAACTCGCAGTCGTCCGGATCGTTTTCAAAATCTGACATATCCACCGCGATCATGCCGGAACCGATGGAGCAAGGAAGATTCGGCATCGCACGGGCGACCTTGACGTCTCCGAACAGAGCATTTTTGATCTTCTCGATGCGTACGCCCGCCATGATGGAGATCGCCTTCTCTACGGGCACACCGTTAAGATCCTCGGCGACGGCGGCGAAGTTCTGCGGCTTTACCGCAAAGAGAAGGTACTCACAGCTCTCCGCGACCTCGCGGTTGCTCGGCGTCGTGGCGACCCCGAGATAATCGAGATTTTCCAGCGCTTCCTGCGAGGCGTCCGAGACAATGATCTTCTTTGCCCTGAGGAAATCCGAATAAATGGCGCCCTTAAGGATGGCCTGCGCCATAAATCCGCCGCCGATAACGCCGAGTTTGAATTGTTTTTTCATTTTTTTGCTCCTTTTGAGTTCAATCTGATTGACTTAACCCGTTTTTTATTATATAATGAATAAGACTTTTAGGGGAGTGGCTCAACGGTAGAGTAGCGGTCTCCAAAACCGTAGGTTGCGTGTTCGAATCGCGTCTCCCCTGCCAGATTTTCCGGATCACTGTTTTGTGATCCGGAATTTTTTTCTTACATTGTCCTTTGCATGAAATATTTTAGCTCAACAGGGAAAAAAAGTCAATCATTCCGCCGCATTGGTTCACATACAATGCATTGATATGCTCTTTCAAATATTATCATTTACCGCAAAGCGGGAGAGGCTCGTCTGCCTCTCCCGCTTTGCCCGATAAAAAATCAGAGTTCAAGGAAATCTTTTCTGTAATCAACTTTGAAGAACTCGGCGAGCTCCTTCATCTGCTCGTCGCGAATGGTGTTTTTCCGCGGGAGGTGCGCCGTCAGCATATAGATCTGTGCAGCTTTTTCCACCGTCTCGATCAGACCGAATGTCTCGTCGAGGCTCTTGCCCGCGCCGTAAATGCCGTGCATGCCCCACACAACGAGGCGGAACTCCTCCATCTTCTTTGCGGTCGCCTCACCGATGGAATTGGTGCCGCAGAGCATCCAAGGCAGAATGCCCACGCCGTCGGGGAAGACGACGATGCACTCCGTGCACATCTCCCAAAGAGTATGCGTGAATTTCTTTTCGTCCAACTCGTGGACATAGTTCATCGCGAGCGTATAAGTCGGATGCGAATGCATGACGACTCTGTTTTCGGGATCGACCTTGAGGCGCGCCATGTGGCTCATCAGATGTGCGGGCAATTCGGAAGTGAACCTGCCGCCGTCCTTATAGCCCCAAAGGAGCTGCGCCGTCTTTCCGTCGGGCGCGATGCGGAAGATACCGAGATTTGTTTCGGGGTCCTTTTCCACGTTCTTGAAATATTTGCCCGTGCCCGTCACGATGAAGTATTTTCCGATCAGAGACTTTGCCTCAAAGCCCGTGGGGATCTCGCGCAGGACCTTGTTCGTGTCGAGATATTGCGCGACCTCTTCCTCCTTCAAAAGATAAGAGATATTCCCGCCGTTGCGCTCGTCCCAGCCGAGACGGTACATATTTGCCGTCGTCGCTTCCATTTCCTTTACGAAAGGTGCTTCCAGAATGTTTTTCATGCTCTTCTCTCCTTTAAGATCTCTTTCTCATAGTCTTCGACTTTGCCGAACCAATCGTCCCCCGCAAAGCCGTAACGCGACAGGTATTCTTTCCAGACGTCGCCGTAAGGCATCATCTTAAGCTCTTCCTGTGCATACATCAATTGAGTGAAACGGCCCTCATCCTGCAATTTCCTCAGCATATCGTACGGCTGCAGAAGCGCGAAGAGAAGCGCCTTTTCCATGTTCCGCTCGCCGACCACCCATGCGGAGATGCGGTTGATGCTCGCATCGAAGTAGTCCAGTCCGATCATTACTTTTTCCGTCGCGTCGTTGCGCACAATCTCTTTGCAGATCTCCTTGAGCTCGTCTTCGAGCAGAACGACGTGATCGCTGTCCCAGCGCACAGGGCGCGTCACATGGAGCGCGACCTTATCATAGAACGCGAGCAACGAAGGGATCTTGTCGGAAACGGTCTCCGTGGGATGATAATGCCCGTTGTCGAGCAGGCAGCAGATCCCGCGAGACGCCGCGTAGTTCTGATAGAACTCGTTGTTCCCCACCGTATAGCTCTCAACGCCGATGCCGAACACCTTGCTCTCCACCGCAACAGACACTTTGCTCTTGTCATAAGGGACGGAAAGGATCTCGTCGAGTGTTTTTTTCAGGCGAAGGCGCGGTCCCAACCTGTCGGCGGGAACGTCCTTGAGTCCGTCGGGAATCCAGATATTGACGAGGCAATGCGAGCCCATTTCTTCCGCAAACGCCTCGGCGATCTTCAGGCAAGCCTGCCCGTGTCTGACCCAGAAAGAACGGATCTCCTCGTCGGGGCTGGAAAGGGTAAGCCCGTCTTTGACCTTGGGATGAGAGAAAAAGGTCGGGTTGAAGTCGATGCCTTCCAGCCCGAGCTCCTTAGCGAATCGGACCCAGGGCGCAAAATGCGCGATCGTGTAGCCGTCGCGATCCACTTTTCCGAGATCCTCGCCGAGGATGGCATAACTCGCGTGCAGGTTCAGCCTCTTTTGCCCGGGCATGAGCGAGAACGCGAAACGGATGTCCTGCATCAGCTCTTCGGGTGTGCGCGCCCTGCCGGGATAATTTCCCGTTGTCTGGATCCCGCCGCTCGCGGCACCGCCACCGTCGAATCCGACGACGTCATCTCCCTGCCAGCAATGGACGGAAATAGCGATCTTGGAGAGCGCCTCCATCTGCCTGTCTGTATCCACGCCGTATTCGGCAAACATTTTTTTCGCCTGTTCGTATCTGTTCATCTTTTACCTCCTCATTTTTATGCACTATATTTTTCAAGTCCGAACGACGCCTCGATCGCCGCTCGTCCTTGCGCGATCCCTTCAAAGTCCCCGCCCGCGATCATCTGGACAAGCAGATTGCCCAATGACGTCGCCTCGACAGGCCCTGCAACCACTTCCAATCCCGTTCGTTTTGCCGTGAGCGAGTTTAAAAATGCGTCACGGCATCCGCCGCCGATGATGTGAAGACGATCGAACTTTACCGAAAGAACACAAGAAAGCTGCCCGACTGCCTCCGCATAACTCTTTGCGAGACTTTCGTAGATACAACGCACGATCTGTCCGTCGCTGAGAGCCTGCCCGGCCTTTTCGCACACTGCCTTGCGCATGCTCTTCGGAGCAAGAAAAGCGCGGTCATTGCAATCTACAAGCGCGGGACAATCGCTTTCCTGCGCCATCTTCATCATCTCGGGAAAGGAGATCCCGCCAAGTTCGCGGCGCACTGATTGCAGCATCCAAAGCCCCATGATGTTTTTCTGATAGCGGAAGCCGTCCGGGCTTCCTTCATTGGAAAAGTTATTGCCGAGGCTTTGCACATCGGTGTGCGCGTTCGCCTGTTCGACGCCGAGAAGCGACCAGGTCCCGCTTGAAATATAAGGCACGGCCTGATCTTTGAGCGGCGCGGCGAGCACGGCGCTCGCCGTGTCGTGCGTGGCGCAAAGGACAACTTCGGCATCTCCGCCGACCTCCTTGCGGACTTCGGGCAAAAATCTGCCGAGCGATGTTCCCGGCGCAAGCGGAGTGCGGAACATCTTTGCATCGAGTCCGAGTTTTGAAAGGATCTCTTCGTCAAAGCGCCGCGTCTTTGCGTTGACCAATCCCGTCGAAGTCGCGTTCGTGTATTCCGTCGCACGCACTCCCGTCAGCTTATACATCAGATATTCGGGAAGCATGAGATAATCTGTCGCCCGTGCAAGCCTGCCTTCCAGCTTATCCGCATACAGTTGATAGACGGTATTGAAAGGCTGAAACTGGATCCCCGTACGCGCATACAGTTCCGCAAACGGAATTTTTGCGTGAACCTGTTCGATGACCGATTCCGTGCGGCTGTCGCGATAGGCATAACAGGGCAGGATCTCTTCTTCTCCCTTCATCAGCACATAGTCGACCGCCCAGGTATCCACGGACACGCTCGCAATGTCGCCGTACTTAGAAAAAGCCTGCTTCAAGCCCTCTTTGACCTGTGAAAAGAGATGCGCGATGTCCCACACGAGGTGCCCGTCACGCATTTCGCAGTTATTTGCATAGCGATAGACCTCTTCCGCGACGATCTTTCCCTCGTCGACCCAGCCGACGATGTGACGCCCGCTGCTAGCTCCGATGTCAATGGCAAGATATCTTTTCATCTTTTCCTCTCCTCGTTTCTTTCTCCTACATTATAATGCTAGAAATTAGTATAAACAAGGACACTATTTATCGAAAATTTTAACTTCTGTTGACATAATTACATTCATCTGTTATACTTATGACATGGACAAGCGCATCATTGAAAAACTCATCCGCATCTCGGAGGAAGAACAACGCATTCTCGCGGGCAAAAAGGATGTGAAGAAAGAGGAATATACCCTCTCAAAGGAATTTATCGTCAACCGAAAAATGCTGTTCGATGCCGACAGACAGATTCAGCTGCGCCTTCACACGCGCTTTGTCGATTTTCCCGAACACGGGCACGATTATCTGGAATTTATGTATGTGTACGCAGGCAGCATCACCCACCGCATCGGAGGAGAAGACATCACGCTGCACGAGGGAGACATCCTCTTTCTGAACAAACACATCCGCCACTCCATCAAAAAAGCGGAACTGCGGGACATCGGCATCAATTTCATCGCCGCAGATTCATTCTTGCAGTACATCCTTCACAATGTCGAGAACAATCCCATCCTCTGCAACTTTCTGACAAAAAATTTCAACGCGTCCGCACCGGGGGAATACCTGCATTTCAAGACGCGTGACAATTTTCCTATCCGCAACCTGCTCGACAACCTCATCTACGCGATCGCGAACCGCGAAGACGACAACTCCCTCATTCCCTCGCAGATCATTTCCCTGCTGTTCAGTTATCTTTCATATTATAAAGATACGCTCGCAAATGCCTATTGCTCATCCTCTCCAAACGAACAGCTTCGGGCGCAGACGACTTTGTATCTCGAAAAAAATTATCCGAACGCGACGCTCGGAGAACTCGCGGACAACTTGGGTTACACGGTGGAATATCTCTCGCGCAGAATACACTCGATCTTCGGGATGACCTTCCGACAGCTTCTCATCCGCCAGCGACTGAAAGTCGTCGAAAGGCTTCTCACGACAACGGACATGAACGTCACGGAGATCGTTGAAACAGCGGGCTACGAAAACCAGACCTATTTTTACACCCTGTTCAAAGAAGAGTACGGCATGACGCCGCACCGATACAGAAAAGAACACAAAAAATAAAGTCAAAACCACCAGTTGAACTGGTGGTTTGCATATACCCTAAAAGGGTAAACTACCAGCCAACCCGTTAACGGGTATCGCTTTTACTATAGCGTCCTATCGCACGGCACACCTGTAAAACAGGTTCCTCGTGCTATAAAGGAGCAAAATCGCATTAGCTATATGGTAAACTTCTTTAATTATAAAATTTGCTAAAGCTATTTTTTATCTTCCCCCAGTAGAACTGGGGGAGGCAAAAGAACTTCAGTAAATAAAAACCTCTGTGTTATAATAGTGA
>ERZ1643249.2869-NODE-2869-length-15666-cov-10.526936_pt1 | contig 15666 bp, 15 predicted proteins | sample MGYA00579263_ERZ1643249 | MGnify/ENA primary metagenome ERZ1643249 (study PRJEB29033, sample SAMEA4952264) | chicken gut metagenome | biome: Broiler Chicken; feature: Gastrointestinal Tract; material: Caecum | place: Ireland | collected 2018 | study: Broiler...
ATAATAATTCATTGAGTTGACTTTTTATGTAAAATTTGTTAAAATATAAGTATAATTGCATTGTACAATTATAGACAATTCTGTTGAATTGTCAAGATTTGACCGCCGAACATTGAAAAAAAATGGAGGTAAACATTATGTTCCATATCGTGAAAAAAACCATCGAAGCCAATGCTATTACCCATGGTGGCTTGTTCCACGCCGACGAAACGATGGCGACCGCCATCCTGAATAAGGTTTTTAACAACCTTATTCTCTGCCGGACTTTCAAAGTTCCGGAAGAAGTTGCCGCACCTGTTATCGTTTATGACATTGGTGGTGGCAAGTATGACCACCATCAGAAAGGAGGCAATGGTTGCCGTGAAAACGGCGTGCCGTACTCCAGCGCCGGCTTGATTTGGCGAGACTTCGGGAGACTGATTCCCGAAGTTTCGGAATCTGCCAATCCTGATTTGGTCTGGTCCCTCATTGACAGGGACCTCATCCAAGGCATCGATGCCATTGATAATGGCAAGATGCCCAGTGCAGACTATGTCTGCAAGCCGATGTCTATCTCGGCTGCTATCTCGGGATTCAATCCCACTTGGGATAGCAATGTGAACTCTGACACTGCCTTTATGGAGGCTGTGGAATTTGCCTCTACCATTTTGGACAATGCTCTGGCAAATGCCATGAGCAAAGCCAAGGCCGAATCCATTGTGGAGAAGGCTATTGACAGGACTGAAGGCCCTGTCATGGTACTCGAAAGGTTCGCTCCTTGGCAGGAATTCATCTTCTCGTCCAAAAACGAGAAGGCGAATGACATTCTGTTCGTTGTCTTCCCCTCTAACCGTGGAGGGTACAACTGGCAGTGTGTGCCTGCATCGTTGGGCAGTTTTGCCCAGCGTCATCCTGTTCCGCAGGAATGGAGAGGCCTTAATGGGAAGGCTCTTCAGGATGTAACTGGTGTTGCATCCGCAACGTTCTGCCACAACGCCGGCTTCATCGGCGGGGCAGATACTCTCGAGGATGCGATTCGGCTTGCCGAAATCGCTGCCAACAGCTAAAAAAAGGAGGTCAAAACTAACACAACGAGAAGCTGGAGAAAACAACTGTTTTCCCAGCTTCTCGCTTTTTTGTATTTAAATCATTTTCTCAATTTCATTTACAAATTCACTTTTACTATTTCTATTATTTGGAACAACTAAATAAACCTTGTTTCTTGTTCTTGTTAATGCAACATAGAACAATCTTCTTTCTTCAGCATAAGGTATTTTTTCTGTAATTGAGTCTAGTTTAAAATATTCAAATATCCAATGTGATGTTCTATTTTTACTAGGAAACACTTTTTCTCTAAGCCCAAAAACAATTACTTGGTCTGCAGTTAATCCTTTTGATCTATGCATAGTTAAAGCTTCTATTCTAGCATCTGGTAAGTCTTTACATATTAAAACATCTTCTATTCCTTTTGTAAAAAACTCACTTTTAGCCAATTTTTCTAAGCATCTATTTGTTCTAGCTAGAATTAATATTTTACAATTAGGATTTTCTTTATAAATTTTATGTACTAGTTCATTTATCTTTTTATATTCTTCCATCCATTCATATTTACACATTTCTATTGGATGATTTAAATGTTTTATAGATTTTATATTTTTAATAGTTTGTTCTTCATTTTTTAATATAAATTCACTTGAAATATCTACTAATTCTTGCCCATATCTATATGTTGTTGATAGATACATATCATCTTTTGAATTTAAAAATAATTCACTAAATTTATTAAATAATTCCAATCTTGAACCAGCAAATGAGTATATTGATTGCCAGTCATCCCCTACTGATATTAGTTTTGCATCAAAATATTCTACTAATCTTTTTACAAACAAGAATCTTTGAAAAGTAATGTCTTGGTACTCATCAACAATTATATATTTAAAATTTAATTCTGGAAATCTATTTTTAACTTCTTTAATAATAAATTTATATGATAAATTAATCATATCACTGTAATCTATCATATTATTTTTGGTTAAATAATCTTGATAATAATGATAAATTTCTTGTAAATACCCTATAGCTTTAATTCTATACCTAGCTTCTTCCTGCTTGTTATTTGAAAAATATTTATATTTAAAATTTTCTTTTGCTATTTCTATTTTTCTTTTTTCAAACATATAATCTTCATTATCTACTAACATATTTTTAAAAATATCTATATAAGAAATTATTAAATTTGTGAACTTATAAAATTCTGCATTTATATTATTATCTAAAATTCTGTTAAAAATTTCATTATCACTTCTTGTTGAGAATTGTATTTTCCTTTTTAGCAATTCTTTTTCTAGTGTAGTTATAAAATCTCCATCAGGTGTTTGATAATCAAGGTTTATAAAATCATAATGATTTGCTTTTTGATAATTTTCTTTTATTTTTCTAATTCTATTATATCTTCTAACTTCTTGTTTTATAAGTTCATTATTTTCATTGTAACAAGATGATAAGCCAAAATATTCAATATATATCTTTTTTCCTTGATATTCTATTGTAAAGTCTGGATTATATGTTGTGTCTTCATTTACTTTTTCTTCAAATATTTTTTCATAAGTATAATCTATGCCATTTATATAAAGAAAATTGGCTATTCTAACTTCTCCTAAAGATTTTACTTTTTCTCCTCTTATTGTATAAAGTGAACTTCTTGAATTAAGTCTATTTATTAAGTATTGATGTATGCCACCTTCTCTTTGATTTTCGATAAAATATTTTCTCCTTTTATAGTCTTGAAAATATTCTTCAAATGTTTTAAATTTTTCAAAATTTTCTACAAAACCTTTTGCAATATAGTTTTTCTGTTCACATTGTTTAAATAGTTCAATTAATTCTCTTAATTTTGCCTTATTTGGAAATAAGTCTTTTATATAATTACTTATAATGCTTTTTTGTTCATCTGGTCCAACTACTTTTACAGGAAATGGATAACATTTTTTTATGAATTTCATTCCTAATGAGTGAAATGTTGAAACAGGTACTCCTAAATCTAATAAATCATTTACTTTTTCATCTAAATCTTCACTGGATTTTTTGGTAAATGTTAGCATTATAATTTCTTCTGGTTTTACATTTAGTTTATCTACTAAATATTTTACTTTTCCAGCCATAGTTGTACTTTTCCCTGAACCAGCACCTGCATTTATTAAACAATATTCTTCATCTCTTAAAATTACTCTTCTTTGTTCTTCATCAAGATTTATCTTTTCTCCTACATCTGTAAACATATTGTCAAAATAGTCTTTATATTCTATTAATTTTCTTTCTATAAATTCTTCATTTATTTTATTTAATTCTTCTTCATCTATTTCTAGTTTATTTTCTTCACAATATTTTTTGTATTCATTATATGTTAAATATTGGTCTGCTTTTACTCGTTCTTTTAAGTTTTCCATTTTAAACTCCTAACATTTTTCTTTTTTTATTCTATCATTTCTCATAAGAACTGTAAATTATTTTTTGAAAATATTACCTATTTTTTATAGTAAATATCATTGATTTATACTATTAATTTTTATATAATAATTTTGCAATTAGATATATACAAATTAAGTTAATAATATATAAGAGGAGGTATCATATGGTAGTAAAAAAAGCAGGAACTATTTTGCTAAATTTACAAACGAAAAAAATCGGACTAGTTTATAGAGATTCAGAAAAAGACTATACTTTTCCAAAAGGACATCTTGAATCTGGAGAAACACTTGAAGAATGTGCAGTTAGAGAAACTGAAGAAGAAACATTACGAGCTAATCATTTATTAATAAGCAAAGAAATTTGCATAAATACATATACAACTCCATCAGGAGAAAATGTAGAAAATTATATGTATATAGCAATAGATGATGGTCCTACTTCTAAAAAAATAGATTTAAAAGATCAAGAAAATTTAAAGTGGATTAGTCTAAATGATGTTGAAAATATCCTTTCTTATGATAATTTAAAAGAATTTTGGAACAAAATAAAAAGTCCTATAAAAGATATTTTTAAAAATAATGGCAATATATCTCCTGCCATTTTAACTGATTTGGGAATATGCCCTACTTGTTATGATAAAGAAAATAATAATTGTTTATATGGTAATGTTTCTGATAGACTACTTTTTGAAAATAATGAATTTGAATGTTTTTTAGTAGATAACCCTAGAGCAGATGGTCATGTAATTATCTCCACTAAGAAACATTATAAAGATATGATGGAAATTCCAGATGATTTATGTTCTAAAATATTTATTTTTGCCAAAAACATGATGAATGTTTTAAAAGAAGTTTATTATTGTGAAAGCGTATATCTTTGCACTATGTGTGATGGTCTAATGAATCATTTTCATATTCAATTAATTCCTAGATATGATTTTGAAAAAAGAGGTTCTAAAAATTTTGTTAAACCAAGAAAAGAATATGTAGAAGATAAAGAAAAAATCAATAATTTGCGTAATTCTATAAAGTCAACAAATTTAAATTTTATAAATAACTTAATAATTCGCAAAGCCACATATTCTGATTGTAAAGAATTATCTTATTTAAAAAGAGAAATTTGGGAAACTACTTATAGAGGAATTTATCCTGATGCAAAACTAGACAGTTATGATTATTTAAAAAATGAAGAAAAGTTTAAAAATTATATTGATAATCCAAATCAACAATTATATGTAGTTACTGATAATAATGTTATTATTGCTTATATTGAATTTGGTAAACCTTTTAGACCATTTGAAAATTATGAACAAGAAATTGGCTTATTTTATATAAGAAAAGACTATCAAGGTTCAGGTCTTGGAAAAAAATTATTTGATTTTGCATGTGAATATATAAAAATTACTGGTGTAGATAAGTTTTTTATTTCTTGTCATAAATATAATTTTAATGCTCAAAAATTTTATGAAAAAATGGGTGGAAAAATTGTTAAAGTTGATGATGATATGGCTAATAATGGACTTCCTCAAGTTAAGTATGAGTACAAAATATAAATAATTTAATTGGAAAGATTTCTTTTATGTGATAGATCTTTTGAAAAAAATTGAAGGTCGCAAGCAATAAATTGTTTGCGACCTTTTTATTATTAATGAATGTTAATATATCTCTTTTTTAGATATCAGCTTTAGCCCATATTATTAAACGTGCTTTACTGTCGTCTGTACAAGTTGTTAATGAGATTTCAGTTGCTCCTTGTGTGTCTCTTGTCATATAATCTGCATCTGTGTCTGAAGTTTCGTATTTGTTATAAATTGTATATGATAATCTCTTTCCTGTTAAGTCTGTTATGTATATTTTGTCTCCTATATTTAATTTTTTGTTATTTGAGAAGAAATTTCCATTTCTGTAGTTATGTCCTGCTATTGTAGTATTTCCTGGTTGGTTTAATCCTACACCATGTAAAACAACAACTGATGTTTCTAATGCTGATTTACTGTATTCTTCTTCTGCAAGTACTGGACAACTTAGACCTGTAGCTGGTATTTCTATTGTTCCTGCAACTAAATATCCATTAAATCTTTGCTCTTGTGCAGGTGCTTGCTGATTATCGTCTGTTGTATCTCCTGTGTTTTCTGGTTCAGTAACATCAACATCTAAATTATCATCAATTACTGGTTCTTCCTCTGTTGGAGCTGTATCTTCTTGTTTTGGGAATGTGTCTACAAAATTTTCAGCTTCTTTCTTACTATTTGCACTTGAGATGTATCTAAATCCTAAGAATCCTATAACTCCAAGTATTGCTATTATTATTATTACTAAGAGAACTGTTAAAAAAGTACTATATTTACTATTCATATTACCATCCCTTTCTATAAATAATTTTAAAATTAAATTTCACATCTATATATCTATTATAACACATTTTGTAGAAAAAAGCTACCTTTTTCTGTAAATTTATACTATTTTGTCCCCAAATTGTGTTCCAGCTAGTAAATGGAAATGTAAGTGTGGTACTTCTTGTCCTCCATCTTTTCCACAATTTACAATTACTCTATATCCTTTTTCTTTAAATCCTTGTTTTTCTGCTATTATATTTATTACTTGATAGATTTTTGAAATGATTTTTTCATCTCCTTCTTTCATTGTTGCTAGTGATTCAAGGTGTTTTTTTGGTATTACTAAAATATGAATTGGTGCAGCTGGATTTATGTCTTTAAATGCAAGTATTTCTTCGTCTTCATATACTTTGTTTGATGGTATTTCTCCTTTTATTATTTTGCAAAATGTGCAATTTTCATCCATGGTTATTCCTCCTTATTTTTTATTCTAATATTGCTTTTATTCTTCTTACACCAGAAGAACTTGATTCTTCTTTTTTGATTTTAAAGTGTCCTAATTCTGATGTATTATGAACATGAGGTCCTCCGCATAGTTCTAATGATACATCTCCTATTTTGTATACAGATACTATGTCTCCATATTTTTCAATGAACATTGCTTCTGCTCCCATTTTTATTGCTTCATCTTTTTTCATTTCCATATGTTCTACTGGAATTGCTTCTTTTATCCATTGGTTAACTAAGTCTTCTGTTTTTTGTTTTTCTTCATCTGTCATTTTTGATGGGTGTGAGAAGTCAAATCTCATTCTGTCTGCTGTTATATTGCTTCCTTTTTGATGTACATGTGGTCCTAATATTTGTTTTAATGCTGCATTTAAAAGGTGTGTTGCTGTATGGTATTTTGTTTCCATTTCTCCTGTTGCTGCTAAGCCTCCTTTAAATTTTTGTTCTGAACCAGCTCTTGATTTTTCTTGATGTTCTTTGAATAATTTGCTAAATTCTTCTTTGTCTATTTTCATTCCATTTTCTTTGGCTAGTTCTTCTGTTACTTCTGGTGGGAAACCATATGTATCATATAGTTTGAATACTATTTTTCCATCAACAGTTTCTTTTCCTTGTTTTTTGATTTCTTCTATTTCTTTTTCGAATTCTTTTTCACCTTTTGTTAGTGTTTTTACGAATTTGTCCTTTTCTTCTATTATTACATTTTTTATTATTTCTTTTTTATCTTCAAGTTCTGGGTACATTTCTTTTAAGTTTTCCACATTTAAGTCTATTAATGTTGATAATTCGTCAAGTGATATTTGTAATTTGTTCATATGTCTTATCATTCTACGAATTAGTCTTCTTAAAATATAACCTCTATCTATATTGCTTGGTCTTCCTCCATCAGCAATTATCATCATACTTGAACGTAAGTGTTCTGCTACTATTCTTCTACTAGCGATATTGTCTACTTTTTGTAATTCTACTAGTTTGTCCATTATATGAGAAAATAATTCTGTTTCAAATGGTGTTTCTTTTCCTTCAAGTATCATTGTCATTCTTTCTATTCCTAAACCTGTGTCTACATTACGTTGTTTTAATTTTGTGTATTTTCCTTCTTCGTCTTTATAGAATTCCATGAATACATTGTTCCATATTTCTACATATTTTCCGCATCCACATGATGGATTACATTCTGGTGAACATTTTGGCTTTCCTGTATCATAGAACATTTCTGTGTCTGGTCCACATGGTCCTGTTTCTCCTGCAATCCACCAGTTGTCATCTTTTCCAAAATAATATATTCTTTCTTCTGGAATTCCTGCTTTTTTCCAACATTCTGCTGTTACTTCATCTCTTGCACAGTCTTCGTCTCCTGCAAAACATGTTACTGATATTTTTTCTGCTGGAATTTCTAATTCTTTTGTTAAAAAGTCATAACTCATTTGGATTGATTCTTCTTTGAAATAATCTCCTAATGACCAGTTTCCAAGCATTTCAAAATATGTTAGGTGTCTATTATCTCCTACTTCATCAATATCATTTGTTCTTACACATTTTTGGTAATCTGTAAGTCTTTTTCCTTGTGGGTGTGGCTCTCCTAATAAGTATGGTACTAATGGTTGCATTCCTGCTGTTGTAAATAGTACTGATGAGTCATTTTCTGGTATTAATGGTGCTGATGGAATAATGCTATGACCATGATTTTTAAAAAAGTTTAAATATTTTCTTCTTATTTCTATTGCTTTCATTTTTATTTCTCCTTTTATATAATAAATTTATTGATTATTAATGTTTCTTAAAATACACCAAGTTCCATTACTTTCTGGTAAGCTTTTAAATGTCATTTCTTCTTTTGTTATAGGATGCTCAATTGTAAGTTCATATGCCCATAATGCTATTTGTTTACCTTGTCCTCTTGTCCCATATTTCTGGTCTCCAAAAATACTATGGCCTGCATGTGATAATTGTACTCTTATTTGGTGATGTCTTCCTGTATGTAAATTTACTTTTATGAGTGATAAATTTTTTACTTCATTATATGCTAGAACTTGATAATCTAATTTGGCAAGTTTTGCGTTTTTTTTATCTTTAGAAACAACTTTACTCATATTGTTTCTTTCATCTTTGTATAAATAATCTTCTAATGTTCCTGTTTCTTCTTCAAATTTTCCGTCAACAACAGCTAAATATTTCTTTTTAAATATTTTTTCTCTTACTTGGTCACTAAGTCTTGAGGCTGCTTTTGAAGTTTTTGCAAATACCATAACTCCTCCAACAGGCCTGTCTAATCTATGTACTAATCCAAGATATACATTTCCTGGTTTATTGTATTTTTCTTTTAAGTAATTTTTTATAATTGTTAACATATCTATGTCTTCTGTTTTGTCTGCTTGTGATGGAATGTTTGGTTCTTTTTCTACTACTATTATATGATTGTCTTCATATATTACTTTTAAATTTTGCATTTTTAATTCTCCCATCTGCCATAAATTCCACAAGGTAATACTAATTGTGAGTTTTCCATTGGTAGACCAATTTCTCCTGATGTCGTTTTTCCTTTATATTTTTTATTAATTGTTAAATTTAAAATATTTTCTAATACTTTGCTTGATATTCCTGTTGTATATGAATTTATTAAGAAGAATAATGGATTGTCTGATAATACATTTGAACATAGTTCTACTAAATCATATATATTGTTTTCAAATTGCCAAACTTCTCCATTCGCTCCTCTTCCATATGATGGTGGATCCATTATTATTGCATCATATTTATTTTTTCTTCTTATTTCTCTATTTACAAATTTTACAACATCATCAACAATATATCGAACTTTTTTTTCAGCTAGCCCTGATGATGCTATATTCTCTTTTGCCCAAGTTACCATTCCTTTAGAACTATCAACATGGCAAACAGAAGCACCAGCTGAAGCACATGCAACTGTTGCTCCTCCTGTATATGCAAATAAATTTAATACTTTTATTTCTCTATTTGAGTTTTTTATTTTATTAATCATCCAATCCCAATTAACTGCTTGTTCTGGAAATAATCCTGTGTGTTTAAAACTCATTGGCTTTATATTAAATGTAAGTTCTTTGTATTTTATTTGCCATTGTTCTGGTAATTTTTTATGATATTCCCAAGAGCCTCCTCCAGTTTTACTTCTGTGATATGTTGCATATGCTTCTTTCCATTTGTTTGGAAAGCTTTTTTCTTTCCATATTATTTGTGGGTCTGGTCTAGATAAAATTATATTTCCCCATTTTTCTAATTTTTGCCCATCTGCCATATCTAATATTTTATAATCTTTCCAATCATTTGCTATATTCATTTTTATTTTTTCCTTCTCTTTTTAATTATCGTTAAAATTATACTATATTTTTCCTGTTTTTTCAAGGTTTTTAAGTTGTTTCTTTGCTTGTTTATATCCTTTTTCATATAAATTATTTATTTGACTATTATCTAATAGAGAAATTTTCTTTAAATTAATTAATATTAAATTGTCAATTCCGTCTCTTTCATATGCCGAAAGTTCTCTTCCTTGTAATTCCATTGCTCTTGTTGCCACATCTATTAAATTTTGACAGCATTGTTTTTCTTTATATATTGTATCAAATGCAATTCCATATATTTCATCTGCTCCAATTTCTCTTAATGATTTCCATGGAAGATTTTCACGTATTCCTCCATCAACTAATTGTACTCCATTGTATTTGCATGGTGAAAAAACAACAGGAAAGCTACAACTTGCTCTTACTGCTGTTCCAATTGGTATATTTGTTATAATTTTTGTGTTGTCTAACAATTTGCCTCTTGTTTGTAGTGATGAGGCTATATATACAGTTCCTTTTTGTACATCTACCATTGAAATAAATAGTGGCATTTTTATTTGATTAATATTTTTTATTTTATTTTCTTCACAAATATTTTCAATAATTCTTTCAATTACTTTTCCTGTATTTAAACCATCAATAACAATTTCTCTTTCAAATATCAATCCTAGAATTAATTTTAGAATTTGTTTCCATTCAGCATATTTTATTTTTTTGCTATATTTTTGAAACATTTTCCACATTTCGTCACTTGTATATCCTAAAGCATACATTGTTGCTACAATACTTCCAGATGATGCTCCTGATACACAGTCAAATTTTATTTTTTCTTCTTCAAATGCTTTTAATGCTCCTATATGAGCTGCTGCTTTTACTCCTCCTCCAGCTAGACATAATCCTTTCATAATTTATTTTCCTCCATATACTATTATATGTTTTAAATTATAAAAGTGATTATTATTTTGGATTTTCACAGCAATGAGCCCCTAGCTAAGCTAGTGGCTCATTATTATAAACGTTTTCTTGGTATAGGCATACTCTACTTTATGTTCAGAATCATGGTCATCGTAATAAGAAATTCAAATTATGCCACCTTTATTCCTGTTTTCTTTACTTCCACAACAAATGGTGTCTCATCATTTTCAAAGTCGGCAACACTAATAATATGTGGTTCTATCCTATAGTCTATATCGTTTCTTAATTGCATTAAATTAACTTCTTCATCAAACTTATCTGTTTTTATATCATCTGTAATTATTGCAATATCGATATCACTATCTTCTCTCTGAGTACCTTTTGCATATGACCCAAATAAAATTATAGCTATTACATTATAATTTTTACTTACGATTTCTATATATTTATTTACTATTTCAATTATTTCTTTGCTGACTCCTTTGATGGATTTTCTTCTTTTAATAGGTTCTCTAACCATTTTTTTACCTCCTCAATTTTGTTAATTTGTTCTTCAGTATATTCATCTGTACATTTTTTAGAAAATTCTCTTTTATAATCATCATATCTTGAATTCAAGTTAAATCTTGTTATCTCGTTTAAATATAATTTTTGAGTTTCTGTTACTGTTAAATTTATTTTTTGTGCTAAATACATTAAATCATGACTTTTAGGTGCATATGGTTCTGAAACGTTTTTCTTTGCATATAAAGCTTTTAAGAGTTTTTCAATTACCATTTGTCCCATAAATAAGCACCAAGTATTTTTCTTTCCAGATTTCATATACAGCATTGTATCATAATCTTCATTTGAACTTTCTATCCAAAACTTCATTAAATCTATATTATTCATATGTTTCCTCTCTTTCAATTCTATTATTATTATAACATTAAAGTTAAAATTTTACTACATTTTATTTATATATTTTTTATAAAGTTTAAAAGAATATTAATGAAATGAATATAGAACATTATATATTTGATAATAAATCTTAACTGTAGTAACCTGTATTTACATTCCTATCCCTAATTTTACTAACTCAAAAATCATAAAAAAATTAACTCCTGATAAAATGAAAAAACTTGCAATAGCAAAAGAAAGCATTTTATGCTTTTTTAAAAATTTCATATACAAACCTCCCTTTAATATTTTTCATAGAATAATTATTTTACAAAATAATTTCTATGCTTGTCTAAATTTATAAATTTCTTGTCCTTATTATGTATATGTTACATTTTTAAAACTATGCATATAATACTTTCTTTTTTCATCGCAATATATTACATTATTTGATTTTTCATAAATTTATTTATTTAATTGTTGTAATATAGTTTCTGCTAAATTTTCATTAATTCCTTTAATTTTTGTAAGTTCATCTATTTGTGCATTTTTTATTTTTTCTACACTACCAAAATGTTTTAATAATTCTTTTTTCTTTGTTTCTCCTATTCCTTTAATATCATCTAAAGCTGATTTTGTTATATCTTTGTCTCTTAATTTTCTATGATAAGAAATTGCTGTATCATGAACTTCATCTTGAAATTTTGTAATTAATTTAAATAAATTTTCTGATATTTCGAATTCTTCTCTATTTTCATTTATTAATGCTCTGGTTTGATGTTTGTCATTTTTCACCATACCAAATACTGGTATATCTAATTGTAAATCTTTTATTGCTTGTTTTATTGCTCTTATTTGAGTAATTCCGCCATCTGCGAAAATTGCGTCTGGTAATTTTCCAAATCCTGATGATGTTTCATTTTCTATTGAATGTTTTAATCTTCGTGTTACAACTTCTTGCATACATTTTGGGTCGTCTTGCGAAAATACTGTTTTTATTTTGAATCTTCTTGATAAGTTCTTTTTTATTGCTCCATCTACCATTACACACATTCCAGCAACCATGTATTCTCCTGAAATGTTTGAAATATCAAATGTTTCTATTTTTCTTGGTAGTTTTTCTAGTCCTAAAACATTTTTTATTTCTAGTAAAATTTCAGTTCTGTCTCTTTCTTTGTTTTCAAGTGTTATTTTTGCGTTGTTATCTGCCATTTCTACAAATCGTAATTTTTCACCTTTTTTTGGTGATTTGATTTCAACTTTTCGTCTTGCTTCTTTGCTTAGCCATTGTTCTATTGCATTTTTGTCTTCTATTTCTTCTCTTATCATTATTTTATTAGGTAAATTTGTGCTATCTATATAATATTGTTTGATAAAACCTGATAAAATTTCTTTGTCTTCCATTTCTTTTAAATCTGGAAAGAAATAATGTTCTCTTCCGACCATTTTACTTCCTCTAACAAAAAAGATTTCTACACAAACTTCTATTTCTGATTTTGCTAGTCCTATTACATCTATATTGTTTTCTGTAATGTTAGAAACTTTTTGTTTTTCATTTACTCTTTGAATTGCTAACATTCTATCTCTTATATAGGCTGCATTTTCAAATTCCATTTTTTCCGCTTCTTCAATCATTTGTTTTTCTAGGTCTTTTAAAACTTTATCTATTTTTCCGTCTAAAATGTCTATTATTTCGTCAATTTGTTTTCTATAATCTTCTTTGGAAATATATCCCATACAAGGACCAGAACATCTATTTATATAATAGTTTAAACAGGCTCTTGTTTCTGACCTGAATTTTCTACATTGACGTATTTTGTATTTTTGTTTTATAAAGTCTAATAGTTCTTTGGCTGCTCCTGGGTTTGCATATGGTCCAAAATATTTTGAACCATCATTTATTATTTTTCTTGTTATTACAACATTTGGATAGTCTGATTTTACATCTACTTTTATGTATGGATATGTTTTGTCATCTTTTAATAATACATTAAATCTTGGTCTATTTTTTTTTATTAAATTACATTCTAATATTAGTGCTTCTGCTTCATTATCAACTACAATGTATTCGAAATGGTCTATTAATGATACCATTTTTTTTATTCTTTCTGTTTTGTCTGTTTTTCTGAAATATGATTTTACTCTTCTTTTTAAGTTTACTGCTTTTCCTACATATATTATTTTGTCTTCTGCGTCATGCATAATATATACTCCTGGCTTTTCAGGTAGTAATTTTAATTGTTCTTCTATGTTGAACATTGCTTTTCCCCCTTAAGTAATTAAGATGTGGCAACACAACTACTTATCTCATTTCCTATGTTAAATAGTATATCATAGGACTAAAGAAAAATCAATATTATAGAACAAGTTTTCGTAATTTATTTTTTACATTTTGTTAGCTTTTAGTAAAAACTTTTCTATACAATAGTTTTACCTGCTGTCAAACGACAGCAGGTAAATGCACATTTTTGTAAATTTACTGAGTTGAACTGAAAATAATCACTCTTCGGTCAAAAGCTGCTTGAAATATGCATAGTCATTAGAATTCTCCAGTACCCACTTCAAAATTTCATTTGAGAAGAATCTTGAATTCCTTACTGCTACATATACCATTGGCCAATTAAGATCCACCTTTAAGCTACTTTCAATTGCTTTTTTAAACGTTTCTTCATCGCAATTTTGATTTTTAATTATTTCTGTGAAAAATCTCACAAAATACTTATAAATCCAGTTTCTGCTATAGTGTTCGTCATAGTACTTTTCTATGTCTTCTAGATACTCCTGCATTAAATTTGCTAACAATTCTGTTGAAGCAAACTTACATGCACTAATTGCATATTTGGGTTTCAAAAAGAAATAATCATAATCACCTTGTCTTTCATTTCTACTTGTTTTATAAACTTCTTCAAGTGTTCTTTGTTCTATCCTACTATGTGATAGAACATTATATAGACATTCTTGTAACCGTGCAGCAGACCTTTCAAATGTAAGCTCTGCTTTAACAAAATAATGAGCAATTTCTCCATTAACATATGGATTAAGAGAAATTTCAATTGCTTCTTCATATCCAGCAAACTGTATAACCCAGTCTACCAAATGTTTATTTTCGCATTGAAGCATTAAATTAATGTTTGGATTTCCTATTAATTCCGTAAACTTTTCACGATAAATGTTCATTGCATTAATTACAATTGAATCATCTTTATCGTTAAACATACGTAATAAAATTTCTCTTAGTTGTTCACTTGCTTCTACAGTTTTTAAACATTTGACTATTTCTTCTTTTTCATCAACGTTTCTACTGTCTTTGTACATATTTGCCAAAACTTTAATTGGTACTTCTTTCCTTCTTAAAATTTCCTTTCTAACCCTTACAGATTTATCACCTGATAATAAGATTAAATCTTCCAAATTGTTCGTAGTTCTTGCTAAATCTCTCCGTGATTTCCAGTCCATTTTTTCAATGTGCATAATTTACCTCCATCATGCTATTATATAATGCTTTCGTAAATTGTTTACAAAACATATTTACGTTTTATTTATTATACCACATATAAAGTCAAAAATCAATTTTAGATTGTCACATTTTGTTGAGTTTTAGCATATTTTTATACTAGTAAATAGTCTATTAAAAATAATAGGCAGAAAGGATTTATTAGATAAAAATATGTTACATTGTGTTTTATTAGCAATATCTGTTAGTATTGATGCTTTAAGTTTAGGTGTTACATATGGTATAAAACAATCTAGAATAAGAGGAATAAGTAATGTTATTATTTTTGTTATAGCTCTTTTATCTACAAGTATTTCAATATTTTTAGGAAGGAATATTGCAAAATTATTTTCCCAAGATGTTGCTTTAGCCTTAGGATCAAGTCTTCTTATAATACTTGGTTTGTATACCATTTATAAAAGTTTCAAAGAAACATCTACTGATTATGATTTAGACAATTCAAATTCAATAGAGAAAAAAGAGGCTTTGTTACTTGCTCTAGCTGTTTCTGCTGATGCAAGTTGTGTTGGACTAAGTTGCGGAATAATTGGACTTGATAGTTTTATATATCCAATACTTGCTGCGTTTTTCCATATATGTTTCATAAATTGTGGGAATTTTATAGCATATAATGTGGCAAAAAAAATTAAGATTTCCAATAAATTATTATCTATAATTTCTGGTTTAATCTTAATTTCTATAGGTATTATTAGACTTTTAATTGAGTAGAGAATAAATAATTATTTTATTTATTCCCTCTCACACCACCGTAC
>ERZ1643249.2870-NODE-2870-length-15665-cov-10.383152_pt1 | contig 15665 bp, 18 predicted proteins | sample MGYA00579263_ERZ1643249 | MGnify/ENA primary metagenome ERZ1643249 (study PRJEB29033, sample SAMEA4952264) | chicken gut metagenome | biome: Broiler Chicken; feature: Gastrointestinal Tract; material: Caecum | place: Ireland | collected 2018 | study: Broiler...
CTTAACAAGAGATTCTCGTATGAAAGAAAGAAAAAAATACGGTCTTAAAAAAGCTAGAAAAGCACCACAATTCTCAAAGAGATAAAAAGAGCTTTTTACAAATATATCAAAAATCGGAAGTTTTAAAACTTCCGATTTTTTGTTATACTCCAGATATTTATACTCCTGCTGCAGAGAACAAGAAATTTCCCATATAAAATTGAATAATAGGTACTAATATTACACATACGAAGAATATTAATACTACACCAACAACAGAATAAACAACTTGAGGCATTACTGCAGTTATTTTTTCCATTGTATTTTTTATATCTATATTCATATATTCTCTAAGTTTACCTAACATTTCTGTCAAATCTGTTTGCATACCTATTTTAAGCATTTCTGTTTGCATCATTGAACACAATCCAGAATCTTCAAATGGTTTAATCCAAGAATAACCTGTTAATATATTATTTATTGAAGTTTCTATTAATGCCAGCATTACCTGATTTTTAGTAATATTTTTACTAACTTCAAGTGCTTCTTGTATTCTCATTCCATTAGTAACATTTAATTCTATTGCTTGTATAAATCTAGAAAAATCTAATGAAAAGATTAAACCTCCAAATATAGGCATTTTGTATTTAAAATAGTGAAAATTATATTTACCTCTAGGAGTGTTAATGTAAAATACTATTATACCAACAATTACTGCAACTATTGCAGTAGGAATAAACCAATATTCCATAACTTTAGCCAAGAAATCTTTAAACCACATTGTAATAGCCGGTAATTTGGCATCTGAACCAAGTTCATCAAATAAATTTTCTATTTGAGGAATTGCAACTAAAGTACCTGCTACTAACAATACTATTATTCCAATAAACTGTGCTATATTGGGAATTAATATTTTCTTTACCTTTTTTGTTAGTTCAGTTGATTCCTCTAAATATTTTACAGCTTGTTCTAATGAAGCTGTAAGAGAACCTGAAAGTTCTCCTACTTTAACCATATTTATGTATATAAATGGAAATACATCTGAATAATATTCCATAGTAGAATACATATATTGACCTGCTTCAAGTCCAGCTAATATATCTTCTAAGATTCCTCTTAAAGACATATTTTCTGTACTTTGAATTATTGTTGTTAAAGCATGTATATTATTAAAATTTGATTTTTTTAATAAATATAAGTCTTGAGTAAATATTATAATATCTCTAACAGTTACTTTTTTTGTTGCATCTAAATACATAGCTATTCTTTCAACTGTTCTATTGGGTGCTTTAGTAGTTTGAATTGTTGTGAACTGTGCCGTATTTATATCTTTTAAAATATCTTTTGCATTACTGATATTTTTTCTTTTTTTACTTTTATTTGTTGAGGCAAAACCAACACGAACTATATCAATTGGTGTAATATTGTTTTGTTTTAATTTTTCCATTAATTTCTGTTTGTTTTCTTCTTCAACTTTGTTTTTAACAATCAAACCTTTATCAGTCATGCCTTTATAAATAAATACTGCCATATATCAACTTGGTCTCCTTTCTATAGATTATCTTCTTCCCTTTCTAATTCTTAATTGCATTACAGTTCTATTAAGCATTTCATAGTTCTTTTCTTCTACTTGTGCTTTTGCTTGTTCTAGTGTAATTCTATCTTCTATAAATAAATTTGCAAGAGAGCTTATTAAACTTACACTTCCTTTATCTGCTCCACTTTGTATGGCATCTTCAATTTCTGATACACTTATTTTTTCTTTTCTAATTATACCTGAAACAACATTATCAACAACCATAACTTCTGGTATTAATTCAAGTTTTCCTGTTGTTCCTAGTAGTAATCTTTGTGAAATTACCAATTTTAATAATGATGATAATAAATATTTTATTTGTACTTGATCACGAACTTCATAGAAGTTTATAATTCTATCTATTGTTTCAGCACAAGATTTTGTATGTAGTGTTCCTATTACTAAGTGTCCTGATTCTGCCATTTCTATTGCAGCTTCCATTGTAATTTTGTCTCTAATCTCTCCTATTACTAAGATATCACAATCTTCTCTTAATGCGTTTTTTACACCATCATGATATGTTAAGCAGTCTCTTCCACTTCCTACTTCTTTTTGTACAATTAGAGAATTTTTAGATTTGTGCATAAATTCTATTGGGCTTTCTAATGATAATATCTTTTTATTTTGTGTTTCATTTATATGATTTACTAATGCATTTAATGTTGTTGATTTACCAGAGTTTGTTTTACCTGTAACTAATATTACTCCTTGAGGTTGATAAGTCATTCTTCTTACAACATCAGGAACACCTAAAGCTTCATAAGGTGGTAATTCATTTTTTATAATTCTCATAGTAAATACAGGAACTTCATCTGCAAATGAAATATTTACCCTTAAACGTGTTCCGTCACATACATATGATGTATCAAGTTTTCTTGTTTGTTCAAAACTTTTTGCTTTATCAGCATTTCCATTTATAATATAATCACAAATCTCAAACATGTCTTCATCTTTTAATTGTTTTGAATTTTCTTGTGGAACTAATGCTTTTTTTATTCTAAACATTGGATGTTGTCCTGCAATTAGGTGTATATCTGAAGCATCCTTGTCCATTGCATTTTTTATAATTGAATCAAAATCTACCATAATACCCTCCTACTTTCTTTTAATTAAAATATTAATAATTTTCTATTTAATTCTTCTAAAGTTGTGATTCCATCAACAACTTTTCTAATTCCATCTACTACTAATGGTTTATATTTGCCTTTTAAAGCTTGTTTTCTTATTTCAATACTTGAAGCTCCATTCATTACTAATTCTTTTATTTCATCATCTAAATCAAGAATTTCAAAAACACCAATTCTGCCTACAAATCCTACATTATTACATCTTTTACAGCCTACAGGAGAATATGTTTTCTTTCCTTTTAAGTCAAAATTTACTCCATATCTATTTTCTATTGATTTAATAACTTTAATTTCATCTTCTGTAAATTCTCTTTCTTTTCTACAATATGAGCATATTCTTCTAACAAGTCTTTGTGAAATAGCTGTTGAAAGAGTACTTGCTATATCATAATCTGAAATTCCAATTTTTCTTAATCTTGTAATAACCTCTATTGCATCAATTGTGTGTATTGTTGATAATACATAATGTCCTGTTTGACCTGCTTGCATTGCAATTTCAGCTGTTTCTTTATCTCTAATTTCTCCTACCAATATAATGTCAGGGTCTTGTCTTAAAATTGTTCTTAAGTTTCCAGCAAAAGTTGATTTTGCATCAATTTCAATTTGGTTTAACCCCTCCATACGAATTTCAACTGGGTCTTCAATTGTTGTTACATTTATATTAGGTTTATTTAAGTAGTCTAACATACTATACAAACTTGTTGTTTTACCTTCTCCTGTAGGAGCTGCTATAACTGTAATACTGTTTCTTTTGTTAATACTCTTATTTAGTTCTTCTGGTGTTCCAGGATATCCTAAGTCAAATATACTTTTTATAGAATTATTTTTCTTTAAAAGTCTTAGTACAAATTTTTCTCCATAAACATTTCTTTGCGAAGATACACGAATATTATAATTTTCATATATCAAAATTCTACCATCTTGTGATTCTTGTTTTTCCTGATGCATATTAGATATAGCTTTTAATCTTCCTACTACTTGTGATAATTTATCAATAGGAATTGTTGTAGCAATAAAAAGCTCACCATCAATTCTATATCTTACTCTTATTTGATCTTTTTGAGGCTCTATATGAATGTCACTTGCTCTTTGTTTCATACCATTTCTAATTATTGAATCTACTAGTTCTGTTATATTAGATTCTTGCCCCATATCTTTAATATTATCTGTTGAAGAATTACCTATATTATTTAAGATATCATTTATAATATCTGAATAAGTAACATAAGGATCTACAATTAAACCTTTATTTAACATCAACATCTTTATTGCTTCAAATGTTCTTTTATTTGTTGTGTCTGCAAAGCAAACTTTAATTTTATCATTTTCTATATCAAAAGGAATTGCACTATATCTTTTTGCCATTTCAAGAGAAATATAATCAAGTACATTTAACTTTATAGATTCATCTGTTAGAATTACACCTTTTACTCCTACAACCTCACCTATTACTTGTATAAGTGCTCGAGGATCGCAAATATTCATATCTTTAATAATTTCTCCCAATTTTCTATTTGGAGATTTTTTTTGTTCTAATAAAGCTTTTCTAACATCATCTTCTGTTACAAGTCCTCTTTTTACTAGTTCAACTCCAATTGGTTGTCTTCTTTTGAATTCCATTGTAACCATTCCTTTCATTAAGTTATAAAATGCTATATGTATTTATATATGATTTATTGTTAATTACTAAATCTACTCTTACATTTTTATTGTCTATATATGTAAATACACAACTATCTATATTGGAACAGATTTTTACATTATCCATATATATTGCATTGTCTAAGAATGTATATTGATGATTTGATTTTTCAAAAATAATATATGTACCTTTTTCATCTACTTCTTTTATATAATTGTATTCCAAATTTACATCTTTTGTAAAATATGAATTAAATTTTATGAATTCAGAATTAGATAATGTATCATCTGTAGTTACATCCATGTTCTTATAAAAATATGCAGAAATTCTTGTTACAATTGCTACAGTAGCAGTTATTGCAAGTAAATAAATAATTAATGAAACTAATGAAATTCCTTTTTCTGACTTCATAAATTCCTCCATTTTAGATAAATAAATTTATAATATTCATTATAAATATAGTTAATATATTACTTACACCCAAATAAAATCCTAATGGTATCTCTTCAAATTTAATTGGTTTATTCCCATTTTTGGATTTTCTTAAATTTTTTATGATTAAGTAAAATATAATTTCTATTAAAAAAATAATTAACACTATTGTTGATATTTTATACTCAACAAACATTGTAATCATAGTAAAAAATATTACTAAATTTATTATATAATTTTCTTCTGCAAATTTTCTAAGCATAAATGTGTCTGTGGTTATTAAAATAATATATACTGCTAAATATATAGCATATCTATATATACTAGTTGGCTCTATTACGTATAGATATATCATATATAAAAGAGATATGATTATTCCATATGCAAGAACCTTTTTATTAATATTTCTATATTCTTTATCTATTGCAGAAATAAGAATTACTGCAGTAAAATATAATATCATAAATGCAAATAAAATTATTTGTTGTAAATTTAATGTATAAGCATTTATTTTCAATGTATAAGCTAATAAAACAAACATAATCCCACTTAATATTTCTAATATTAAATATCTTGGTCTTATTTTTTGTTTACAATATCTACATTTTCCCCCTAGAAATATATAACTTAATATTGGCACTAAATCCAATACTCCTAATTTGTGATTACAGTTTGGACAATATGAATGTTTTTTTACTATATCTATATTTTTGGGTATTCTATATGTTGCTAAAGTATAAAAACTTCCAAACATTGCACCACATACAAAGATTATTGCATATAATAATAAGTTCATTGCATTTTTTGTTAGCTTATAAGCTAACATACCCCCTATTTTAGTATATTAAATTTTATATTATATCAGGCATATACTTAGGTATATGCCTGATGCATTAATTATTTCATAACAGTTTTTATTGGTTCTATGAATGAAACTGAGCTTTTTGTAAATACAAATTGTCCAACTAGCATTGAGTATTGGCTATCTACTGGGAATTCTGTTGATGTTGTTATTGTCTCAACAGGATATGTTGTAGAAGTTGTTGGAACTCCTAAAGCAAATGTTGCATCTTTGTAAACAATTACTAATGTATCTCCATTAAAATATAAATTGTATTTGTCATCTTGAAGTTGAGCTTTAATGCTTTCATATGTTGTTGATGGTTCATCTTTTGTTTCATCTGTTAAATCATTAACTGCTCCTGCTCCACCTAAATCTTCTATAAGTAGTGGAACATATTCTTCTTTATATTCTGATGGTTGATGTCCAACTTCAATTGCTGTTCTTTTATTTACTTCTGCAAATACTGTATTAAATCCTGTTGTCATTCTTTCAATAACTTCTGCTTCTGAAGAACTATATCTTGACATTCTTGCTCTTGTTATAAGTCCATTGTCTCCTCCTAGAGTTGCTATTGCAGCTCCCGCTATAATTAACATAACTACTATTGTAATAACTAATGATATTAAGGTTACACCTTTTTGATTTCTTTTCATAATTCTTTTAATTCCTTTCTTTTTTATTTTAATTTATACTTTTTATTGGCTCTAAATAATAACTTGCATCATCTGCAGTTAATCTTATTTGAGCAACTAATACTGGGAAATAGGCTAATGTTGTATCAGATACTAAATTATTTTCTGTATCATAATATGCCATCCCATGGCAAAAGGTAGAGTCTTTATAAACTATTGTTATAAACTTCTCATTTTCTACCTCTCCATTACTTAAATATACATGATATCCATCTGTAAGGTCTAAAATCTCTCCCTCATTTTTCTTAAATGTTTCAAGGTTTACTTCTGAAATTTTATCTTTTGATTCATCAATTACGTTTTCTCCAAGCTCTGAAATTATAATATTTTTCAAATCAAAAGCAGTCCCTTTTTCTGAATTATCTGTATCTATATAAGAATAGCTTGGCTGATATCCATTAACTGTTGCAACATTTACAATAACCTCACTTCTTAATTTATCAAAAGCAGATCCAATTTTACTAATTATTTCATCTTCTTTTTCTGATTCAGATAAATTTGAGGTTAATTCATTTTGATTCTCCTCATCATTATTATTTTGTTGAATTTTAAATATTATAAAAATAACAAGTTCTATTGCAACTATTATAGCAACAACAATTATTACTAATTTAATTAATGAAATCCCTTTATCTTGTTTCAATAAAATATACCTCCTTTCATTAACTTAAACAATTTTGCAAATATATTTAAATTTTAATAACATAAATTATATAGAAATACTAATTTTATTATTTACTATTTCCATCTTCAAACAAAGTTCCTCCACCATTATTACTTCCTGAACCACTTGAACTTCCTGAATTTCCTACAGATTCGCCAGAAGTATCTTCTCCTGGTGTTGTATTTATATCTCCAAAAACTTCTTCTTCTTCATTGGTAATTGGTGCAAATGGATTTGCTCTACCAGGGTTATATTGATCTGTTTTTTCAAACCCTTCCAAGTCACTGGCTGTTATTTCATATGTTTTTATAATTAAATCTGAACTATTATCTACTTCAGAATTCACTTCACTTTTTATTTCTTCACTAGCTTGGTATGTAACTTTTTCAGGTAGTACTTTGTTATTTGGAATAAAATTGTAAAACATTACACTTAATAATAATATTACAGCTAAACAAACTAATAATGAAATTATAATTTCTCTTATAATCGTTTTTCCCATAATGTCTCCTTTCTCAATTTAATTTACATTTTTTAGCTTATTATACTATTAGTATTTTTAGTTTCCACTAGTACTTTCAGTTGTGTTATCAGTACTTTGTGTTGCCTGTTGTGTATTTGTACTTTCTGTACTATTATTAGTTGTTTCACCATCTGTTGCTTCGCCATCTGTTGAATCTTCAGTAGTTGGATCAACTATATTTAGCCTTATGTCTTTACATACAAATGTTGCAGTTAAATCATAACTTGTTACATTTTCCTGTACTGGCACACTTTCAGTGTTTTGGGCAGAGGTTGATTCTGTATTGTTTGTTTCTGTTTCTGTAATTTGTTCAGTAGAAACTAATTTAAAATTTTCAATTTTAAATACTAATGTATTATCTCTTTGAATGTCATATAAAAAATCTGCAATTTGTATATATTCTCCTACAACAGTGAAATTTAAATCATATGTTTTTGCAACACTGTTGTTTACCGTAATCTCCATTTTTAGGTCAACACCTTGTTTGTCAGCATAATTTCCAAGAGTTATCCAAATTTTTTCGATTTCATATTCTTGAATTTTACTTAATGGTATACCATTTTCATCTACACCTAACTGTAGTAACTGCTGATAACTTTCTTTTTCTGACATTAATGTTTTATAAGCCTGTTGTTGTGTTTTTAATGCTTCTATATATTTAACATCTTTTTGCTCTATTGCATCTGCTATCTGGTCTTCTAAATCTGCATTTGCCTCTACTATTGAAAAATAACTACTTATTGTTATTATTCCAAGATCTACTCCTTTAAAAACAATAAAAACAGCTAATATTAACAATAAAACTACTACTAAATATAAAACTAATCTTCTCATGGTAAATCACCTTCTATCGTTACAGTTACATATTCCCCTTGTTTAATTCCACTTCCAGAAACAACATTTTGCAAAATACCATTTACTTGTAATTTTCTTTTAAAGAATCCTAATCCTTGATATTTTGGAGATTGTGCTTCAATTACTATATGTTTTCCTGTAGGATTTGAAATTGAAGTAATTTGAACAGTTTCATCTATAACTGTCATAATTTGATTTAATAAATTTGGTATTAAATCTCTATTTTCATTCACTTCACTAATTTTGTCATTTATTGTATTTAATTGTTCAATTAGTGTTGAATATTCTGTTGCTTTACTATTTAATTTGCTAGTGTCTGTTGTAACTTTTGTAATTTCATTTTTTATAGATGCTGTTAATGATTTTACTTCAACTTCTTTATCTTCTATTTGTTTTAACAGTAAATTAGAAAATACAATATAGACAATAATAAAAATAAGTATTGATATACATAATCTTAAAATTGAAATTTCAGTTTTAGACATTTCTGTTTTAAAGCTATCCATATTCAATTTTAGAGAACGGTTTGAACCACCTGCTTTTTTCTGTTTTGGAAATAAATCAATACTAACATTAAGTTTGTCTTTTAGTTGTAGTTGCTTAAAATTTATTCCATTTATTGAAGGTGCAATTCCTTGTAAAGCTAAAGATATTGCAGAATTTACGTCAACATATTCTTTAACATTAACATCTTTATAGCTACTTTGGATAAAATATGGCTTTAAAATTTCACATTTTATATCTCCCAAGTATTCTTGGAAGTATAAATCAATATTATTTATATTTGAAAGAGTTCCTGTAATATAAATTCTACTTATTTTATCAAGTCCATCATTAATTAATTGTTGTACTGCCCCAACAATATTATATATTGTTGGCATAATTTCTTCTAAGTATTTATCTCCTTCACTTTCCACTTCTGGAAAAGATTGAGTATCACTTGTATATATAGTTGTATTACGCAAAATATCGTAAGCTTTTGCATATGAATCTTCTTGTTGATTTATCTTATCAAGAATTTCATTGCTTCCAAAGTCGAAAATTTGTATATCTCCAACAGATTTTCCATATAAAGTTGTAACTGTTGTTTTATCTTCTAAATTTACAATCATTACATTTTCTGAGTCATCAATTTTTATTAAATTTGGCAAAATCATTGGAAGTGGTGAAATTGATTCTAATTTCTGGCCATTAAACATATCTTTTGTTTTATTTAGATCTACTTTGTTTTCTGACACATTAATAACTTTAATTTTTTCAATTTCATTAACATCATCAATAAAAGCATATCTTATTTCAAAAGAATTGGCATTATATCCCTTCTCTGTACAATATGCTTCAAATTCTAATTTTACTGCTTTTTCTAAGTCTTTTTTGCTTAATTGTGCAAACATACTAAAGAACTGATATAATTCATCAGTTAAATTTACACTTATTGGAATATTGTTACTATTAGTTTCTTGCACAATTTGGTCTATTGCTTTAGAAATATCAGTATAGAATTTAATGCCAAAAGCTTCCAATTTAACATTGTCTTTTTCTTTGGAGACTTTTGCATATTTAATTAAATCTTTACCAATGTATAAACCTAAATTTTCAGCCATTTTATTCTCCTCGATATTTTTTTACGTTTACTATAATTCTACCTTTTTTACGCCAAAAGTCAATATATTTCGATAAAATGTAATATTATTGTTTAATTCGTAATATTTTTGTAATATTTTTGTAATAAAAATTTAACAAAATTTTGTATACTTGTATTTTTATTGGAAATAATAGTAAAAAATTCTATTAGATTGGAGGTCATTATGAAACCATTAGATTCAAAAAAAGATTACCAAAATTATGTCGAAAAAAAATCACCAAATTCCCCTATTTTAAAAAATTGTTTCAATGCTTTTTGGGTAGGTGGATTAATATGTTCAATTGGTCAAATTATATTGTTCATATGTAAAAATAGAGGTATTTCTCAAGATATTTCTGGAACTGTTGTTTCAATTATTTTAATTGGTATTAGTGCTTTCTTAACAGGTCTTAATATTTTTAATAAAATTGGAAAATTTGCAGGTGCTGGTTCATTAATTCCGATCACTGGTTTTGCTAACTCCATAGTTTCTCCTTCAATGGAATATAAGTCAGAAGGATATGTTATGGGTGTTGGAGGAAAAATGTTTACAGTTGCTGGTCCTGTTCTTGTTTTTGGGATTTCTACATCTATTATTGTTGGTATAATTTATTTAATTTTTAATACACAATCAATTACACTTGTTTAAATAAAAAGGAGGTATTTATGGAAAAATTAGGAAAACAAACTATCAAATTTAATACACCACCTGTTATTATAAGTACTGCTTCTATAGTTGGTCCTAAAGAATCAAATGGTCCACTTTCACAATATTTTGATCAATGTTTAGAAGATGAATTTTGGGGAGAAAAAACTTGGGAAAAATCTGAAAGTAAAATTATAAAAGAAACTGTTTTAATGTGTATTTCTAAATCAGGTATTCCTTCATCAGATATAGATTATTGTTTTGCTGGAGATTTATTAAATCAGTGCATTTCTTCTAGTTTTGGACTAAGAGAATTGAACATTCCCTTTTTAGGAATTTTTGGAGCTTGTTCAACATTTGTTGAGGGGTTAAGTTTAGGGGCTATAATTGTAGAGGCTTGTGCCAAACATGCTTTATGTGCCGCTTCAAGTCATTTTTGTAGCGCAGAAAAGCAATTTAGATTTCCATTAGAACTTGGAAATCAACGTCCTCCAACTTCACAATGGACTGTTACTGGTGCAGGTAGTGCAATTTTATCTAAAACAGGTGAAGGCCCTTTTATAACTCATATTACTAGTGGAAAAATTGTTGATATGGGAATTAAAGATGCTAATAATATGGGTGCTGCAATGGCACCAGCCGCATTAGATACATTAATTTGCCATTTTAATGATACAGGTCGCTCACCAAATTATTATGATGCAATTATTACTGGAGATTTAGGATATATTGGAAAAGAAATTTTAATTGAACTTGCTGAAGATAAAGGTTTTAACATAAAAGCAAATTATAATGATTGTGGTGTTATGATTTTTGATAAGGAAAAACAAGATACTCATTCTGGAGGAAGTGGCTGTGGTTGTTGTGCTACTGTATTTTCTGGATATTTCTTTAAACAATTTAAAGAGAGAAAAATAAAAAGATTATTATTAATAGCAACAGGTGCATTAATGAATTCAACTTCTTCTCAACAGGGTGAATCAATTCCTGGAATTGCACACGCAATTAGTATAGAAATATAACATGCTAAACAATGGTATATTAGGAAAGGATTGTGATTTTATGGATTGGTTGCAAAATTTTGATTGGTTACAATTATTAAAATGTTTTGTTACTGGTGGATTAATTTGTGTTATTGGTCAAATTTTAATTGATAAAACAAAACTTACTCCAGCAAGAATCTTAGTTGTTTTTGTTACTACTGGTGCAATACTTGGAGGTCTAGGAATCTATCAATATTTAGTAGATTTTGCAGGAGCTGGTGCTACTGTTCCTCTTACTGGATTTGGCTATAATTTAGCAAAAGGTGCTATTAAAGGTGTTAAAGAATTTGGTCTGATAGGTGCTTTTACTGGTGGCGTCACTTCTGCTGCCGGAGGCATTGCCGCTGCAGTTTTTTTCGGGTATATTGCTTCTTTAATATCAAAACCAAAAATGAAAAAAGAATAACTAACTAACTGGGGTCGGTTCCAAAACAGAAAAAGTTGTCAGTGGGGACGGAGATTTTGACAATATTGTCAAAATCTCCGTCCCCACTGACAACTATTGTTTATCTACTTCTTTAAGAATTACATCATGTGCTTTTCCTTCTGCAATACTTACATTTGACACTATTGTAAGTCTTGCTTTTTCATGTAATTCTTTAATTGTAATTGCACCACAATTACACATTGTAGATTTTATTTTTGCAACTGTTATTGCAAGATTATCTTTTAATGGTCCTGCATATGGAATATAGGAATCAACACCTTCTTCAAATGAAAGTTTTTTGTCTCCTCCCATATCATATCTTTGCCAATTTCTTGCTCTATTTGATCCTTCTCCCCAATATTCTTTAACAAAATTATTGTCTATTCTAACTACTCTTGTAGGGCTTTCGTCAAATCTTGCAAAATAACGTCCCATCATTACAAAATCTGCTCCTAATGCTAATGCAATTGTAATATGATGGTCATGTACTATTCCTCCATCTGAACAGATTGGAATATATACTCCTGTTTCTTCAAAATATTTATCTCTTTCTGCAACAACATCAAGTAAACTACTTGCTTGCCCTCTACCTATTCCTTTTGTTTCTCTTGTTATACATATAGAGCCTCCTCCTACTCCGACTTTTATAAAGTCAGCTCCTGCTTCGGCAAGATATCTAAAGCCTTCTGCATCTACTACATTACCTGCTCCAACTTTTACTGAGTCTCCATATTTTTCTCTAATAAATTTAATTGTATTTTTTTGCCATACAGAATAACCATCTGATGAGTCTATACATAGTATGTCTACACCTGCATTTACTAATGCTGGTACTCTTTCTTCATAATCTCTTGTATTAATTCCTGCTCCTACTATGTATCTTTTGTTTTCGTCTAGTAAAGAATTAGGATTATTTTTTCTTTCTTCATAATCTTTTCTAAATACTAAATATTTTAAGTTTCCTTCTTTTGTTAATATTGGTAAACATTCTTTTTTCTTTTCCCATATTATATCATTTGCTTCTACTAAGTTGATTCCTTCTTCTGCCCATATTACATTTTCTTTTGGTGTCATAAAATTGTCTATTGGAGCATTCATATCATCTCTTGAAACTCTATAATCTTTATCTGTAACAAGTCCTAAAAATTTTCCATTTGCTGTTCCGTCTTCTGTAATCATTACTGTAGAATGTCCTGTTTCTTTTACTAATTCTATTACTTCTTTTAGAGTTGTTCCACTTTTTACATTTGAGTCACTTACAACAAAACCAGCTTTATGTTTTTTTACATGATATACCATTTCTGCTTGTGATTCAATTGATTGAGATCCAAATATAAATGCAACTCCTCCTTCTCGTGCTAATGCAATTCCCATTTTTTCTCCAGATACTGATTGCATTATTGCAGATACCATTGGTACATTTGCTGAATATTTAGGTTCTTCTCCTTTTTTGAATTTTACAAGTGGTGTTTTTAATGATACATTTGATGGTATGCATCTTTCATCTGTTAAATTTGGTAGTAATAAAAATTCGTTAAATGTTCTTGATATATCTTCTAATATTTTTGCCATTTTTTTCTTATATGATATATTATTTTATATCATAATCTCCTTTCTTTATTTTATTTATAATATCAAAAATATGATACCAACTATATGCTGTTATTATGTTATTTCCAGATATAGTTTTATTATATTGACAATCAAATTTTATGACTTTTACTTTAGTTGATATATTTTGAATGTTTTTTGGGCTATCTTCTATCATAATATCTATATTGTTTTCAATACATTTTTCTAATTTTTCTTTATCTGTTGTAAATATTATTTTATCATATTTTATATTATTTTTTTCTAACCATTTTTTTGTTAATTCTTGCATTTGACCATAATACTTTGGTGGTAACCCTTCTTCATTTCTTGCTGTTATTATATAAATTTTGTTCTCTTCTTGTTGTAATTTATTTATTATTTGTGGTGCAAATGCTCTTGTTTGACTTTCTACTACATATGTAAATAAATATTCATTCCAAAATTCATTGTCTTGTTCTTGTGTCCAATTAAATTTTTCAGTTTCCCAATATTTGCTTAAATCTATTTTTATTGGAATATTTTTTTCTACACACATTTTTGTTCCACAGTCAATAGTTGTTCTTTCCAAATCTATTAATACTCCATCTATATCTATTCCAATATTCATTTTATTTAATTCTCGTTTCTCCTTTTATATAATTTAAAACACAAAGAGGTCTTATTTGATTTTTTCAAATAAAGACCTCCTTTCTTTTTATTTAAAATTTATGCATTTTTTGCTATTGTAGCAATTTCTGTGAATGCTTTTGGATCATTTATAGCTATTTCTGATAACATTTTTCTGTTTATTGTTACATTAGCTTTCTTTAATCCTGATATTAGTTTGCTATATGTTGTTCCATTCATTCTTGCTGCTGCATTTATTCTTGCTATCCATAGTTTTCTAAAGTCGCTCTTTCTGTCTTTTCTTCCAACATATGCATATGATAATGATTTTAATACTGCTTGATTTGCATTTCTAAATCTATAGTGTTTTGCACCATAATATCCTTTTGCTTGTTTTAATACTTTTTTGTGTCTTGCTCTTGTTGTCATTGCTGATTTTACTCTTGCCATTGTTCTTTTCCCTCCTTATTTTTAGTTACCGTATGGTAATAATTTCTTTATTGTGTTTTCACATGTTTTATCTGCATATGCTTTTGGACATCTGCTAGACATTTTTTGTCTTTTTGTTTTGTTTGCTAATAAGTGTCTTCTATTAGCTGTTGTTCTTTTTACTTTACCTGTTGCTGTTAAAGAATATCTTTTCTTTGCAGCTTTATTTGTTTTTAATTTTGGCATTGTAATTGCTCCTTTCAATTGTTTTTTATATTATAAGCTTTAATTAGCTTTTTTAGCTAGTATTATAAACATGTTTTTACCTTCTAGTTTTGGACTTTTTTCAACTACTGCTACATCGCTTAATGCTGATATAAATTCATTTAAAACGTCTTCTCCCATTTTTACATTATTTAGTTCTCTTCCTCTAAATCTAACTGTTATTTTTACTTTGTTTCCGTCTTCTATGAATTTTCTTGCATTTCTTGATTTGAATCCAAAGTCATGTTCTTCAATGTTTGGAGTTATTCTTAGTTCCTTTGTTTCTTGTACTTTTTGTTTTTTCTTTGCTTCTTTTTCTTTTTTTGCTTGTTCAAATTTGTATTTTCCATAATTCATTATTTTGCATACAGGAACTTGTGCATTTGGTGAAACTAGTACTAAATCTAATTTTTTTTCTTCTGCTATTTCTAACGCTCTTGATGTTGGTAACATTCCTAGTTTTTCTCCATTTTCTCCTATTAATTGAACTTCTTTTGCTCTAATTTGACCATTAATTGGTAATTCTTGTTTTATATAAAACACCTCCTAGAAAAATAAAAAAATTGACTTTGTTACAAGCCAATTCCACATAAATATATTATACTTTTTTTCGTAATTTAATTACATATAATATAAGTTTTTTCTAACCTTTTTCCACATAGATAAGGTGAGAAGTGGATAACTTCTTCTTGTAACGTT
>ERZ1643249.2871-NODE-2871-length-15663-cov-4.953614_pt1 | contig 15663 bp, 3 predicted proteins | sample MGYA00579263_ERZ1643249 | MGnify/ENA primary metagenome ERZ1643249 (study PRJEB29033, sample SAMEA4952264) | chicken gut metagenome | biome: Broiler Chicken; feature: Gastrointestinal Tract; material: Caecum | place: Ireland | collected 2018 | study: Broiler...
AGGCGACCAGCTTCGTGAGCGGCCCTGTGATACTCTTCCAGATGTATCGGGATACAATGATGCACAGCAGGATGCAGACCAGCAGGAACAGGAGGATCGCGCCGAACATGTTCTGTATGGGAGCGGTCAGGACCCGGTTCGGAATGGAGGTGACCAGTGTCAGCCCGAGCTCCTCCATGGCCGAGTAATAGATGAAATCTTCGCTGCTTCCCTCATACCGCTGGATATCCTCACTTTTTTCAAGGGTTAAAATATCAGAGAAGGTCTTCTCCTGCTCTGCTGTTAAAGTGCCTGTGCCTGGCAGTGTCGACCCGAAGGAATCTAGGAGCACGATATAGGCGGAGTTGTCCAGATTAAAGCGGGAGTAAAGCTCGTCCAAAACATCTGCGTTGATGTGGATAATAATGTATCCCAGGATATCTCTTGTGGAAAGATTGGTAATTTTTCTGGACAGAACGATATAGGGCATATCGTCATACTGAGTCGTATACCACAGCAAAGGATCCTCGCTTTGAGAAATCCTGTGATAATTCAGCAGATCCTGCTCTGAGTTCAAATACAGGAAGCCCGTGCTGTAAATAGGAAGATTGTTTACAGTTACGATGCGTATGTCGCAGATGTCTGCGATCCGTGTATATTTCGAACGCACTTCGCTGTAGATATTCTGTACAGTCCAGTATTTCTGCGTGGAGTTCATATCTTCATAGGATTCCAGAGCGTTCCGCACTGTTGTATTCAGGATCAACTCATCAGAGAGATTGACAAACTCCTGCAGCCGCAGAGTGATATTCTGCTTGATGATGTCTACGAGCTTCTGATTATAATCGGCGGCTGTCCTGTAGATCGCCGACCGCGCCTGCAGATAGCCGAAACTGCCTACCAGGAGAATAGGAAGGACAGATACCAGTAAAATCAGGATTACGATTCGTTTCGAGATGGAGATCCTGCGCAAAAGCTGATTTTGCCTGTTCATAACATTACCGTTCCTTATACCACAAATTTCAGTATATATATTTTATACAATTTGTTATGCGGATGTAAAGAGAATACTGTCAGAAAATGCTGTAAAGGTAACTGTTCACACCGTACTTAGGGATGAAAAATGCATCGTCATGCTTGCATGTAAGAGGCAGTTTTCTATCCCTAAGTACGAGTGGAGCTCGTAACCTCCGCCCACATAAGCAGTCTTAGCACGAAGTGCGGAACTGGAGCGCGCCAGCGCGACGAGTGCGCATGCGGGCGGAGGTTAGGTGTGAACAGTTACCTGTAAAGTGAAGCGTTTCAGCGCGGCGGATACGCAGGATGCCGGAGGCTGGGGAGGGGGCTGCAATGTGTCTGCCAGCAGAAATGTATGAGCATCCGGAAACTGCGGGATGGGGATCAGGCATCAGATCGGCATCAGAACATAATTTTTCAAATACAGAACAAAATATTACATTGTGCGCAAATTCGATATTCGGTAAAATGTAGACAGTAAAACTTAGAATTTGAGCTGGGGAGAAGTGAGTGTTTTTATGAAAAGAAGGAAAGCCGCGGCAGTATCCGCGTTTATTTTGATGACTGTCCTGCTGGCCGGGTGCAGCGCACGTACAGCGGCTGTCGACAAAGACAGCGCTGATGAGCCGGAAAAGACAAAACTGCAGATCGCCATATTCGAAGGCGGTTATGGGAGGGAATACTGGGATGCGGTGTGCGAAGCATTCGAGAAGGAAAATCCGGATATTGACATTGTGATGCAGTCTAATGCCGAGATCGGAGATATCATACGGCCGACGATCATTGCGGGGAATCCGCCAGATTTTGTATACCTTCCATCCAATAACATTTCCGGGGTAACTTCAGCGCTAATAAAGGACCACGCGTTGGCAGATATCACGGATGTAATGGAGGAGGTAGAAGACAAGCTCATTCCGGGATTCCTGGATACGAAGAGCTGCCAGCCGTACGATGACGGGAAGATCTATCTGGCACCGATGTATTACTCACCTATGGGAATGTGGTATAACAAAGATTATTTCGAGAAGAACAGCCTTGAGGTGCCGGAGACGTGGGATGAGTTCTTCGCACTGGGAAATGATGAGAGGTGTGCGGACAGAGCGCTTTTTGCCTACCAGGGAATCTATCCGGCTTATATGGAGAGCGTGATCCTGTTATCCATCGCATCATCCGCAGGGACGGAGGCTATGGACGCCTGTCTGAATTATGAAGAAGGGGCTTGGCGCAATGAAAAGGTGAGGGAAGTACTGGACAGCATTGCGAAGATCGGGACAGAAGGCTATCTTCTGGAAGGTTCCATATTTATGGACCATACTCAGGCCCAGGCAGAGTGGCTGGAAGGGGAAGCGATGTTCATACCGGCCGGCTCGTGGATCGAAAACGAGATGGTGAGAGCAACGCGGGAAAACGGATTCAGCTTCGGCTTTGCAGCGGCGCCGGCTCTCGAGCAGGATGACGAGAGGTATGTATATACAAGGATCGAGGAAATGTATATCCCGGCGGCAGCGGAGAATATTGAAGCGGCAAAGGAATTTCTTGCCTTCCAGTATTCGGATGCTGCGATCGAGCTGAATGCGAAATTAGCCAAAGGCGTTCCTCCAGTTGTCGGAGCGGCTGAGAAGATCAAGGATTATGCATCCGAGGCCGTTTATGAATCCTACCGAATCTTCGAACAGGGATACAAACCTTATATGGGTGAGTTTGCTGCGGTCACGGGAAGCAATATCGTCCCGAGGGATTCCTTCTATGCCCAGGTGGGGGAAGTGATGTCCGGGATGAAGACCGTGGATGAGTGGATCGAAGAGATGGAAGCGATCGGAGATCAGGTCAGGGACAGTAAGGTTCGATAAATAATAGAGTGAGAAATACAGGTGAAGGTGGTCATATGTCAGATCCCCTGCCGCAGAGATTAGGCTGCGGCGGGGGATCTTTTGATGTAAAAACAAAATAATACAAGGATTGTGCGAAATAGTACAAGTCAAGAAAAATACGTGAAAAATAGTATAAAATTCTGACAAAATAATTGATTGTTTCATAAAAGCCATAAGTTTATACTTATAAACAACAAATGCGATAAAATTTGTTGTGTGGGAACAGGAGGGATGAATTAAAGAAAAACGCAAAAACGTAGAAACACTTATTTTTGAGGAGGTAAAGGAGAATGAAAAAGCATTTGGGAAAAAGGGCGGCGGCCGCGTTTTTAAGTGCGGCGATGGTTGTTTCCATGCTGCCGGTTCAACTGCATGCCGAAGAAATTGAAATTACGGAGCAGGCTGTACAGCCGTCTGCAGCAGAGGAAAACACTGTTTCGACTGCTGACGGAGAAAATGAGCGGGTCAGCGAGAATGGCTGGGCAGTTCAGCGGCAGGGGGGAAGTCAGAATGTAGAGCTTCAGGACGGCTGGATCACCCCGACAGAGAATGGAGTGGTGATTGATTACGGCAAGATGGTCGAGGATACCGGACAGGAAGGCTGGGTTGTATTTGATCAGAGTGCAGAATACTACAAGAACAGTTCTCTTGAGTATGATATTACATTCAGCAACCCGACACAGCCGGATTTCATTGCAGTAGGAATCGCCACCCGAGTGACGGACGGCGCAAACTATGAAGCCATGGCAATTACAAGCGGGACAGGACTCGAGCGGACGGGGCGCCTGAACGGTTCAGAGAGCTATGCCGGAGTGGATAATATGCTCGGAGTAAGCTTTGAGTATGATGTGACATATCATGTAAGGCTTGAAACGATTGATAATATTATCACAGTTTATCTGACAAGAGACGGTGTTGAAGAAAAGCTGACGTCCTTTGAAAGTCCGATCGGTCTGGATAAAGGTACTTATGGATTTAGAATCTGGCGGGGCGGCAAGACGATTACGCTGGAAAATATTAAGCGTACAGAGATTGTCACATCCGATCTGGACAGAGATGTAGAACAGATTGAAGCTGACCGGTGGGGAACGGAAGATGTTTCTGTTCCGATTCGTTTCGGTAATGGAGATTCCGTAGTATCTGTATATAACGGTGATCATGAGCTGATATTAGATCAGGATTATGCGATATCAGACAATACGCTTGTTCTGAAGAAGAAATACCTGGCAGCACAGGAAGGAAACTTCCGCCTTCAGGTTAATTTTGAAAAAGGAAGCACGGCGGCGCTTTGGGTGATGAAGATTGATCTGTCTGAACAGGAAGAATACATATGGACACCGGATCAGGGCATTGACATGTGGACACAGATGGAAGGGAATGGAACCTTCGAGCTTCAGGAAGATGGAATGCGGGTTACAGGACGCAACGTACTTGTAAATGAGCTTGCTCCGATGGCGGTCAACGGAGAAATCGAAGTCACATTTGAATTTCTGGACGATGACTGGGAAAGAGACCAGAAAAATCACGGCATCGGTACGCTGTTCCGTGCTGATCAGACGGCTGGCACATGGCAGAGTCTTGCGGTTGACGGTTATGTGAGCAGTACACCGATTTGGAAGTTTATCAACAGCGATGGGATAACGGCAGATTTTGCGCTTGACGGCGATGTATTGATGTCCAGAGATGGAGTGAAAGATTTCAAGATCAAACAGCGTTTTGAAAACGATTCTATCACGCTGTGGATGGATGACCAGGTAGTGCATTCTCAAGGGATCAGTAAGGCAGAGAATGTTCCAGGAAATATGGGTATCATTCTCAATGGAGATCTCGGAGATATTCTGGTGAAAAAAGTTGTATTTCGTCAGCTCAATCCTCTTCAGGAAGAGACGGGAGAGCGTCAGACAACATCGATCTCAAACGACGGTCTGACCGTAAATTTAGATCAGGATTTCCCGCGTGTAGCAGACTATGAGCTGAATGGCAAGACGATGAACGGCTCAGAGATCCGATATAATTATGTTACCATCAATTCGGTAAACATGCCGGCAACAGCGGAGATTACGGAGCAAACCAGTGATTCAGTCACCTATCATGTAATACCGGATTCGGAGCAGAGCGGTGTGACGTTCGACGTGGTATTCCGCGTATTGGAAGAGCAGACTGTAGAGATGCTGATCCGCAATATCCAGGAGCCGGAAGGAGAACTTGTAAATTCAATCGGCCTTCCCAAGCAGCCTTTGATTTCTGCTAATAGCGCCCAGGAGGGAGCGAAGTTGGATGCAAGCTGGGTATTTAAAGGTCCGGGGGACTGGGGCATTCAGGATATTCATGAGACGATAGCAGATAAGGATATCTCCACGACAGCGCCTTTCGCAGTGGCGATTCCGATCATAACAACGGACGAGCTGTCAGCATCCATGTTTAACAATGTGTACCTTGATGGTGATGAGTTTGTGTACGGAGCCTTTAATCTGCCGGATGGAGAGATGAGCGCCGGATTCTGGAACAATGAGTTTATGTACCGCGGGCTGGACGGCGAAAAGGTTCTTCCGTTTGCATCAGAGCCGGATGAAGAGGATCTGTATTGCCGTATCGTGATTACTGAAGATACGAATGACGATGGACAGATGGACTGGCAGGACGGTGCAAATGCATTGAAAAAACTGACAGACGGCGTGATTCCAGGCGGTGATGATGCGGCGCGCAGATTCTTCCATGTCGGTTACAACTTTGCAAGCGGCGTGCAGCAGCCGTTCCTGAAAGTTGCGGACAATATGAAGCGGCTCAGCAATTATATGGATGGATTCGGACAGAATCTTGTCTTCAAGGGATATGCAAATGAAGGTCATGATTCCGGACATGCAGATTATGAGGACATTAACCACCGTGCGGGTGACGCTGAAGGAATGAATGTGGCTATCGCAGAGGCGGATAAGATCAATTCTGATTTTGGTATTCACATTAACCACCAGGAGGCTTATCCGGAAGCAAAAATGTTTAACGACCATACTATGTCAGGCGTGGACGGCTGGGCATGGATGGATCAGTCTAAGTATATCCGCAGGGATGTAGATATGCTGGAAGGAACGTTTGACGAGCGTTTGGATGCGCTTTTTGATCAGACTCCGGATCTTGATTTTGTATATGTAGACTGCTGGGAGAGTGACCGCTGGCAGGAACTTAAGCTTGTCGGAAACATGCTGGAGAACGGAGCTGAGATGTTTGCCACAGAGAACGCGCCGGATCTTCAGAGATTCGGGGTATGGGTTCACAGCACAGGTGGAACAAGCAGCAACAGTATCCATCAGTTCGTATACAATACACAGAAAGACATCTATCCGTCCAGTTCCATTTACTGGGGTGGATATAGCAGGGGCGTTTCAATGATGTCATGGCAGCATAACAATAATATCAACAGTCTTGTGGAACAGTTCTATACGAATCAGCTTCCGCAGAAATACCTGATGTGCCATGAGGTACTGAAACAGACAGATGTACAGGCGGTATTCGAAGGAAATGTTACTTCTGGAAACTGGGTGATCACAAAAGACGGAAACAAGATCACGGATGGTCAGGGTAAGATCTTTATCCCGTGGTACGACGAAGACAGCGAGACTCAGAATCCTGACGAGGCAGCCAAGATCTATCACTGGAACAGCGACGGCGGAGAGACGACATGGACACTGCCGGAATCCTGGTCGAATCTGAAGAACGTTTATCTCTATGAGACGACACAGAACGGCAAAGAGCTTGTGGAGACGATCGACGTGGCTGACGGCCAGGTGACGATCAATGCAGAGGCGAGAACTCCTTATGTGGTATATCCGGGTGAGGCTGCAGCTGACGAGACAGAATGGAGTGTTGGAAGCCCGCTTAAGGATACCGGATTCAACAGCCGCGACTTCTCTATCTGGGAGAAAGACGGCGATGCGGAGATCGCATACAACGACGACGGCAACGGCGTATCCATCCTTACAATCAGCGGAACCGAGTACGGCGAAGTCAGCCAGACGATGGAAGGTCTGGAGGGCGGACAGAAATACCGCGTCGTAATCGAAGCGGGGGCGGAGAACGGTAAGACAGCCCGCCTGACTGTTGAGACCCCTGACGGTGAGATTCATGAAAATTATGTTGAGCAGGTTACAATGGCGAACCAGTACTTTGATAATTATGCAAAGGGCAAGATGGTTCAGCGCATGTGGGTGGATTTTGTTCAGCCGGAGGGCGAGACGACTGCAAAAGTGACACTTTCAGGTGATGCGTGTGAGTCCGCAGACGGTGTGGCAACATTCATGGAGAGCAGGATCGTCGAGACAGAAGAGCCGGATCTGCCGGAAGGATATGTAGCAAACGAGACATTTGAATATGTAGAGCAGGGCGCATACGGCATCTTCAATCCGGAGCGCTCAGCAGACGGTGTGCCGCATCTTTCTGAAACGCATCTTCCGTATACGAATGATACGATCAGTGGGGACTGGTCTTTGAAGCTGTACGGTCATTATGGACAGGGAGACGTTACGGTGAGGACAAGCCCATCTACGATGAGACTGGAACCCAACCGAGAGTATGAGCTGGAGTTTGATACACTTGGAAGCGGCAGAGTATATGTGCAGTCAGAATCTGACTCCTCGGATGTATGCCTGTCAGAGAACTTCTCCGCAGGACACAGCAAATTCACCTTTGCAACGGGTGAAAAGGAAGACTATATCGTGCGGATCGAGAGAGGAAGCGTTCTTGACAACTTTACTGTAAAGGATGTAGGAGACGTCGTTATAATACGGACGGAGTTCCCGACAACAGCATCTTCTATTACAGAACTGATGAATAGTCTGCCGGATACAATCGAGGTAGAATACCAGGGCGTCGTAAGCGAGACTCCGGTGGTATGGGATGAATGCACAGAACCCGAGGACTTTGCAGGATACTATACAGTGACTGGAAAGCTTCCGGAGTTCGAGGACAAGGAGATTAGCTTTACTGCAGCGATTAATGTTGTGGCAGTAGAAGCAGAGGACTATACAGCAGAGAGTGGAACGCAGTTCGAGGATGACCCGCCGACATATGTTGCATATATCGATACAGGAGACTGGATGGAGTACGGCATCACAATCCACAGAGCGGGATATTATACACTGAATTATGTGATTGCAGCGGATGGAAGTTCACCGATTGCGGGCGTGGAGTTCGTGATTGACGGAGAATCTAATGGAACGACTCCTCTGGAAGGAACGGGAGGATGGCAGAACTGGCAGAATTTTGACGGCGGTACAGTTTACTTTGCGGAGGCAGGAGAGCACACGATTCGGCTGAATGTGGTTGAAGGCGGCTGGAATATCGACAAGTTTGAGCTCACATTAGCTTCTGCCGAAGAACTCTCCACTACAGTCCTCGAATACGCATTAAGCCTTGCAGAGACAGCCGATACCGAAGGCGTGGTCGACTCAGTAGTCAAGATCTTCAACGACGCGAAGGCAGCGGCAGAGGATATCCTCGCAAGAGTACAGGAGGGCAATCCGACAGTTACTCAGGAGATGGTGGATGAGAGCTGGCAGAACCTGATCAAGGCAATGCAGTATCTGTCCTTCAAGCAGGGAGACAAGACAGACCTTCAGAAGGTCATCGACATGGCGAAGTCACTCGACCTGAACGAATATCTGGACGAAGGCAAGCAGGCGTTCACAGACGCCCTCGCAGCAGCGGAAGCAGTCCTGGCGAACGGAGACGCGATGCAGGATGAAGTAGATCAGTCCTGGAGAGACCTTCTGAAAGCCATGAGTGAGCTCAGGCTGAAACCGAACAAGGATGCGCTCAAAGATCTGATCGACGAGGCGAACGGCATGAGCACAGAGGGCGCCGATGAAGAGACGATCGCAGCCTTCCAGAATGCCCTTGCAGCAGCGATGAGCGTATACGACAACGAGCAGGCGACAGAAGAAGAGGTCGCTACAGCAGAGGAAGACCTGCAGGCAGCACTTGACCAGCTCCGCGCGGCAGTCGGGGATACGGAAGATCCGGATAACTCCGGCAGCGACGGAAATACTGGAAACGGCGGAAGCAGCGCGGATACTTCAGGAAAAGATAATGCGTCAGCTCAGATAGATACAACTAAGAACAACAGTGCGCAGAAGAGCGTGAAGACCGGCGATACTGCGGCTCCGATCGCAGGAATGGCGGCAGTGATGATGCTGGCAGCGGCAGCAGGAGTTATGGCTTACAGACGGAGAAGAGAGACAAGATAAACTGCCATGAGATAGAATGAGTATATTGAATGAGCCCGCCTTTTGGCGGGCTTATTCAGCTATATGATACGTTGGCTTGATCTGTCAGACCTGAGGGGTGACAGGATACAGAAATAGATATTGTGCGCTGTCTGCTCTTATGGTAGTATGTGTGCAGGGAAACCAAAGCCGGGCGGCTTACCCTCTGATTTTTTCGGAGGGGCGAACCCTCCAGACGAAAGAAAGGAGGGCGATGCCAATGAATGTTACATATTCGGACCTGTTCCAGTTGTTGCTCTTCATTGTCGCCCTTGTCAGTCTGTGTTATCAGATTTTCAGGGGAAAGAAATAAGCCGCCACTACTGCCATAGTGACGGCTTGCCGCTTGCAGCGGTATAGCTTAGTTGTTATTGGGGTAAGCCGCTTGCGGTTTCCCTTTTCTATTCATAATATAGCATAATGGCTGTCAGTATACAAGGAAAATTTTGCGGCAGTCCTGGTCTGTCTGATCCTGTTTACGGCAGCGGGGGCGGGCATCCGAATTTTTTCTGTATTTCCCAGCTGAACCCTGGAAGAGCGTTCTGAAAAAGGGCGCTCTTTTTGTTATGCACCCTTTGGTTGTAGGAGAAAACAAAATAGTACAAAATGCTGACAAAATAGTCCATTGTGAGTTGGCTGTTATGCATTTATACTTATATATGTGAGATTTTGTGGATAATTATACAAAATTTGTTGACAAGGAGGAAAAAGAAAGATGAAGTGCAGAACTCGGAAAAGGAAGAGAAGAGTGCTGTCTATGGCACTTGCCGCTGCTCTTGTCGCAGGAACAGTGCCTGTAACGGCATTTGAAAGCCATGCGGCTCCGGATGAGGGACAGGAGATAAAGGACAGCGGGAAAAATGCACTGCGGCTTTGGTATACGGAACCATCGTCCCAGGGCGGGAAGACCGGGGAGGACGACGTTTGGCAGGAGTACACGCTTCCGATCGGAAACGGCGATATGGGAGCCAATGTGTATGGAGAGGTCGGGAAGGAGCGTATGACATTTAACGAGAAAACGCTTTGGACCGGCGGGCCCAGTGAAAGCCGTCCGGACTATAACGGAGGCAATCTGGAATCACAGGGGCAGCACGGCGAGACAATGAAGCAGATCCAGCAGCTTTTTGCTGAGGGAAAGGACAGTGAGGCCTCCAGCTTGTGTAATCAGCTTACGGGAACATCAGATGGATATGGGGCGTATCAGTCCTGGGGAAATATCTATTTTGAGAGTAAGAACCTGGATGAGTCGGATGTGACAGGATATGTCAGAGACCTGGATCTGACTACAGCTGTGGCAGGGGTCTCATTTGACAGCGGCGGGACACACTATGAGAGAGAATACTTCGTCAGCAATCCGGATAATGTCCTTGTAGTACATTTTACGGCAGACGGAGCTGACAAGCTTGATCTTGATATTACATTTCCGTCTAATCAGGGCGGTGTCACTGTGGCAGAGGGGGACACCCTTGTGCTGGCGGGAGAGGTCTCCGACAATCAGATGAAATATGACTCTGTCCTGAAGGCAGTGCCTGAGGGCGGATCCGTGACCGCAGAGGGGGATACCCTTGTCGTAGAGGATGCCGAGGCGCTTACCGTCTATGTCAGTGCGGATACGGATTATAAGAATGAATATCCTGAGTATCGTACCGGCGAGACGGCAGAAGAGCTCCATCAGAAGGTTGAGGATACGGTTGAGGCCGCAGCCGCCAAATCTTATGATGAGGTGAAGCAGACTCATATTGAGGACTACAGCAGTCTTTTCTCGCGGGTGGACTTAGATCTGGGGCAGACTGTTTCCGAAAAACCGACAGATGAGCTCCTTGCCGCATACAATGGAGGAACTGCTTCGGAGGAAGAGCGGCGTCAGCTCGAAGTCATGCTGTTCCAGTATGGACGCTATCTGATGCTGAGTTCCTCAAGAGAGAACTCAGAGCTTCCGTCCAATCTGCAGGGGGTGTGGAATAACAAAAACAATCCGCAGTGGAGTTCGGATTATCATATGAACGTCAACCTGCAGATGAATTACTGGCCGGCATATTCAACAAATCTGGCAGAATGTGCGGACCCGCTGATCCGATATGTGGATTCTCTGAGAGAGCCGGGACGCGTGACAGCGTCTGTTTATGCGGGGATTGACAGTGAAAATGGAGAAGAGAATGGTTTCATGGCGCATACGCAGAATACGCCTTTCGGGTGGACCTGCCCGGGCTGGGATTTCAGCTGGGGATGGTCGCCGGCGGCTGTGCCGTGGATTCTCCAGAACTGCTGGGAGTACTATGAGTACACAGGTGATTATGATTACATGGCAGAAAACATTTATCCGATGCTTCGGGAGGAAGCACAGCTGTATAATGCAATGCTGGTAAAAGACAGCGACGGAAAATATGTTTCTTCCCCGGCGTATTCTCCGGAGCAGGGACCGCGTACAGCCGGAAATACGTATGAGCAGTCACTGATCTGGCAGCTGTTTACAGATGCTATAACCGCAGGAAAACTTGTAGGCGAGGATGAGGCGGTCCTGGCACAATGGCAGGAGAAACTGGATAATCTGAAGGGGCCTATTGAGATCGGTGAGGATGGACAGATCAAGGAATGGTATATTGAGACAAAATTCAATCAGGATGCAGACGGCAATACGTTAGGTGAAGGATACGGGCATCGCCATCTTTCTCATATGCTTGGACTTTTCCCGGGCGACCTGATCACAGAGGATACTCCGGAGTGGTTTGAGGCAGCGAAGGTTTCGATGAACTTAAGAACCGATTCAAGCACTGGCTGGGGAATGGGTCAGAGAATCAATACATGGGCGAGACTGGGCGATGGAGACCGCGCGTATAAGCTGATCACAGATCTTTTTAAGACTGGAATTTACCAGAATCTCTGGGATACACATCCGCCGTATCAGATTGACGGAAACTTCGGTATGACTTCTGGTGTGGCAGAGATGCTCATCCAGAGCAACGCGGGATACATCAATCTGCTTCCTGCACTTCCGGGAGTATGGGCGGACGGACACGTAAGCGGTCTGGCTGCGAGAGGAAACTTTGAAGTGTCTATGGATTGGAGTGACGCGGAGCTTACATCTGCCGAACTGCTGTCGAAGAACGACGGAACGGCGGTTGTCCAGGCAGACAGGCTCTCTCTGGCAGTAGTCAAAGATGAGGAAGGAAATAACGTAGAGCTTGAGGCAGTAAACGAAAACCGTATTTCATTTGAGACAGAGGCAGGAAAGACTTATACAATCTCTATGATCCCGGCGGCTGAGGAGACGATCCCGGGTCCGGAAAATCTTCAGGCTGTAAAGATCAGAAGCGATGAAGCACAGCTTTCCTGGGACGGAAAAGAGTCGGAAGAAGCTGTCTATAATATCTACCGTCAGATCGGAGACGGAGAGTGGGTTCAGATTGAGACAGGCTGTGAAGATACGGCATATACAGATGAAGAGGCATACGATGTGCTTGGAGAACTCAAGTATAAAGTCACAGCAGTCTGCGATGGCGAAGAGTCAGAGTACAGCAGCGAGGCTTCTGTTCAGGATCTCCGCGGCATGGCCGGGATGATCGACGATCAGGACAGCCGGATCGAGTATTCCGGTGCATGGGGCGACTGGCTATATGATGCGGACAACTACGGAGGTTCGATCAAGTTTCTTGAAACGCCGGAAGGGAATGAGACGGCAGCGATTACTTTCTGCGGGACAGGAATTGAAGTCTATGTCTGCACCAACAGAGACCGCGGAACCATGGATGTAGAGATTGACGGTGAGTATGCAGCGACTGTGGACACCTACTCGGCATCGACAGAGAGACAGGTGAAGATTTTCTCGGAAACGGATCTCGATTATGGTGTTCATCGGATCGTACTTAAGCCTACGGCGGAGCACAGCGCATCAAGTACTAAGGCAAAGATTGAGATAGATGCATTGAATGTGCTGGACGATACAGCTGTAAAAGCAGAATCTATCGAGCTGAGTACACAGAGCGGTATCACAACAGTAAGCAAAGAGGATTCTGTTCTCCAGATGGAGGCGGCAGTGAGCCCGAAGGATGCAGTGAACAGCGAAGTGATCTGGTCCGTCGCACAAAAAGAGGGCGCGGCGTCTGCGAAAATTGATGAGAACGGTCTGCTTACACTGGGAAATGAGAACGGTGTGGTTACGGTGACGGCAGAGCTCGAAGCAGATTCTGATGTAAAGGCCAGTCTGGATATCACGGTAGCAATCCCGTCTGCAGAGTCGGATTACTATATTGTGGAAGACTCTGTTGATAAAGCGGCTCCGAATCCCGCGATCACCTGGAGCGGTTCCTGGGGAACATGGGCTGGAGAAGCAGATCGCCACCATGGCGGTACAAAGACTGAAACAGCGCAGGAGGGTTCCTCATTTACATATTCGTTCACTGGCACGGGAATCGAGCTCTATGCGCAGAAGAATACTCTGTATGATAAATACACAGTTGTACTGGACGGAGAGGACGCCGGGGAAGCTGTTCTGCAGCAGCAGTCCGTAAGCGGGGAAGACCAGCAGCTTGTATATTCTGTGACAGGTCTGGAGAATACAGAGCATACGATTACATTTACGGCAGTGGCGATCGACGCCATGAACAATGCCAATGTAGATTACTTGAAGGTGTACACTCCGTCAGAGGAAACTGTGGACAAGGCGGCGCTCCAGACGGCAATCGAAACCTATGCAGACCGACGCAGGGCAGACTATGCGGAGGATGTGTGGTCAGCGTTCGAGGCGGCTTATAAGGCAGCAGTAGAAGCGATGAACAGCAGTGATACGACAGCAGAAGAGACGGCTGAGCTGGCAGAACGTCTGAATGAAGCCGGCAGACTCCTGGATGAGGCAGAGATCCCGATTCCGGTCGTTCCGGAGGACGCGAAAGCCTTTACAGCGGGAATTGAATCTACCGCAGTTACCGTGATCTGGGACGAGGTGGAAGGCGCGGATTCATATCATATCTATGCGCTCGAGGCTGATTCAGAGCAGAAGGAGCCGGTCAGCACGGATAATACTTATGTGAAACTGACAGGATTGAAGCCGGGTACGGAATATACATTTAAGGTGTATGCAGTGAGTCGGAACGGGGAAGAGTCTGAGAATGCTATGACAGTCACCGCGTCAACGCTGAAAGCGCCGGATACCGAGGCACCCGGACGTGTGAGTGGAATCAGCTCAGAAGAGATTGCCGATACGCGGCAGGTGAAGATTGAATGGGAGCCTTCGGAGGATGCCCAGGGAGGAAAAGTCACTTATATTATATATGTCAATGGTGTGAAAGCTGCAGAAACAGAAGGGACAGAATACATTTTGGAAAATGTGGAAAAAGGCGCGTCATATTATGTGCGTATTACAGCTGAGGATGAGGCGGGTAACGTTTCACTTCCATCGAGTTATTATTTCACAGTGGAAGACGATAATGAAGAACCTGATAAAGAGATCTCCACAGCAGTCCTTGAGTATGCCTTAAGCCTTGCTGAGACAGCTGACACCGAAGGCGTGGTCGACTCAGTAGTCAAGAACTTCAACGACGCCAAGGCAGCGGCAGAGGACATCCTCGCAAGAGTGCAGGCTGGCGATACATCCGTCACTCAGGAGATGGTGGACGAGAGCTGGCAGAACCTGATCAAGGCAATGCAGTATCTGTCCTTCAAGCAGGGAGACAAGACAGACCTTCAGAAGGTCATCGACATGGCGAAGTCACTCGACCTGAACGAATATCTGGACGAAGGCAAGCAGGCGTTCACAGACGCCCTCGCAGCAGCGGAAGCAGTCCTGGCGAACGGAGACGCGATGCAGGATGAAGTGGATCAGTCCTGGAAAGACCTGCTGAAAGCCATGAGTGAGCTCCGGCTGAAACCGAACAAGGATGCACTCAAAGATCTGATTGATGAGGCAAACGCTATGAGTACAGAGGGCGCCGATGAAGAGACGATCGCAGCATTCCAGAATGCCCTTGCAGCGGCGATGAGCGTATATGATAACGAGCAGGCGACAGAGGAAGAGGTCGTGACGGCAGAGGAAGGACTGCAGGCAGCGCTCGATCAGCTCCGCGCGGCAGTCGGGGATGCGGAAGATCCGGACAATTCCGGTGACGATGGAAATACTGGAAACGGCAGCAGCAGCGCGGATACTTCAGGAAAAGACAATGCGTCAGCTCAGACAGATGCGACTAAGAATAACAGTGCGCAGAAGAGCGTGAAGACCGGTGATACTGCGGCTCCGATCGCAGGAATGGCGGCAGTGATGATGCTGGCAGCGGCAGCAGGAGTTATGGCTTACAGACGGAGAAGAGAGACAAGATAAACTGCCATGAGATAGAATGAGTATATTGAATGAGCCCGCCTTTTTGGCGGGCTCATTCAGCTATATAGTGCGTTGGTTAATCTGCCAGATCAGTGGAATGCCGGGAATCCGGACGATACCGAAATAGATATTGTGCGCTGTCTGCTCTTATGGTAGTATGTGGACAGGAACAACCGTGTTACAGGGTGGCTGACCTCTATTCTTACATAGAATGGGGGTGGTGCTGATG
>ERZ1643249.2872-NODE-2872-length-15662-cov-5.236432_pt1 | contig 15662 bp, 9 predicted proteins | sample MGYA00579263_ERZ1643249 | MGnify/ENA primary metagenome ERZ1643249 (study PRJEB29033, sample SAMEA4952264) | chicken gut metagenome | biome: Broiler Chicken; feature: Gastrointestinal Tract; material: Caecum | place: Ireland | collected 2018 | study: Broiler...
TAAATTTACATGTGATAAAGTTCCCTCAATGCGGCGATTTTCATGGGAGTTTCCCAAATCCCCGGCGGCCACCGGGAAGAGGACGAGAACGAATTCGGCGGCATGGAGCTGATGGTGATGAAACGCGCCTGCGCCTATGAAGCCCGTTATATGACGCCCCCCTGCTGCCATGCATACGGAATCCCGCTGGAGCCGTATCACGGCCACTGCATCAATGCCAGCGAGGAAAATACCGCCACCTATGAGCACGCGGCTGCTACCAGCTTCGGCTACGGCTTTAACGGCGGCGCATACGGAAAAGTTCCCTATATCGGGCCTAATACCAAGGCCATTTACGATAAATGGCTGGCCCTTTACCGGCAGTACCGGGAAACCCTTTTGGGGGACTTTATCCATATCGCTCAGCCCAACGGCTATCAGCCGGACGCCGTCCTGCACACCTGCCCCGGCGCGGAAACCCCCGCTCTGCTGGTTGTCTTTAATCCCTGCGGCAAAAAGCAGACGGTCAATTATACCCTGCCGCTGCAATATGCGGATCTGGCTCCGGAAAGCGACGTTATGGCGGAGGGAAAAACAATCCGGCTGGACAGCGTGTCCGGCGCGGCGATCCAGGTGGAGCTGGCCCCCTACGAGGTCAAAGCCATCCCCATTACCCGGCGCTGACCGGCAATAGGATCTTCTTAATTTTCCAAAAGATTTCATATAAGGGTACAGGGCGGATGAAGCTCCTTCCTTTGCGCTGAATGAAAGGGCGGGTTCGATGAAAGTTGAGACCCGCCCTTTTCACCATGACCGCCCGGCAACCACAGAAGGGAAGATTGATTCCATGAGAAAACGACTGTCTTTTAATCAGGGATGGAAATTTGTTCGAGGGCTGATTCCGGCGGCGATCCGGCCGGAATACCCCCTTTCGGAACTGGAACATTGGGAAAACGTCGCGCTGCCCCATTCCCTGCGGCTGGAGCCATGCGATAATCCTGCGATTGAAACTTGCCAGGATATTGCCATGTACCGGAAGCATTTCCCGCTGCCTTCGGAATGGGAGGGCAAGCCCCTTTTTCTGGAATTTGAAGCAGTCATGGGAGTGACGGACGTTTATTTAAACGGCGTACAGCTGCACACCCCTTTAGCGGATCACGCGCCTGATGCGCCGGGAGAAACAGCTCATACCAATTACGGCGGCTACCTGCCTTTTGTGGTGGACCTGCGCGAAGCGGCCCGTTTTGACGGTGGGGACAATGTGCTGGTTGTGGTGACGGACAACCGGGACAACCCCCAAGTGCCCCCCGGCAAACCCCAGAGGCTGCTGGATTTTACCTACTTGGGCGGGATTTACCGGAATGTTTGGCTGGAATGCACGGAACCGCTGCATATCACCTCGGCTTTGCATGAGAACATTCCCGGCGGCGGTGGAGTGAGCGTCCATTATCCCAGCGTCTCAGAGGAAAGCGCGCAGGTCCAAGTCAAAACCCACCTCCGAAACGAGGGAAAGGCCCATGCTTCCGTCACGCTGCGCACAGCCCTTTATGACCCGGAAGGGCAGGAGGCGGCGTCGGAGGATTCCGTTGTCTGGCTGAGCGCCGGATCGGACCTTGAGATCCGGCAAAAGCTTACGGTCAGCCGCCCGCAGCTGTGGGATTTGGATCACCCTTATCTGTACCGCCTGGAATCTTCCGTGGTTTTGGGCGGGGAGCTTGCCGACCGTGTGGAAACTGCCGTCGGGATCCGCACCATTGCGGTGGACCGCAGCCGGGGGCTTCTGATCAACGGCAAACGCGCCCCGCTGCTTACCGGCGTCAACCGGCACCAGGACTTTCCCTTTGTAGGAAACGCCGCCTCCGATTCCATGCAGCGCCGGGACGCCCTCCTCTTTAAGGAGGCGGGGTTCAATGTGGTCCGCGCCGCCCATTACCCCATGTCGGAGGAATTCCTTCGGGCCTGCGATGAACTGGGCATCCTGTTATTCGAAGCTGCCCCGGGCTGGCAGTGGTATCCCACCAACCAGCCGGAACCCTTCTCCACACGGGTTCACGACAATATCCGGCAGATGGTGCGCCGGGACCGGAACCATCCCTGCCTGCTGGCCTACGAAATTGTCTTGAATGAAACTTACCACATCCCCTTCGGTTACACCAGGGCTTCAGCCCAAATCGCCCTCAGCGAACATCCCGCAGCACGGGTTTCCACTGAAAGCTACGCTTACAACCCGCAGCCGGAAGGCAGCGGCGTAGACTGGGAAGCGGATTTTATGTACTATTTTGAAACGCCGCCCAGAGATTCGGCGGAAATGGAAAAAGCGGGCAGGGCGCTGGTCTTTATCCGGGAATACGGGGATAACTGCATCGAAGCCAGCGGCCAGTTCCGGTCCCGCCGGGTGACGCGCGGCGTTACCAGCCGGTTCTATCCGGGCGGCGAAGCGCGGAATTTGCAGAAAGCGGCCTATATGCTTTGGAAAGACCCCTGGAACCGGGATACGCTGGCGGATAAATACCAGCTGTATGCGGAAAACACGGCCTTTGCCGGCGGCGCAGTATGGACGGGAATTGACAGCCGGGGATTTGGCAGTATCCTGTCGGCGTGCGGGCTTTGGGACACGTTCCGCCTGCCGAAATTTTCCGCTTGGGCCTATATGAGCCAGAGGCCTGCGGAAAAACAATACTGGCTGGAGGAAAAAGGGGTGGAAACCGGGCCGGCGCTTTTCCTGGCAGGCTCCTGGGAGGAAAACTGCCCGGGGCTGGACCGGGCGGAGGGCGACGACCCCAAAGTCCTGGGAACGGACGCGCAGCGGGAAATCCATGTGTACAGCAACCTTTCTGCGGTCCGCCTCTCCGTTGAAAAAGACGGCCGGGTATTGTGGGAGGAAACCCATCGCCCATTAACCAGCAGCGACCCGGATGGATTAGACGGCAGCGGCGGCAACAACCTGGATTACCTGCCCCATCCCCCCTTTGTGTTCCATAAGGCGCCGTATACCCCTGGTTCCGTTCTGCATGCGGCGGGTTATAATGCGGCCGGGGAGAAAATTCTGGAAAAATCCCTGGCTTCCTCCGGAAAGCCGGCAAAAATCTGCCTGAAAGCAGACAGCTGGGGCGTCCCCCTGCGGGCCGGCGGAAATGATATGCTGTTTCTGCGCGCATTTGTGCTGGATGCGGCCGGAAACCTCTGTCCTTCCGCACAGAACAGTATCCGCTTCCGGGTGACCCGGGGCGGCGCTTCTATTGCAGGGGACGGCGACGCATTGTGCGGTTCCAATCCCATCTGCGCGGAAGCCGGAATCGCCTCCTGCCTGCTGCGGTCCGGAAGCCATGCAGGTTCGGTAGAGGTTACGGCCGAGGCCCAGGGCCTGGAGCCCGGAACAATTACCCTGGAGATCCTGCCGCCTCTTTTTGAAGAGGCAGATTTCACCCCTGTACGGCAGGAGAAACTGTTCCCCGGCGCCTCCAAAAATCTTTGCGACTATCCTCTCCAACGGGAAGATGCTTTTTCCAGCAATGTTGAAATCTGTGCTGGGGGCGCAATATACCCCCAGAGCCTGTTGTCTCCTTCTGGAGGAAGGCAGGATTATCTGCTCAACGGAGAATTCTGCAAGCTGTTTGGGAAGCTCGCTCCAACCGGCGCGGAATACCGCATCTATCTGGACGGGGTGCTGCGCTTCTGCGAAAATCCCCGCCGGATTTCAGAACTGGCGCTTGATTTGGAGGACACTCGTGTATTGACGCTGGAAAGTACAGGCAGCGAGGGGAAATGGCTATCTCCTTTCCTGCTGGAGGGGCATTGGACGCCTGATGAAACGGAGCTTCGCGTTAATCTTGCGGAGGAGAAAAACGCCATTGCGTCTGTCAATCCGCAAGATGCGCCGGCGATCCTTAAGAAGGGCGTGTGGGCCATGTGGCTGGGCGGACGCCCGGAGGATGGCCCTCAGTACTGGCAGGTAGATCTGGGATCCCCGATGGACATTCGCAATGTTAAAGCAAATATCGGCGGGCCTATGGGTTCGGACTCTACCAACTTTACCTACCGGATTCTCACCTCTACTGATGGGGAAACATGGACAACTCGGGCGGAAAACAAGCGCACAGCCTGGTCAAACGGCGTCGCCGACTATTTTACAGCCGAAAAAGTCCGGTATCTCCGGATTGAGTTTTTGGAAATCGAGGGGACAATACCGGCATCCTTGACTGGCTTTGAGGTTTATCCGGACCGGGGAGTGGCTTCCGTTAGAGAATACAACCTAAAAGGGCTGACAGCAGAAGAATGCAGCCTGGTGTTCCACCCGTCCCAGACGGAGTATGCCCTGCCGGAACGGCCTTCCTATACGCTGCGGGTCCTGCCGGCTGATCCGGGCGCCCATGTCCGAATCAACGGGGAATTGGTGAAAAATCCGGCCGGATGCAGCCGCATCAGCCAGGCTGTGCCGGTTACAGTGAAAGCGGAAAACATCACGATTGAAGTGACTGCATCAAACGGGAAGGGGAAAAAGCTTTACACGCTGTTCCCGCAAAATAAAGCGGGCAGATAGATCTCCGGACGAATATCCGACTCCCAAAGCAATGCAAAAAAGGCGCAGCAAATCCTGTATACGGTTTTGTTTGCCGCATGCTGAAAGGGGCGAAAAAGCCTGGAACTCGCTTTGTTCCAGGCTTTTTGCATGGTGAGGCCGTAAGCTGCCTATCAGACTTTTTCCAATTGAAAGGCTGCTTCTTTTTCAGTAAATAAAACCTCTGCGGTCACAAGATTTCCTTCCTGTGAAAGCGAGACGGCTCCCCCCTGGCAAGTATGCAGCCGCCAATCTCCCTTTCCCCAGAATGTGTACCGGATCTTCTGGCCCGGCTGGAATGTCACTTTCATGGAGAGTTTTTCCGCTGATTGATGATAATCCATCACGCTGACCGTATCCATGCTGACATGGCGGGTAGAGCCAATGAGATTCAGCCCCTCTTGGAGAGGGACCACTGCGATTACCTGTGAACTGCCCAGCGGCAATTCATGAACCGGGATGGACTGCTCGCAGCAGCCCAAATACTTTTCCTCCCAAAAATCATAAAGGGCGTATGGGCGCCCCGGCTCCAGGCCAATGTTTTCTAAGTTTATGCGGGAGTCCGGCAGGGGGTTTAAAGCTGTCCGGCATACAACGGTCCACCTTCTGGAGCCTGCGGCATAATGGGTGGCCCATAACGTGCCAAAATGTTCGGGAGCGCCCCAATGCGCCTGGGTCCTTTCCGCATATTCTTCCGGCGTATCGGAAAAAGTAATGCCCGGAAACGCAGGAAATGTATAATCCAAATTCCCTGTTTCCGCGGTATAGACCTCCTGGGCCGGCAGTGTGCGGCAAATATCCTGCATTCTTGACGGGTCATAGCAGGAAACCGCGTCGCTTAGCATATAAATCCCGCCCGTCAAGCTGACAATAGACAGCAGGGTCCGCGCCCATTCCGGCTTTGTGCGGGCGCAGATATGGTCCGGGTCCACAGTGAACAGCACCCTTTGGGCGAAAAACCACCGCGCCGTGTCCTCAATCTGCATCTGGATAGCCGGCCAATTGGGATTGGCGTCTGTGGCGACCCTGCACGCATCCGCTATCCCGACGCAAGGGGTCAGCCCGCCCCAGCAGGACAGCAAATACGCGTCTTTGCCAATCCCCTGGCGAATCGTTTCATAATAGGCCCGGTACCGCCGGTCCGCCTCGTCGTCGCATAAAATCCCGCGGCGCACGCATTCCTTTAGTCCATCCAGCAGCAGATGCCGCATAGCGTCCGCTTTAAAATAGGCATATCCTTTGGCGGATAATTCCTGATAATAGGGAAGGATTTCCTGCCGGAGGACGTCCGGGGTGCATGTGAGGATAAACTGAATCCAATCCCCCCGTATTGCTTTTCCCCCTTGTTGGAAACAATAAGGGGAACTGTCGGCGGCCTCTTCATTGGTGATGCAGGAATTGGTCCAGACCCCAGGCCGTATCCCATTTTTTACGCAGGAAGAAATAATCGCCTCATGTCCCCCCGGGAACTTCTGATTGGGGGTCAGCCAGGCATCCTGGATTTTGCCTCTTTCCGGCGGAATAAGGGGCTGTTCATATCCATCGTCAATCTGCAAATACTCCAACCCGTAAGGCACAAGCTGTTTCAGCCAATCCGCCGTTTCTTCGATGTCTTTTTGGGTTACCTGATTGTGAAAGGCCTCCCAGGAACACCACCCGCTTACGGGCTTGGGGTTGGGGCGGCGTTCCCAGGGCTGATAATACCGGTACCCTAAATGCTGTCCGTAATACCGCGGCTTAATCAGCAGCAAAAACGGACTCGGCCCAAGCTTTACCCGAAACTCCGCCGAGGTTTCCCCTTGGGGCGACACCGTGCATACCGGCCCAGTCCAGTTCCATTCCGTCCCGTACCATTCCAGCAGGATATCTTCCCAAACGCCGTAAAAGCCGTTGACCTGATACAAAAGCGGCCGCCCGCTTTGGGCCAGAATCGCTTCAGGGCCTTGGGCGCGCCTCGGACGCATGCAAAACCCGTCCTTCCGGACTCTTAGCCGCACTACTGCTTCCACTTCTTTTTCAGCTGCAAAGCCAAGCTGCTGGATCAGCGGGCTGGACTGCACAACGCCGTCGGAGCCTTTCCGGCAGCGGACGGACACTCCTTCCGGAAGCTCCAAGGTGACGATATCTGTCCCCGCATAACTAAAAATATACCGCTTACCGCCTTCGATACGCAGAGGGCAGTGGGCAACGGGGGGAATGTCCAGCAGAGGGTATCGGAAGGCTTCCTGTTCCAGGCAAAACATGGCTTCAGATTGGACCGGCTGATTTTGTTCCATAACCCATTCTCCTTTTAAAGGGCAGGATTTTTGCAAGTCCTGCCCTTTCTTCATGGTATTTGTCTTATTGGATTCCTAACCGCGCTTTGTTCTCCTTGCACTGTTCGGTATAAAGCGCCACCAGCTTTTCTTCCCCGGCTTCCTCGCACTTTGTCAGGAATTCGTTGTATAAAGTTTCAACTTCCTCCTCGCTGGAAGCAAAGACCATCTTAACGTTGTACTCTTTCAGAAGGTCGTCAATTTTCTGTTTTACAACGATCTCATCGCTGCCGGAAGGAATGTTGAAGATGTACTGGTCCATGTAGACAACCTTATCGCCGTACCATTCGTTCATCTTGCCAATCAGCTCGTCATTGGGGTCCCAGGCAACCTGGTCGCCCATTACGTCGTTTACCATACATTCACGGAAACAGTCTAATCCGCTTGCCCGGGTTGTTCCATCCCAGTCCGCAATCTTCGTGGCCAGGAATTCCGAGAAGAATTTGGGCTGTCCGTCTACATAGTGGAAATGCGGCCCGTTTTCCACATCGCCGTAAGCGTCGCCTTCGATGCCCCAGCAGGTAACTTCCGCGCCTTCTTCCGTGTTCAGGAATTCAATCCAGTCCATTACACGCTCCTGGTTCGAGGAGTTAGCCGATACGCCAAAGGCCATATATCCGGCGTTGGTGCGCACCTGCTGGTAAGTATCCCAAGGCTTCAAGGGATAGTAGGAAGTGTCCGGGTTGTCTGCGGGAATCTTGCCTGTTTCTCCGACGGTCCAGGTATAGGTAATGGGGAGGCCCTGTTTGGTTTTGCCGGTGGACACGCTGCTGTCATCCACAAAGCTTTCTTTGGTCAGCAGCCCCTTGGACGCCATCTGATACATCCACTTATACATATCCAGGTATTTGGGGTCCCGGTAATTGGGGTAGACGTTCCCGTCGGCATCCTCATAATAGCTGGAAATGCCGAAATGGGTCGTCATTGGCCCGGGGCCGCTTAAAAAGGCGCTGTCGCCGCCATAAAAGGCGATGTGATCCGGATGGTTTTGATACATCTGCTCACAGGCAGCCATAAACTCTTCCGCGTTTGTAATCTCCGGGCTGCCGATTTCTTCGTAGTAATCCTGCCGGATCTGGATGACAGTCTGGTTTGTGCCAATTAAAACGTTGTTATCCACAACCCACTGCTGTTCTTCGGGGCTGCGGACCCAGGAAGTCATGTTATACACATGGCCGTCCTCCCGCCGGGCATATTCCCAGGCAGTTTCACTGATTAACTCCTTGACCTTGGGGGCATACTGGTCTGCCAAAGCCTCCATATCAGCCAATTGCTGATTGTTGATCATATCGCCCCATGCAGCCAGGCTGTAATGACCAATAATTAAATCCGGAAGCTCGTCGCTGGCAATCAGCAGGCTCAGCTTTTGGTCGTCTGCCGTAACAGGCGCAATGGCGGTAAAGGAGATCCCCGTCATTTCTGTGATCCGCTTGGAAGTCGGGTCCTCGCCCCATTTTTCCCAAGCGCTGCCGGGAGTAGGGTAATAAACGGACAGCGTAACGGGAGTGTCCTTATCTTCTTCCCAGGCATACCCATTTCCTGTTGTTGTCTGGGTTTCCTCAGAGGAAGTCTCCTCCGCCGCGCTGCTTTCTGTGGAACTGGCCGCATCCGAACTTTCCGTGTTGTCTCCCGTATCGCCGCCGCAGGCGGATAAAGACAGCGACGCCATAACAGCAGCCAGCAGCAGAGACAGTAAACGTGACTTTTTCATAACAAATCCTCCTTAAAAATAACAGAATCCTTTTGAAAGGCGCTTTAAGCCTTAATAGCGCCTACCATAACACCTTTTACAAAATATTTCTGCAAAAAGGGATACACGCACATAATGGGAATAATCGAAACCAGCATGGTAGCATGGCGGATGGCGTCCGGGGTGGGGCCTTGGTTATTCATAACGTTGACCCCGCTGCTTTGAATCAGCGCATTCATTTTCTGCTGGGCGTCGGTGGCGCTGACCAGCCGCATCAACACGGTAGGAAGGGTCATCAGCGCCTGATCGTAAATATAGTAAGCGGACGCATACCAGTCGTTCCAAGCGCCCACGCCTACAAACAATGCGATGGTTGCGATAATGGGCTTTGACAATGGGAAAATAATGCGGAGCAAAATGGTAAATTCCTGCGCCCCGTCCAGCCGGGCGGATTCAATGAGGGTTTCGGGAATATCCCGGATAAACGCCATACACAGCATCATATTGTAAACGCTGAGCATTCCAGGCAGAATGTACACCCAGAAAGTGTTAAGCAGGTTTAAGCTCTGAAGCAGCAAGTAGGTTGGGATCAGCCCGCCGCTGAAATACATGGTAAAGACGGCCAGCAGGGAGTACACCCTGCGTCCCCGCAGTTCTTTCCGCGTAATCCCGTAAGCGGTCATAACTGTTAGAAATACGCTGGTTATCGTGGCTGTTACGGTCCGCAGAATATTCATGATGTAACTGTTAAACAGCATGCTGTCGCTGAATACGATTTTATAGTTTTCCAGAGTGGGGGATACCGGCAGGAAATAAATCTGCGTCGCCTGGGCCGCCTGCCCGTCTGATATAGAATAAATTGCGCTGTAATAGATTGGGTACACCGTTACAATCAGCACTACGGTGGCAATGACGCCCGCTATCATGTTTACCACATGATCTTCCTTAGTTAAGCGAAGCTTGTGACCTTGTTTTTTCATAACAGCTGCTCCTTTCCCCAGATTTATTAAAACATACTCACGTCACTGGCCTTTTTGGAAACAATGTTCGCAAAGATGACCAGGGATACGGAAATCAGCGACTGGAATAAGCCCACAGCTGTCGCAAAAGAATACCGGAGCGTTCCTAACCCCATGTCCAGCACATAGTATTCTACAATGTAAGACGACTCTTTATTAAACGCGTTTCCAAGCAGCCTGGAAATGTCCAAATTGCCGGACACCAGCCCTCCTATGCTCAGCAAAAACATAATAATGACCGTTCCCATAATACTGGGCAGGGTAATATACCAAATCTGCGCGAACCTTCCCGCGCCGTCAATGCGGGCCGACTCGTACAGCTCGGCGTTGACGCCTGTAATTGCGGCAAAATAAATAATGGCGCTCCATCCCACTGTTTTCCATGCGTCGACGATTGTGGCCAGAGCCTTAAATTTGGCGGGATCAGTCCAGAATTCAATGGGCGCATCAATGACATTCAAAGCCAGCAGGGAATTATTGACAAGCCCCCTGGTATCCAGCAGATTGATCCACAAGGTAGCTACTACAACGTAAGAAATGAAATGAGGGAAATAGCTGCATGTCTGCACAATCTTTTTGTATTTCACTCCCGGCAGCTCGTTTAACGCCAGCGCCAGGATAATTGGAAGGGGAAAGATGACAAACATTTTTAGGAGGCTCAATTGTACCGTATTTTTAAAGGCCATCCAAAAAGTGCTGTCGGATAAGAACTCCTTAAAATGCGCCAATCCAACAAAAGGGTTTTCCAAAAAACTGACGCCGATCCGATAATCCTGAAAGGCAATAATTAAACCGAACATCGGCCCGTATGCGAAAATCAATAGGAAAATTAAGCCGGGCCATACCATCAATTGAAAGGGCAGCTGCCTTTTCACCTTACTCCATGTGTTCTGCCTTAACTGATTTTTCATAAGCGACACCTCAAATTCACATTATATTGCATAATACCCAGATCTATTTTTTGTTTTTTTCGTTTGTTTTTACAATTTCTATTATATCGCTGCGCCTTATATGTGTCACTGTTTATTTTTTGGGTTTAGTGGAAATTTTTTAGATTTTATTGACATTTTTCCATGCGGTTGATAGTATATAATTGTTAATCCCTGTTTGAGTCTATTTGAGGTTTTCTATGAAAATTGTGAAAAAAATTTTAAATCATCTTTCCTTTAAGGCAAAAATCCTGTTATTATTTTATGGTTTGATTGCCATTCCTACGATAATCCTCATGTATTTCCTGTATCAGAATTTAGTTGTATCTGTCCAAAACAATCATTTGACTTCTACGGCTGAAGACTTTTTTCAGCAGAGCAGCGCCATTGAAGACAATATGGAGGAGGCCGTTTCCTTTGCTCAAACTATCGGCGTAAACAAAAACTTAAACAGCTTTTTTAACAATAACTTTTCTGATGCCAGCGAGCTGATTTTAGGATATTACCGTTCCATTGATCCTCTTCTTTCCTGGGTCGCTTCACTGGGGGCCAACACTATCAGCGACATCCGGTTTTATACAGAAAACAATACGTTATTTCAAAACCGATACATCTTCCCTTTGGACAAACATATTCGGGAGGATCCCTGCCTGGCAGACGCAGTACAGGAATTGGAATCCAATCTGTTTTCCATCCAGTACTATGATTTTGACCGGCAATTTTTTAATTCTATTCCCGTACCGGGAAATAATATTTCCATCTATATCCAGTTATCCTCCCTCCAGTCAAAACAAACTTATATGGAAGTTGTTTGTAATTTAGAAGGGCTTTATCAAAATCTTCGCCTTAATTATACAAATAGTTTACCAGCCGAGATTTACGCCTTAAGGGATAACTCTATTGTCTTTTCATCTGATCCAAATCCCAATGAGAACTTGCTTCCGTATCTGAAAGAGGCAATTCAATCTGAGAAAGGAGCGGAGACTCTGACTTTAGAAGGAAAACAGTACTACATTGTCTATGCCTATACGGCGATCCCCGACATTTACTGGATCAGCTGCTTCAACATGGAGGAAATTTTAGCGCCTGTTTTCTCTACAAAATACTGGTTTTTTCTTATTGGAGCTGCCTGCATCGGCTTATTCTGCATCCTCACCAACTATTTTGTCAACAAGCTGCTTCAGCGTTTAAACGTTTTGGATAAAAGCTTGCAGGAAATACAAAACGGAAATTTTGATATTTCCATCGACATTCAGGGAAACGACATTATTGACAAAACTTTTCAAAGCTTTAATTTAATGTCCCAATATATTCAAAAGTTAATCCACGATGTATATGAAAGCAAACTGCGCACCAAGGATTTACAGCTGAAAATCCTATCCCACCAAATCTCCCCCCATTTCCTTTACAATACTTTGGAATGTTTGAAAATGGAGGCGGAGCTTAACGACCAGCACAAAATATCGGAGGGGTTAACCGCTTTGGGAAAACTGCTCCGGTATTACGCAAATATAACCGAGGAAATTTCTACCGTTCAAAAAGAATTGGACAGCATTCAAAATTACGTCTGTTTAATGAACTTAATCCACCGTCCGGTGTGCCGCCTGACGATTCAATCAGATCCCCGTATTTCCCAGTACCAGATGCCCAATTTTGTCCTGCAGCCATTGGTAGAAAACGCAATTAAGCATGGCGGCTCCCATCGGAATGAGATTACAGTCCAGATCCATATCTGGCAGGAAGCTTCCCGGCTTCATTTTACAATTTCTGACAATGGCCAGGGGATTCCCCCAGAAAAGCTTTTGTCCATTCAGCAGCGGCTTCAAAATAAAGAAAATGTTTCCCAGTCCAAAGATTCCATTGGGTTAAGCAATGTCCAGGAGCGTATTTGCCTGATCTGCGGGGACACGGGAGGATTATCTATTCAAAATAATGAGCAAGGAGGGGCGGTTTTATCCTTTTCAATTGCTGCAAATCTGTCGTAAATCCAAATAGGGAGGTGGATTGCCATGTATCATGTATTAATTTGTGAAGACGAACCTCTTATTGGATTGGGACTTCAGAAAATCATCCGTGAGTTTAACTTTCCCGTTCAAAAAATAGATTACTTTGAAAACAGCTTGGAGGCATACCAGTACATACAGAAAAATGCAGTGGATATTATTATTACCGATATCCAGATGCCCCATTTAAACGGCCTGGATTTTATTCAGAAAGTAAAACGGATGTACCCTGATATGCAGTGTATTATCCTCAGCGGTTACAGTGATTTTTCCTACGCGCAGTCCGCAATTAAATTGGGGGTAGTGGATTATTTATTAAAGCCCATTGATAAAGGGGAACTGCAAAAATTACTGGAAACATGCATGGAACGTATCGGCGAAATCAAAAAACAGAATTCCATGATTTACAGCCTTTTGCAGCATCATTGGGAAGAGGTCGTTTCGGCATCCCTGCCCGCTTCCTCATTTGTCCGGCACTGCCAGGGGACATTTTATGCTGCGGCAGCTATCCACTTGTGCGCTGCTTACCAAAACAATTTCTACACCATTGAAGAATACCTGGAAGGGTGGCTGACCGAATTTTTTCCAAACAGCCAAGTATTCCTTTATGAACCTTATGGATTCCGCATGGCCATCTGCCTTCCCAACAAAGCTGCGGAAAACGACATGGCGGAAAAGCTTCGTTCCTTCTTACTGAACCTCCGGAAAAAATTAAGCGTCAAACTTTTCTGCGGCTATGGCACGGCTGTTTCAGAAATTACCCAATTCCGCCAGTCGGCAGAGGAGGCGGAAAACGCATTATATAAGCGATATGCCAACCCAGACCAGCCTTTATTTGCACCGGCACAGGGTGCTTTCACAATACCGGAAAATGTGATCGCATTTGTGCGGGCAATTGCCCAGGCGGTTCAAAATAACGAAGCTTCCGCTATTGAATTAAGCTTAAACGACCTGTTTTCCTATCTGGATCACTTCTGCACCCAGGGCGCATGCTTATTACGCCTAATCTTAATCCAGATATTTGAGTATCTCCAAATCCAGCTGGGGTTTCCCACCGACTTTCGGCAGTGGATGGAGCAATGCGAGACGCTGAAACAGCTGAAAAGCTGTTTTGAACAGAACCTTCTGGAATTTATGACGGTCTTCTCCAAACAGGAACACACGGTTCATTCTGCCGTCTCCCGGGCCATCCAATACATGCAAAAAAATTACAGCAAGGATATTGATTTGGCTTTACTAGCAAACGTTGTTTCTATGAGCTACGCCTATTTCAGCAGCATATTTAAAAAAGAAACGGGCTTCAGCGCCGTCCGGTATTTACAGCGCATCCGGATTGACCACGCTCTTAGCCTGCTTGAAAAAACGGATTTAAAAATTTATGAAATCGCCCATCAAGTGGGCTTTCCAGACGAACATTATTTTATTAAAGTCTTTAAAACGTTCCTAGACATTACCCCCATGGAGTATCGAAAAAAATTTGAAAAATAACTGAAGGAGGAAAACAGGATGAATCTCATTCCGGAAAAAGCAGGGAAAACGCCGAACTACTGGTGTACCTGGCATACGCAGAATTTCAGCGGCATAACAGAGCCGTTGGAATCTATGTCACCGGCGCTTTTTGAAGGGGACCAGGGGGCGAAATCCGCCCGTTCCCGGCTAAATCAGGAGGCCCTCTTTGGGGAATGCGGCTGGGCGGATTTTTTCCCTGAGATCAGGCGCGACTTATATTTGATGCTGGACGACGGGTGGGACGTCCCTTACGGCGTACATCCGGATGAGAACTTGGGGAAATTCGGCTCCCTGGAATTATCCGAAGACCGGTTCCCATCTTTTTCCGGGACGCCTGCCGGACGGCTCCAAAAGCTCAACAGCAGGGTTCAGGAAAAAGGCTGGAAAGGAATCGGCCTTTGGATCGCGGCCCAGGAAGCGGATGAATCCATCCCGCAAAAAGAATACTGGAAACAGCGGATGGAATGGTGCAGGGACGCCGGGATTTCTTACTGGAAAGTTGACTGGGGCCGGCATGCCCATGACCTGTCGTTCCGGCGAATGCTGACGGAATTGGCGTCTGAAACCTATCCGGATTTACTAATTGAACATGCTTATAACTGCGGGCCGGTGAACGGTTTCCGCGTTTCTGAAAAGGGAAGTATTGAAACCGGGCGCTTTGAACAATGGGAAGATTATGCCGAAAAATCCTTGGCCCTCCGGGAATTCAGCCAGGTTTTCCGTTCCTATGATGTAACAGCGCAATTGGGTACGGCAAGTACTGTCGACCGCCTGTCAGTATTGCTGGGCCACAATTTGCAGGGCCTTGTGAACTGCGAAGACGAGCCTTATCTGGCGGCGGGCCTTGGCTGTGCCAATGGCATTATGCGTTCCCCGAAGCTGTTGGAAATCCCCGGGCTGGATTACGACCCGCACCACATCCGGCATAAGCTTTTAGAATCGATCCGGGCTGTCCGCTGGCAGCGAATCGCGCCGGCATTTGCAGGCACGCCCCTTCATGTTTCCGGCACAATCCTAACGGATTCTTGGCATTTCCGCCCGGGTGAAACATGGATGTCCGCCTGCATCGGCCGCACTATCCGCCAGTCCGCGCCCGCCGCTTTATCCAGGAATATGCCCCTGCCTTTGGTATCGGGGCAGAAAGACCTGCCTTTTGTCGTCTGTTCTAAAACGCCGGATCATGTGGTATCCGCCGCCATACTGCCCAGAACCTTTGACCATGAAGAGGGCGTCTGCCCCGATACTTCCGTGGAGCTTTGTTTCGATTGCCTGCCCCGTATGGTGGGCCTTTTTGGAAATTGTTTCAGCTGGAGACTGCGGTTTCCAAAACGCAGCTCATCTTTACAGGTGTGGGCCCAGGATATAGCCCGGCAAACGCCGCAAAACATTTCGGCGGGCGTCCGCTGGGAGGAAAACACCTGCGTCATTCCGGGCAGCTTAATCCGGCAATTATGCCTTACGGACGACAAGGAAGATTTATCTTCTCCCGGAGCGGCCGTTTATTTTAGCGAACCTTAAAATCTTGGGGAAATTGCTTGTTGTTTTCCCTTCAAAACAGCCTTGTTTTCATTTAAAAGCGGCTGCCGGATATCCGGCAGCCGCTTTTCTTCTTACAGTTCATTTTATTTTGCCTCAATGTCCTGCGGGGCGCTCTCTTCCT
>ERZ1643249.2873-NODE-2873-length-15659-cov-4.760062_pt1 | contig 15659 bp, 23 predicted proteins | sample MGYA00579263_ERZ1643249 | MGnify/ENA primary metagenome ERZ1643249 (study PRJEB29033, sample SAMEA4952264) | chicken gut metagenome | biome: Broiler Chicken; feature: Gastrointestinal Tract; material: Caecum | place: Ireland | collected 2018 | study: Broiler...
GTTGGTTGTTGATGGTCCTCAAGTATGTGGGGGCCAGGTCGAGCTTCGGGTCCAGCAGCTCAGACTGCCACTTCCGCACATGGGCCGGCGTTATCTCGTTTACTTTAAGTTCCTGGAAGAAAGGCAGGATATGCTTTTCCACCAGGAATTTTTTTGTGAGCATCGTATTTTCCCTCAAGCGGGACTTCATGTCTTCCGCATAGAGCTCCCACAGGGAGGAAAACTTCATCTCGCAGGAACGATTCTGCTTCTGCAGGAACTCCCGCTCAAATGCCAGAGCGTCCGCGCGCTTTGAGAAGCCGCGCTTATGCTTTCTCTTTCTCCTCCCGTCCCAATCGACATAAGAAATCTGGCAGTACCACGTCCCTTTGGCGGCATCCTTATAGACTGGCAATGGGATCACCCGCAGCCTTTCGCATCTGCGCCACCGTGGGCGCCGCCGTCAGGCGAAGGCCCCACCTGTCCTGGAACACCTCTATTGCATCCACGGCCCCTGCCGCCGCCCCGCGGTCGCCTTCCAGCATGGCAGCATCGAACTGCCGCTGCAGAGAAGCCAGCTCCTTGGCCAGCTCTGCCTTGCACTCCGGGCAGACGCCAGCGGTAAGATCCACCACATTCGCCCCGGCCCCGCAGATAACACACGGCCTATATCCAAACATCAGAAGCACCTCCAAAAGGGACACATTAATAATGGTTCTCTTTGTTTCAAATGGTCAATGGCACCTGCTGCAGGGGCTGCCATGGCCGGAGTTGATTGCCTGCGTAACGGTCCCACGTTCTATATTCTTGGAACGGCTTAAAGATGGACAGTTTTGTGTGGAATGCTAAGAACTCCCGTTGGCCGTCCAGTAGACGGTAGCGCCCACCGGTTTTAAGTCAGCGGCACCAGCAGACGAGGATTCGGAAATCTGGGGTTCAGCGGAAGACGCGCTCTGGGCCTCATACTTGGCAACTTGGGACTCCAACTGGGAAATCGCAGCGCTGGCTTCACTCTGGGCGGCCGCATAGCCGCGCTCGTATTCTGACACAAGCCCAGCCTCGTATTCCTCCTGCCGGTCCGCCATTTCTTCGGTGTACTCATATTCCAGCTCATTCATCCGGGACAGGAAGTTGCTTTCTCGGATTGAAGACAAGGAAGCGTAAGATTCATCCGCCATGCTTTGGCCGGCGGCCACGCCGTTTTGATAAACCTGCTCCTTGTTTACGCAGACCAAGGTAATCGCAACAGCCAAAAGGAAGGTCACCACAAATACGCTTCCCAGGGTGGCCCACACATGGCGCTGCACAAACCCCCTCACGGCCTCCAAGTCGGACTCTTCCGGCTCTTGGTCCTTCTTTTCCGGGCCTTTTTTCTTTTCGTCCATCTCACTCATTTTTGCTCCCTCACAATCCATTTATTACACGGCCAGCGGCCGCGCTCTCCCTCGTAAAAGCGTTTTCCTCTCCCCTACCGGTTCACTTCCGGCTTTTCGGTCCTCCCTAGGAGATAGTCTCCCGAACACCCAAAATAATCACACAAGATATTAAGGCTATCGTATTTAGGAAGCTGTCTCCCGGATCGCCAGTTGCTTATTAACGCCTCTGAAATCCCAGTATCTTTTGCCAATTTATAAGCAGTTACGCCTTTTTGTTGTAACAAATGTTCAAGAATATCGCTAAACATTAGGCAACACCTCCAAACTTAGCAAAAGTTAAGTAATCGCCTTGACTACTTAGCAAATGCGAAGTATAATAAACTTACACCAAACGAAAAAGCCAAAAACCAAAGCCAAGAAAGGGGCGGTAAAACATGAACAGCCAACGGGAAGACATCGTCCGTCAGGCCGTGCTGGCCAAGCTGGGCTCGGGGTTCGAGTTCTTCACGGCGGATGACATTTTAGCGGTTGCCGGCATCGAGCAGGAGCAGCTGAAGGAGATTTCTGAAAGCATCCCCATCCCGCCGTTGAAAGACGATCATCCGCGGAAATCGAAGTAAATTATCCTACCTTCCCAGTGGCGGAGCGAGCGCTCGGGCCCTCCCCTACCGGCCGCACCTGGCCGGCGCGCAGGTACATCTCGTACTTGATGGCGGCCTTGTCCGCCTTAGAGAGGGAATCCCACAGATCCAAAAGCTCCTGGGACTCGGAGTCCAAGCGATACTCTTTGTTTTCCCCAGTGAGGAGGTAATCTGTTGAAACATTCAGGAATTCGGCAATGCGCGGGATATATTCGGCCCCGGGGTTGCTCCCGTTCTTTTTCCAAGAACCCACGGTGGACATAGGGGCCCCAATATAAACGGCCAGATCTCGTTGGCCGCGGCCACTTTCCGCCAGCAGACCGAATATTCGTTCGCAAATTGTCATAAGGCACCTCAAAAAATTTGAAAAAATTAGGGGAAAATCCGAAAAACTTCTTTACAAAAACGAAAAGTCGGGCTATAATTGAGACAAACCAAACGAAAAAGCCTAAAACAAGCCGAGATTTCGCAAAAAAGAAGGAGGATTCATTGTGAAAGCGTTTTTCCCCGAGAGAAAAAGCTATGGCGTGTTGGCCGTTCGCGGCCCGGCCTCTATCATGGGGCCCGCCAGGGCCTGGTTAAAGGAAAACGGAGAGCCCATTTCCTTCGCCACCCTGGAGGAAGCGCAAGCCTACGCCAGCTTGGAAAACAAACTTTGCCCCAGCCCCCATGTCCAATACTTCGGGGCTGAGATGAAGAAAGGAGTTTATCAATGAACGTGTATCAGATCAGTTTCACCCGGGGAAACGACAGCACCGGGTCGGACAGGATCACCGCCCCCAATGAGGAGAAGGCCCAACGGGACTTCAAGCGGGTCTACCGCCCGGGCGACCTGGAAATCACCGGCATAACGCTGGTGGAATCCAACGTCCCCGCCACCAAGCAGCAAGAGCGGGACGCCCTTTGGGAGATTCGGAAGATCGTGGAGGAGCTGGGCCCCAGCAGTTACGTGGCCACCGCCTTCCAGGGCTGCTTTGAGGACGCGATGGACAACATCGAGAACGACTTCGCCTCCTCCTATTACACCCGCTGGGCCACCGAGAAGCGGCGGGCAGACGGTCTGGAAGAAGAGGTCTCTGACCTTCGGAAGACACTGACCAGCGGCCGGTGCGACAACGATCAGAAGGACATCGAGATTTCCGCCCTGCAGTCCCAGCTGGAGGCAGTCCAGAAGGACCTGGAAACCGCCCGCAAGGAGCGCTCCACCATGGACAACCTTCTGGCGGACGCCGTGGTCCGCGCGGACACAGCCGAACAGGAGATCATCCGGCTCAAGGCCAAACTGTATGACTATATGGAAAAAGAGGTGATTGCATCGTGAAGGAGCGCCTGCAGCGCGTTCTGGACCTGCTGCGGCTTCCCTTTTGGTTCCTGGTCGGGTTCCTCCTATGCTTCCTTATCTTTAGAGCAGTTGCGAGATGAACCAACAGAAAGCGTACACCGCCACCCCGCAAAAGAAGGCAGTGTAGCGTTCCTCCCAATGCTCCAGGCTGACCGTGAGGCGCGTCACACCCTGGCGCTTTAAGAGGAGGCGCCCTTCCTGGGTGACCAAGATATTCCCCAGGGGAGGGTCCTTGTAACCCGTTCCCCCGCGCATGAAGGGCTGCAGGTCACGCTGATGGACCTTTACCAGGCCCTCCTGCTGCAAAAGCTCCAGGCTGTCCAGAGCTTCATTGCCAAAGGCTTTCACCAGCTCTTCCCGGGACAGGCCCTGCTTGCGGCGGGAAATGCGAAAAAGAATCCGTGTATCATATTCTGGCAATTTTTCCATGGCGGCAGACGTCCTTTCGCAAGATTTCTGCCTCCAGTATATCACATCGTGTGGTGTCCCGCCATTCCGGCCGGCGCCACAGAAGAGGAGTTTTCCATGGAACTTGGAATGATCTTAATGATGTTCGTGCAAACCGTGTGCCTGCTACTCATCTGGCAGAAGGTGCAGAAACTTTGACCGCCAAGGAAAGGAGGTGACGTTCTTGGAGCTCGCCCTTCTCGTTCTCCAAGGGCTGTGTGTCCTATCACTTGCCCTGGAAAGCGTTAAAAAGCGAAAGCACAAATCCACCCACAGCGCAGATCCAAAGAATGGCCTTCGAGATAGGTGACCAGATCTTTTGCACCACATGGAGCTTTCGGAGGAAGGACTTCTTTAGACGGGCCCGTTTGAAGCGCCTGTATGCCTCGGGATTGTTCTTTACGAAATACTCTATATCCTTATCCGTCATTTTTCGCTCAGGCATGGTAATCCTTCCTTCACCGATTAACCTCGGGCTTGTCTGTGCGGCCCAGCAGGTAGTCCACGGAACAGTCGAGGTAGTCGGCAATCTTCTCAAGCACTTCGGCGGATGGCGTAAAATTCCGCACTTCCAGATCGTAGATCAAACTTTTTCTTATATCGCATTCCGAAAGCAAATGAGAAACAGCGACATTCAGACTTTTGCAACGCTCTTTAATTATCTTTGCCGTAGCAGCGTGATTCACAAAGGATCACCCCCAAAATTGTGCAAATCACAAAATTGCGTAAAATTACGTACAACCTATTGATTTACGTGAATTTACGTAATATAATAGACTCACACCAAACTTAAAAGCCAACATTCAACGGCCTAGGAGGTGTGGAAATGGAAACAGACCGAGAAGAGATTATCCGAAAGGCCATACTGGAAAAGCTCAGCGCTGGCTTTGATCTTTTTACCGCCGATGACATTTTGACCGTCGCCGGGATTACCAACCAGCAGCTGGAAGAAATCCGCAGGGGCATCCGGGTAAAGCCTTCCGAAAACGGAGAAAGGAGCTGAGAAGCGAAGCCAAAATTAACTTGTCCACCGGTTATATTTTATAGTATCACAAAAAATCCCAACAAGCAAGCCAAACAAAGGAGGAAAAGAAATGGGATCCCGCAGAAAACCTAAAAACGAATTTGGCGTTGAGCTGCTCAGTTTTTGCGCAGCCAACGGCCTGACCTATAAGGATGTGTGCGAGGGCGCCGGCGTACGGCGCACCACCTTGGTGGAATGCACCACCGGCCGCTGCGCCGGACACGAGCTGATCCCCAAGGTACGCAAGTACATGGCGGAGTACAACGCCAAGAACAAAAAATGATAAAGGAGGAGTTCTCTTGGAAGGAATCCCGAAATTTCTGATGGTGCAGGACGTGATGGAGATTTTATCCATCTCCAAGGCCAAGGCCTATTCCATCATCCGAAACCTCAACGAAGAGCTGACAGCCCAGGGATATGAAACCCTGGCGGGGCGGGTTCCGACGAAGTATTTTGCCGAGAAGTTCTACTGCGGCGAAGAGCTGCTGACACCCCTGGTGAAACCCGTTTCAAAATCGGAAAGGAGAAAGAAAAGTGGCAAGACACACTGCACAGCAGGCCACCAAGTGGCGGCCAAGTAAACAGGCGCGGGTTCTGTACCGCATGGCGTTCTGTATGTTAATCGCGGCATTCGCCGTCCGAATGATTATGGTAGGCTTGGAAGCCCTGGGTGAGAGGACGGGCCTTCCTGGCGGGGAGATCTTCATTCCGCTGTACATTCTGCTGGGGCCGGTGTTCGGCTGGCAGATGCGGGGATGGCAAGAGCCGCCCAAACGTAAGAAGGGGGTGAAACCTTGTACAACTACCGTTGCGAGAACTGTGGAGCCTCGCTTGATCCGGGAGAACAGTGCGATTGTGGAGCTTCCGAGAAGAGCCAGCCGCGTCTGATCACCATGGAGGACTGGAACCGGGAAGGGAACTTCTTCCAGATCGCCAAACCGGGCGACCGTGTAGAGGAAGAGATCGTGGACAGCTTCCGGGACTGCGTTCCGCCGGCGCTTTTGGACGCCGATTTCCTGCAAGTCGGGGAGCCGGTCCGCTACGAGAAGGACAGCCGCACCGGCACCAACAAGCCCACGTTCGTCACCTTTTCGAAAGACGATACAGGCACGTGGAAATACTGCGGCGTCTGCTTCCTGGGCCGAAGCACAGAACCAAGGAGATGACTGAAATGGGATCGAACAAACCCACCTATTACACCATCAATGAAGAGTCCGCCCGTCGGGCAAAGGAGATGAACAGCTTTTCCGACTACAAGGAGGGCAGCGCGACCGCCTCCTACCGCAGCATGGTGAACGAAGCCGCGGCCCTGGCCGAGCGCCAGAAGGCCCGGGTAGACCCCATGTATCACGAGAAGATCGACCGGCTGCTGGACCTCTACGCCAGAAAGCTGGCGGAGAATCTCAACCAGGCCAATTCCATTGACGCCAGATGCCCTTCCATCCTGGTCTCAGGAGGAGGAAACTTCCCCGTTCGCAAGAAGGAGAAGCAGAACGCCGCCAGGGACCGCAACGTGGAGGAGTGGAACCGCATCCAGGGGCTGCTCAGCAAGATTCGGTCCGTCGGAACCGGCGGCATCAGCTCGGATGACCCCAATGCGCTGGAGAAGCTCGAAGCCAAGCTTGCCACTCTGGAACGGCGTCAGGAACAAATGAAGGCTGCCAACGCAGCCGTCCGCATGAAGGACACTGAGAAGGGAGACAAACGTCTGGCCGAGCTGGGGTACACGGCAGAGGAGATCAAGCAGCTCCGGTCCCCCGATTACTGCGGGCGCGTCGGGTACCCGTCCTACCAGCTGACGAACAACAACGCGAACATCCGCAGAATCCGCCAGCGCGTCGAAGAACTCAAGAAGCGCCAGTCAGAACCCGCCCCGGAGGGCTGGGAGTTTGACGGAGGCCAGGTGGTCGTGAACACAGCAGAGAACCGGCTGCAGATCATCTTCGATGACAAGCCGGACGCGGATATGAGGTCGGAGCTTAAGAGCGAAGGGTTCCGCTGGGCGCCGTCACAGGGCGCTTGGCAACGGCAGCTTACCGACAACGCCTTCCGGGCCATCCGAAGGATCAAGGGGCTCTCCCCTGATTCGCCCCAATTATAACACAGAAGGGAGGAACACCGCATGGCAGACAAAGTGGCGCCAGTTACCAAAAGTTTTCTACGAGAAGCACGGCTGAAAGCGGGGTTCGCCACCCGCGAAGCGGCCTCCATGGCGCTGAACTATGCACCCGAAACCATAGGCCGGCACGAACGCGGCGATGTAGCGGTATCGCCAGATGACGTCCTTCGTTATTCCGAGGTTTACCACCGGCCGGACATCCTGCTGAGATATTGCGCGGAATGCCCTATCGGCAAAGTTACCGGCAGAACAGCAGTAGACCGGGATCTCCCGTGGGCAGCCCTCCGGGTCAGCCAACGGCTCCAGCAGGCGAAAGAAATCGCGGACAAGCTGGAAAGCATCGCGGATGACGGGATCGTGGACAACCTGGAGCGCAAGGACTTCGACTTGGCGCTGGAATATCTAAGGTCCCTTGAGCAGACCATCAGCGATATGCTCCTGTGGGCAATGTCCAGACAAGGAAAATGCCGCCCCGCTGGCACGGGAACGGCAAAACACAAAGAAAAATAACACTATGGCTAGTATAGCACGGCAACCCCGCGCTGTCAAGGAAGGAGCCGATTATGAATAACAGCATCGTGGGAACCATCGTCGAACTCAACAAGTACCCCACCGATAAATACAATGTGCTGATCCCCGTCAGCACCATGCAGGCCATGAGCAACCTGCAGAAAATCATTGTGAACCAGGTACAGCTGGACGCAGACCCCAAGACCTCCAAGGACATCTACTTTGAGCGCAGCACCGGCAAGTATGCCATCACCAAAGTGGGAGGCATGAAACTGGCAGCCGCCGCCAACATCAGCATCGTGGACACGCAGACCGGCATGACCAGCGCCTGCAAGCGCTGCGTTGACATGGCGCGGGTTACGGGCCAGTCCAAAACCTGCGGAGCTTGCCCAGCCAGGAACGACATTGCCTGCAGCGTTACTATCCGCGTCCCGGAGCCTTCCGGGGGATTCCGCACCATCACGGAGTCCAAAGAGATTGACTGCGCCATTGAGGCCGCCGGCATGAAGGACGGCGCCGAGGGGCAGCAGTTCAAGAGATTCCTACCCCACCGTGCCGCCATCGCGGAAAGCAAGGCATTTATGAGAGCCCTCAGGGCGGCCCTGGGGCTCGCCGGCACCTACTCTCTGGAAGAAATTCGAAAGCCTTTCATCATCGCCCACGTCGTGCCGAACCTGGACGCCCCGGAGATCAAGGAGGCGGTGGCCTCCAATTACCTGCAGTCTATGGGAATGCTGTTCGAGGGCGCAGCGTCCAAGAATACGCTCCCGGATGTTTCAGAATCCCATCCTGCTGAGACAGAGAGCAATGTCCAAGAAGACGTCGAGTACGGAGATTACACGGATGTCCCCGAGCCAGAAGATTACCCCGTCGATGACGCCATTTACTGCGATGATTGCGGGGAGGAAATCCGGGAAAGCCGGTCTCGCACCGGAAAAATATGGACTCCCGAAACAATCCGCAGTTATAGCATCAAACACTTCGGACGCTGCCTTTGCCCGAGGTGCCAGCAAAGTGAAAGGGGGCGCTGAGAATGCTAATATTGCACACAGGTGATCTGCACCTCGGGGACCTAACAGGCCCTGTGAAAAACGGCAAAAACGCCCGCCGTCAGGACACGCTCGCCTGCATGGAAAGCATTGTGCAAGTCGCAGAAGCAACTACTCCGCGCCCCCACGTTGCGATCATCGCCGGCGATCTATTTAACCGCAGCAGAGTTTGGGCAGACACCGCCCTGGAGGACGTTCAGGAGGCAGTTACTACGTTCATACGGCCACTTTGCAAGTGCTGCGAACACGTGGTACTGCTATTCGGAACGGAAAACCACGACAACCCAAAAGCTTTCGGCCTTCTCCGAGAGCTTACCAGGGACGAAAAGAACCTTCACGTTTATGTGAAGCCGGGGGTACATAGGCTGGAAACCAGCGACGGGGATGTGCAGATTTTAGCCCTGCCTGGATTCGACAAAGGCCGCCTGCGGCTTTTCTGCCCCGGAGCGGACAAGGAAGCCGAAAACCGCAATGCCACAGCGCTCATCAACGATGTACTCCTCGGGCTATCCATTGGGCTGGACAGAACCATCCCCAGCATTCTGGCCGCTCACTACACTGTTGCGGGCAGCGAATACAACAACGGAAGCACGTTCCTCGCGGGTCAAGATACCGTCCTGGTGCCATCCACCATTGACTCCACCGGCGTCACTCTCGCTTGCTTGGGACATATCCACAAACCACAAAAAATCAACTGCCACACTCCCGCGTACTACTGCGGCAGCCCCAACCAGCTTACCTTCGGGGACGAAGGGACAAAGCACGGATTCTGGATGCACACCATCGGTTATACCTTTGGCAAGCCGGATTACGCAGAAAGCCTCTTCTTTACGACACCCGAGCGCAAGCACTACACCTATAGGCTCAGTCCTGATGATGTAGGGGAGTTTATAAGCACCGGAGGGCTCAGCAAGGTCCCGGAAGCGGTGAAGGGTGCCATCGTCCGAGTTCGATATAGCTGTAACGCCGAACAAGACAAGGCCCTGAGCAAAGCAGATCTGCAAACTAAACTGCTCGCCGCCGGCGCGTTCTACGTGGCGGAGGTGCTGCCAGAAGATGTAAAGGAGCTTGACTCGGCCTCCGAAGTCACCGAGCATGAAGGCCCCGCAGAAGCCCTGAAGCGGTACTTGGACAAAGCGGGGATTGACCCCTCAGACTCCGAGAGGCTCCAGGAACTCGCTGCCCCGATGATCAAACAGGCAGACGATAGCAGGGACGCCGATAAGCGTACCGGGATCTTCTCCCCCCTATCCATCGAGGTCAAGAATTACCGCAGCTATACCGAGGCATCCTTCAGCTTTGAGCCGGTTCACATGGCGATGGTAAATGGCCAAAATGGTGTTGGGAAGTCCTCCCTCTTCATGGATGCCATTGTAGACTGCCTTTATGAACAAACCCGCAAAGAAGATACCGGCGGATGGGTGCGAGACGGCACCAAGAGCGGCGCCATCACATTTACCTTCGGCATGGGCGCCGAAACTTACCGGGTCATCCGCACCCGCACTAAAAGCGGCCGAGGAACACTGGCAATTCACCGGCTGAACCCCGAAACCGGAGAGTGGACCAATGAAAGCGACACCACCATGAAGCTTACGCAGGCCCACATCGAGCGAATCCTGGGCATGGATTGCACCACTTTCTGCTCCATCGCCCTCATCCGGCAGGATGCCTACGGCCTGTTCTTGGAAGCCAGCAGCGACAGGCGAATGGAGGTCCTTTCGGCCCTGCTTGGGCTGGGAGTTTACACCAGGCTAGAGTCCATTGCTAAAGACAATGCCAGCGAACAGAGAAAGCAGATCGCTGCCACACGGGAGCGTCTCTCCGTCCTCGAGGAGACAATCGCCACAAAAGAAAAGCTTCTGGAGGACATGAAGCGATACGACGAGCAGATCAAAGCCGCCGCGGCAGACGGAGAACACCTGGACACAGCTATCTCCGAAGCCCAGCGCAGCGCCGCCATGCGAGAAGAGCTTCAGCGGCAGATTTCCTCTAAGACAGCGGAACTCAGCCGCGCCAAAGAGGATTACACTCGAAAATCGAGAGAACTTGTCATAGCCCAAACCAACCTCTTCAAGGCACAGAGGGACGCTGAAGACCTCCCGAGGGCCGAACAGGCTGCTTCTGACGCCGCTGCTCTGCAGGCCACCATTGATAGGCTGCAGGAAAAAGACGCTGAATACAGTGCCCTCGTTGCCACGATCAGCACCAAGGAAGACGCGATTTCACAAGCGGAGCATGACCGGGAATCCTGTAAAGCGGCAGAAGCGCAGGTCCAGTCGGTCTTGTCCCAAAAGACAAACATTGTGACCGCCCAGCAAAAGATGGAAGAACTTTCCCACCGCCGAATCGAGGCAGAAAAAAGATTTCAGGCCTTCCAGCAAGCCCATCAGAACGTTTTGGAAGCGAAAGCTGCCAGAGATAAGTTTGTGGTCAACTCGAAAGCGGAGCTTGATCGCTACGACCGAGACATTGCCTACCTTGGGCGGAAGGCGGAGCTGCTTAAACAAAGCAACTGCCCCCTTGGCGAAAAGGCTTCTTGCGCTTTCCTCGCGGACGCAGTTGATGCTCAGAAGATGCTGGAAGCCACCACCGAAGAAAAAGACCGCTACGCCTCGCAGGCAAGATCTGACTACTCCCACCTGAATGAAGCGTTCAAGCGGGCCAAAGAGGCTTACATGGCTGTCAAAGACCCAGGGGCTGAGCTAGAGGAAATCGGCGTTGAGGATGCAAAATACCGCGAACTTGCCGGCCTTTATCCCAAATTGGCGGCAGCGGAGGCAAAAAGAGAGGAACTTCGGCTACGCTCCGAGGATGCCGAATCCAAGATCCGGCGCCTAACCGAGGAGCTGGAAGATGCGAAGCAGTCTCTCCCACCCCTTCAAGAAGGCCACACGGCCAGAGAAGCCTCCAGGGTGCGTCTGAAGGCGGTAAAGCCCATGGCGGACAAACTTCCCCAGGCCAAAGCTGCAAAGGCCACCGTTGACGCGCTGGAGCCGCAGATTTCGGCAACGAAAGAGGAACTCTATAAGCTTAACAGCAAAACAGAGGAACTTGAGTCGGAAATCGAGCGGATCAGGGTTTCTTTACAGCCCATAACGGCAGACCTTTCGGCCCTTTCCAAACAGAGAAAGAGTATTTCCAGTTTGATCACCAGCCTATCTTCCAGCAAAGGAGGAGTCCAGGCGAAGCTGGACACCATCGCGGAAGCAGAAGAACAGGCTCAAGAATACCGAAAGGAAATCTCCAATATTGCAAGGAAGCTCAACGATTACCAGGATCTGGTGCAGGCCTTCGGCCTGGATGGAATCCAGTACATGATTGTGAAAGGCGTTGTCCCTGAAATCACCCACAGAGCCAATGAAATCTTGTCCTCCATGACCGGAGGCATGATGGCTGTAGACATTAGAACCGAGAAGGAACAGCGCAGCACAAAACAGATCGTCAATTCCTTAGAGGTTTGGATCAACACGATCAACGGCGGCAGCCGGCCTTATCTTTCCCACAGCGGCGGCGAGAAGGTCAAGATTTCTCTCGCAGTCACCTTGGGGCTTGCAGACGTCAAGGCCCGCCGGGCAGGCGTCCAGTTGGGGATGCTGTTTATCGACGAACCCCCTTTCCTGGACTCAGACGGGACAGAAGCCTATGCAGACGCCCTTTCCAGCATGGCGGCAAGAAACCCATCCATGAGGATCCTGGCGATCAGTCACGACCCAGCCATGGTAGCGCGCTTCCCGCAGAACATCCGCGTGGAAGCCGGAGAAAATGGCAGCAAAGTACAAATGGCATGATATTGCTTAGGAGGTAACACAAGTGGCAGAAGTTGATGCGTTCGTCTTTTTCAAGAGCTTTTACGAGGGCGCCAAAGAGCTTGATGATGCGGATCGTCTCGCGTTTTACGACGCCATCATCGAGTACGCTTTCAATGGCGATGCATCGCCTGCCACTGGCGTTGCCAAAGCCTGCTTCTCCTTTGTAAAGCCCGTGCTGGACAAGAGCAAGAACCGGGCTGAAGCCGGCAGAAAAGGCGGCAGAGCAAGCCGGGGAACCCCAGAGGATTCCTCCGAAGGGAAAGAGGATCTTCCCCATTCCGAACCCGATGATAAGCAAACTTTAAGCAAACCCGAAGCAAACCCGAAGCAAAATGAAAGCAAACCCGAAGCAAACTCTGAAAATCGCGAAGCCATAAAGGATAAAGGACTAGGGATAAAGGATAAAGGACTAGGGATAAAGGAAGATAAAGGGATTATTGCTCCGAACTCTTCCGACGGAAGCTTGGGCAGCGTTGCGAAAACGCCCGCTGCCCCGTCTTCCGTGATCTCCCTGCCCTTGGCATCAGGAGAAGGCTATTCTGTGTCCGAGGATGATGTTACCCTGTGGTCAGGGTTATACCCGGCCGTAGACATACTCCAAGAACTGCGGAAGATGGCCGGGTGGCTTGATTCCAACCCACGCCGGCGCAAAACGGCCAGGGGAATCCGCCAGTTCATCACAAGCTGGCTGGCCAGAGAGCAAGACAGGGGCAGGGCACGGGCATCCCCGGAGGTAAAATCACGCAGCTATGACATCCGAGAGCTGGAAGAACTCAGCCAATTCGACCTGCCCGAAAACCTGTAGGAGGAAGGATCTAGCAATGAAGTCCAACGTAGTGAGGATATGTGAGCTGTTCAACTGTGACCGCCGTCACGGGAACTACTGCTGCGCCGATTGCGGCTACAAGAGGACTGGGAGGTGTTCCAACCCCTGCCTCAACGACCCCACAAAGTGTGGGTACATGAAGACCGCGCCAAAAGACAAAGTGGCGCGCAAAGCTCCAAGGAGGTGATTTTCGTGGACAAGTCCGATGAAGTGTTCACCATCCAAGCGAGGCGCTGCAAGCGGTGCGGTGGGCTGCTCACATCATCCCAAGGGATTCGGGACGGTTATGGCCCCTGCTGCCTTCGTAAGATCCAGCAGGAAGAAGCCCAACGGAAGATGCTGGAAAATCAATGCAGCCTCTTCGACCAAGAGGTCAAAGGTGGCGAATAGGAGAAGAATGCTGCGACTTGCAAGCGGCTCAACATGACACAATCGAACGGAGTGAAAGTTGTGAATAAGCCTTTTGGAGAATGGACCCTGCAAGAAGTGAAAGATTACTGTGCATCTCATGATTGCTGGAGGGATTGCGGGTTTACGGTTAAAAGCGGGAAATGCCGGATCATGGACGTGGCCCCAAGTGTCTGGGACCTATCCGAACACCGCTGGACCAAGCAAGATGCAGAGGTCGCAAGGGCCATCAAGACGATTTACCCGGGGGCGGTTTCGCTAGTAGGAAAAACAGATTGTCCCGATTCTACAGTGCGCGGGGAAGGCTTCGACTATGATAGTAGCATACCTCTGGAGGCTATTTGCCTGAAGCCCGGAGAAACGGTTTTACTGGAAAATATAATCAGGGAGTGGGAGCAGTGACAGATGTGGAAAAAGCCCTGCGGGGAGACCATGAGGCCGCTAAGAGGGTAACTGAGGCGGGGGTGCTGATTCCGTGTCCGGGATGCGGAAAACAAAATATCAAAATGCGATACGTTTGCGGAGATCATTTTTCAGATTGTATTGAATGCGGGTGGACGGGGCCGATGAAAAACTCAGAATATGAAGCCCGCCTTGCCTGGAACACCAGGGCGGTGAAGGAGAGAAAGAAATGAACTCTATTGACGCGTTTCTCATGGGAGAGGCAAACAGAGGAAAGAACTTGATGGTTTTTGACTGGGATAAAGCCGCACGACTTATCCGAGATATGAAGCCCAAGAAAGCCAGTGCTGGGCTTCGAGATGATTGGGAAAACACCGGAGGAGAAATTTTCTCACATGGGAGGCCAATCACAGGCCGTACATTTCTTGCTTCTACTTGGGCGGTCCCAGAGATTGATCTTGATGGAGACGTAATCCCGTGCTACAGGATGCAGTATGAAGTCCCGCGCTGGGGCGCTGAAACGAAATGGCCGAAAAGCGCTCTAGATATTCTGAACGGGGAGGCCCAAACATGACGAGAGAAGAAATCATCGTTGACAGTTTTGCGGGCGGCGGCGGGGCCTCCACGGGGATCGAACTGGCCACCGGCCGCCCCGTGACCATCGCCATCAACCACGACCCGGACGCCATACTCATGCACAAGACGAACCACCCGTTTACGGAGCATTACCAGGCAAGCGTGTGGGACGTTGACCCCAGGGAGGTGTGCCACGGCCGGCCGGTGGGCCTGCTGTGGGCATCCCCCGACTGCAAACACTTTTCAAAGGCCAAAGGCGGAAAGCCGGTGGACAAGAACATAAGAGGTCTGGCTTGGATCGTCCTGCGGTGGGCCGGGACCGTGGCGCCCAGGGTGATCATGCTGGAGAACGTGGAGGAGTTCCAGACTTGGGGGCCTGTACGGAAAGGCCGCCCGGTGAAATCCAAGGCGGGCCAGACGTTCCACAAGTGGGTTTCCCAACTGGAGGCCCTGGGGTATGCCGTGGAGTGGCGGGAACTGGTGGCAGCGGACTACGGAGCGCCGACCACGCGCAAGCGGTTTTTCCTGATTGCAAGGCGGGACGGGGAACCCATTGTGTGGTCGGAACCGACCCACGCGCCGGCGAACAGCCAGGAGGTCAAGGAGGGGAAGAAAAAGCCGTGGAGGAGCGCGGCGGAAATCATAGACTGGAGCCTGCCCTGCCCCTCCATCTTTGACACACGGGAGGCCATCCGGGAGAAATACGGCCTGTCCGCCCAGCGCCCACTCCGCCCCAACACCATGCGGCGGGTGATCCGGGGCGTGGACAAGTTCGCAATCAAGGCGCCGGACCCGTTTTTGGTGGTGGTAAACCATGCCGGGGACTTCCGAGGACAGAGAACGGCGAACCCGCTCCAGACCGTCACGGCAAAGCATGGGTATGGCATCGCCTCCCCCGTCATGGTGCCGCTGACCATGCACAACAACGAGAACGCGACCGGGACGGGGATCACGGCGCCGGTGAACACGATCACAAGCAGCGGAGCGGGCGGCCATCAAATGGTGATCACCCCGGCCATGATCCAGTACCACACGGAACAGTCTGAACAGGTACGGGGGCAGGGCGTGGCAGATCCGCTTATGACCATTGACGCCTCCAACCGCTACGGCCTGGCGGCGGCCAGCCTGGTCAAATACTACGGGAGCGACCA
>ERZ1643249.2875-NODE-2875-length-15642-cov-5.275101_pt1 | contig 15642 bp, 13 predicted proteins | sample MGYA00579263_ERZ1643249 | MGnify/ENA primary metagenome ERZ1643249 (study PRJEB29033, sample SAMEA4952264) | chicken gut metagenome | biome: Broiler Chicken; feature: Gastrointestinal Tract; material: Caecum | place: Ireland | collected 2018 | study: Broiler...
AGGATGTGAACAAGCGGCTCGAGGAGAAGGAACTCAGGATTGAACTGACCGAAGCGGCGAAGGATTTCGTCGTGGACGGAGGATATGATCCAATGTACGGCGCAAGACCGCTGAAGCGTTATCTGCAAAAAAATGTAGAGACACTGGCAGCAAAGCTGATACTTGCCGGAAATGTGGGCAGGGGAAGCGCCATCCTTATCGATGTGAAGGACGGGAAGCTGACGGCGGACGCGAAAGGGCAGATCGTAGGATGACACCTATTATCTTTCATATTGATGTGAATTCAGCTTACCTTAGCTGGACAGCAGTAGAACAACTGAAAAACGGAGCTAAAGTGGATCTGCGCGAGACACCGGCTATCATCGGAGGGGACCGGAAGTCCCGCCGGGGTGTGGTGCTCGCCAAATCCCCTGCGGCAAAACGATATGGCATCCGCACAGGGGAACCTGTTGCGAATGCCTTTCGTAAGTGCCCGAATCTTGCGATGTATCCTCCGGATCACAGAATGTACCGTGAGAAAAGCCGAATGCTCATGGAGTATCTTCGGACATTTACGAAAGAGATCGAGCAGGTCAGCGTCGATGAATGTTATATGAATTTTACACAGATCGCTGACCGATATCATTCGCCGGTTGACGGCGCGGCAGAGATAAAGGACGGAATTAAAGAGCGGTTCGGCTTTACAGTCAACGTCGGGATCTCCACAAATAAGCTGCTGGCGAAGATGGCGTCGGACTTCCAGAAACCGGATCGGATACATACACTTTTTCCTGAGGAGATACAGGTGAAAATGTGGCCGCTTCCCATCGGGGAGCTGTATATGGCGGGGCGCTCCAGCGTGGAAGTATTAAAGAAGCTGGAGATCAATACCATCGGTGATCTGGCAAAGTCAGATCCTGCACTGATCACCCTTCATCTCAAGAGCCATGGACGGATGCTGTGGGAGTTTGCCAATGGACATGGGACGGATATCGTACAGGCAGAACCCGAAGAAGCGAAAGGAATCGGGAATTCTACCACGCTCCGGGAGGACGCGGAGACGATCGAGGAAGTGCGTCCGGTATTTGAAGAACTGGCGTTAAGCGTTGGACGACGGCTTAAGAAAGCCGGGAAAAAGGCAGGGATGGTGAGCGCAGAGATTAAGTATTATGATTTCCGCGCCCTTTCCCATCAGGCGCAGCTTGAAAAGCCGTCAAACGACCCGCAGGTACTCAAGGAGGCAGCATGCAGTCTCTTTCATGAGGTATGGAGCGGAGAGCCGGTGCGTCTGCTGGGCATCCGAACGTCCAAGCTGGTAGATGAATCCGAGCCGGAACAGATGACGCTCTTTGAGTGGGAGCCGCCCAAAGAACCGGACGAGAAGCATAAGAAGCTTAAAAAAGCGATGGACGAGCTGAATGCGCGGTTCGGGGATGGGGCTGTGATGAAGGCGAGCCTGTTGAAGAAGCCGGAGAATGTACCACGCAAGCGACGCACAGATCAGGAGGACGGATAATGAGAGGAAAAAGAAGATGAAAGAGAAAAATTATAATCTGGAGATGGTCAGGATGGTTTCATTCATTCTAGTTATTGTTATCCATGTGACCAATTATTTCTGCCGTGCGTATGGCAGGATTCCGCAGGGAGAATATGTATTCTCCCTTATACTGGATACGGCGGCACGACTTAGTGTGCCCTGTTTCTTTATGATATCCGGGGCGCTGCTCCTGGGGAGAGAAGAGCCTTTACAGAAACACGCGAAGAGAGTGCTGCGCTTCTTTATCGTGCTGGTCGTATGGAGCACGGTGTATTATTTCTGGAATATCTTTTATATGCGGACAGAATATGATCTTACACACATCCTGTATGAGCCGACGGAGGCGCATCTCTGGTATCTGTATGCGATGATACCGATCTATCTGGTGCTGCCGTTTTTCCAGGTGATGGTCAGAGGAATGAGTATGAAGCTGGAGAAAGCTTTTCTTATCGTGACAACGGCTGCCGTAGTCATATATGATCTTATGTGGCTGGCCGGGCAGGAGCCGTATTACGACCTGCCCCTGGTCGGAGACCGAATCTACGCGTATTATCTGTTCCTCGGATACTACCTGTATAAATACAGGAAACATATCCGGGTCAGTCAGGGTGCATTGACCGCGATCTGTGTGATCGGTCTGGCGGCCGCTTTCGGTATCACGCTGGGAGTGACGATCATGGAGAATAACCATTATGAGGGCGCGCTGACTTACGCGAATCCTTTTGTGGCGCTTGCGGCAGCGGCGTTTTTCCTTCTTATGCTCAGACTTGGAAAAGGCAATATCAGACTGGGAAAACGCGGACAGAAGCTCATAGATCTGTTCTGCGGGTGCTCATTCGGTATCTATCTTATCCACATCTTGTTCCTGGACAACTATAAGAAGCATATGAAAGCATGGGATCTGTCCGCGTGGATTGCGGTGCCCGTACTTATTGTAAGCATTGCCGCAGTGTCATTTATGTGCGTGTGGCTGATACGAAGATTTAAGATGGGACGGAAGATCACATAGAAAATTCCCTTACATACATTCCTTTTCCCTGCACATACTATCATTGAGGTGATAGCATGAACAAAAAGCAGCAGGAGCAGCAAAACAGGCAGAAGGACCTGAACAGCTTCAACAGCATTACACAAAAGTCAAAGCCAGAGAATCAGAATCAAAAACATAATGTCCGATCTGAAGCGGTGGAGCCGAAAAACAGACAGGTTTAAGAGATTCGAGAGGGTATTTCAGACCCGTTGCAAGTCAATACAGATACCCCAAAGTACAAATCTTTAGAATATCTTTATTTTCTTATATCAGCCTCCTTTAGATTTACAGGATATCCTGTAATCAATGAAAGGGGGCTGTATTTTATGTCAATTCAAGAACTTACCAATTATTTTTTACAATACGGCGCTTTTTTCATCTATCTGATTGTTCTGCTGGAATATTTGAATCTCCCGGGATTTCCGGCGGGAGTCATCATGCCGCTGGCAGGGATCTGGGCGGCGAGAGGGGAGATCAGCTTTGCGGTGGTGATGATACTGACCGTGGCGGCAGGACTGACCGGGAGCTGGGCGCTCTATCTGCTGGGACGGTTCGGCGGCAATAAGGTGATGGGATTTTACCTTAAGAAGTTTCCCAGGCATCAGCCCGTGATCGAGGATAAGATGGAGTTCTTAAGGCAGAAGGGAAGCATAGGCGTATTCGTGAGCAAGCTGCTCCCCATGGTGAGGACGCTTATCTCTATCCCGGCGGGTATGGTGAAGATGAATTTTACGAAATATACGGTGAGTTCTGCGTGCGGAATATTTCTCTGGAATCTGGCGTTTGTCGGAGCGGGATATTTCTTCGGGGACGCGGCAATTGATTTTCTGGCATAAGGGAAGAAAGCACATCGTCTCATGCACACTGATGCAGCTGCATGATGAATAAAGGGGGATCATATCCATGAAGATAGCAATGCTGACAAACAATTACAGACCTTTTGTGGGAGGGGTGCCGATCTCTGTGGAGAGACAGGCGCAGGAATTGGTAAAGCTGGGACATGAGGTGACAGTCTTCGCTCCTATGTATGGAGATACAGAAGAAGAACAGCAAAAAGTGCTTCGGGCGGATGAAGATGCACCGGAACGGGTCGTGCGTTATCATACGCAGAAGAATAAGATGGCGAACGGTATGGTATATCCGGCAGTGCTTCCGACAGAGATCACAGAGGTGTTTGCAGATGAGATCTTTGATGTGATTCATATACACCACCCGATGTTCGTAGGACCGCTGGGGATCCGGCTGGGGAAGAAGTACGGTATCCCGGTCATTTTTACATGCCACACCCGCTATGAGGATTACCTGCACTATATTCCGGCGCTGCGGGTGTATGATCACAGTCCGGTGTGCAAGAAAAAAGCTGTCAGGTGGATACGAGAGAAAGTGATCCCGGCGTATATCAAATGGTTTGCCGACCAATGCGATCTGGTGCTCTCTCCGTCGGCGGGCATGAGGCAGATACTCAGAGGGTACGGGATGAAGAGCGCATCCGCTGTATTTCCTACCGGTCTGGAAGATGGGTTTTTTAAAAGAAATGCTACGCGCGCAGCAGAGATACGAAGGGAGTACGGAAAAGGAAAGAAACATCTTCTTGTCACGGTGTCACGTCTGGAGAGGGAGAAGAACTATGGATTCCTGCTCCGGGGAATCGCGGATGTCCGCCGTAAGGCAGGAGACGATTTTCACGTTCTTATCGTAGGAGACGGAAGCCAGAAGGCGGAACTGAAGGTCAGGGCTTCTCTGCTGGGTATACAAGACATAGTTACATTTGTGGGAAATATTCCCAATGAAGAAGTAAAAGATTACTTAAATGCCGCGGATCTGTTCATGTTCGCCTCGACATCGGAGACTCAGGGGATCGTGCTGGCGGAAGCATTTGCCTCAGGAACTCCTGTCGTGGCGGTACGCGCCGTAGGAACAGACGATATCATCGAGAATGGCGTGAACGGATTTCTGACAGAAGAGGAAGAGGAGACGTGGGCGGACCGTGTGGCAGAAGTGCTGTCGGATGAGAGCAGGCTCAAGGAGATGGGCAGAGCAGCCCTTGACTCTGCCGAAAATTACCGTGCCTCCACACTTGCCATCTATGAGGAGATGCTCTACAATCAATGTGTCGGCGCAAAAAGGACAGAACTTAAAAGAGCGGCAGGACTGTTGGAGAGGGCACAGGACAGAAAGGAAGAGACAGGCTATGGGACTGAAGAAGATCGCAGCGAATATCCTGCAATGGTCATTCACTAGATATCTTTCACTTATCGACCGTACTGTGAGGATCATATGGGATGAGGAAAATATATACGGGGACAGCCAGATCTTCGGATTCTGGCATGAGGACAGTTTCTTTATGAACGTTGTGCTCGAAAAGCTGTCGTACAAGACCACGCCGGTGGATGTGATCGTAACGGCGGACACAAGAGGAAATTATATAGAGAATATGGTCAGACGGTGCGGGGGAAGCGCACTGCGCGTTCCTGACGGATATAAGGCATTTGCCACACTGAAAAAGATCGTTCAGGACTCTTACGAAAAGACACATTCTGTCGCCGTAGCGCTGGACGGTCCGCTGGGGCCGAGACATGAGCCGAAGAAGCTGGCGTTCTATCTGTCGGAACACGCAGAGGAAGAATTTGTCGGTATCAGTCTTTCATATTCGTCCTGTCTGCGGCTGACACGCAGATGGGATAAATATGTGATACCACTGCCGTTTACGACAGTTGCCGTGGCGGTGAAAAATTACGGTATCGTGAAGAAAAACGCAGTTCCCGACCTGCCGGTGGACGCGGATATGAACATCCAAGGCATGTGCACTTCCGAAAGTGTGTCGGAAAGCGCTTGATGGGCCCGTTTGACGGAAGCATGGACGAATTGTGGGATTCACTGGTAGAACGGGGCGCTCCGAGGTGCAGAAAAAACAGGAGAATATTCAAAAGGAGATAGTACAGACATTATGGAAACTAATCATATTTTGGTCGTTGAAGATGACAAAGAAATCCGCGAGGGCGTGCAGATTTATCTACAGAGCCAGGGTTATAAAGTCTTTCAGGCAGCGGATGGAATAGAAGGGCTGGAAGTGCTGGAGAAAGAGGAAATCCATCTGGCGATCGTGGACATCATGATGCCAAGGATGGACGGTATCCGCATGACGATGAAGCTCAGGGAGAAATATGATTTCCCGGTGATCATGCTGTCTGCCAAGTCCGAGGAAGTGGATAAGATCACAGGATTAAATATCGGAGCTGACGATTATGTGACAAAGCCGTTTACACCTATGGAGCTGATGGCGAGGGTCAATTCCCAGCTTAGGCGTTACCGAAAATTTTTAGAGAAACTGGCTCCCAAAGAGAATGTTCACGTGATCGGAGGACTGGAGATCAATGAGGAGACAGTGGAGGTGACCATGGACGGCAATCCTGTGAAGCTGACGCCCATCGAGTACAAGATCCTGCTGCTGCTGGCGAAGAATCCGGGCAGAGTATTCTCGGCAGAGGAAATATACGAGCGGGTTTGGCAGGAGAAAGCGGTCAACACGGACACGATCATGGTTCATGTGAGGAACATCCGGGAGAAGATCGAGATTGATACCAAAAATCCAAAATATTTGAAGGTGGTGTGGGGAGTTGGATACAAAATTGAAAAACAACCGTAGAACAGGAATCGTTGTTGTACTTATTATCCTTGCGATGTGTTCTTTCATCATGATCGCGCAGTACAGTGAGATATCGAGGGTTCTGGACGCGGGGGAAACGGCGGAGACGAGGCAGGAGAAGGTGCTTTTGGAGATCGGATACGATCTGGCAGAGGGAAACTATCTCCTCTGCAATGAGTATAAAAATGAAACCCCCGTGTCCGAAATATTGGAGGAGTACGGACGGCTCCACTTTGACCTGCTGAGAAAATATATGGATTACGGGGTCTTTGATTCCTCTGTGCTTGAGGAGAGAGAAAACAGTGAGCAGGAGGCGCAGGGAAATACGGAAGATACAGAGGATACAGAAAATGCAGAAGGATATTCAAATGTGGATGCGGAAGACCTGACAGACCCCTCTAGAAAAGACTATGCGTTCCGCGTGGAGTTTGAGTTTACGGACAGAGGAGAAGTCGAGGATGTCCGGGTGGACGGAAGCGCGCTGGAACCAGAAGAAGCATATGACCTTGAGACATATTTTATTAATTCGGCGATGTCCGCACAGGACGGCTATATCTCTGATATCATTACCCCGTCCAATGTGACGGTCATCTACGGGATGACACAGGAGAATCTGGACGCTTATGTCGAACAGACAGTAGTGGATATGTCTGACGAGTATGAAATCAACCATATCGGAGCATACCGGGATACAGTTGAGATGCTGGCGCTGACAGTCATTGCCGCCGCACTCCTTCTGCCGTTATCCAAGAGGCTGGACATCAGTGACAGCAAGATATTCCGGGCTCCCTTTGAGATTCCTCTTTTGATACTCTTCTGCGGCGGGATACTGCTGGAGGGCCCGGCAGTCATTGTACGCATGACTATTGAGGGAACATTACTCCCGGGCATGGGAAATGGGATGGAACTGGCAGCGTGGATATTTAACTTTATCATGTGGATGTTTGTGTTCGGGGTAATGTTCTGGGGAACAACTTCTGTGAGGGCGGTATTCCGCATGGGAACAGCTTACTGGAAGGAGCGGACGCTGACCGCCAGACTGATCCGTCATATCCGAAAGCGAGGTGGTAAAAATGACGGGACTATAAAAGCCAGAGCAGGGGGGATTTGGAAGAGGATCAAGGCATTTATAGACAGAGAGTATGACGCGCTGCTGCATATTGATTTCCGGGAGAAGACGAACCGGACGATCTTAAAGATCGTGGCGATCAACTTCGTAATTCTGTTCATTGTGTGCCTTTTCTGGTGGTACGGGACGTTCGCGCTGATCGTTTACTCGGCGCTCCTTTTCTTCTTCCTGCGGAAATACACGAAGGATCTTCAGGAAAAGTATAAGCTGCTCCTTGAATCTACAAATCAGCTTGCGGAGGGGCATCTGGACGAGCCCATTGAAGGGGATATCGGGCTGTTCAACCCCATACAGGACGAACTTAAGAAGATCCAGAAAGGCTTTAAGAAAGCGGTAGAAGAAGAAGTGAAGAACGAGCGCATGAAGACTGAGCTTGTGACCAATGTATCTCACGATCTGCGCACACCTCTGACTGCTATCATCACATATACTGATCTTCTGAAAAATGAGTCAGATGAGGAGAAGCGCAAAGAATATATTGAAGTTCTGGAAAAGAAGTCTCTCAGGCTGAAGGTGCTTATTGAAGATCTATTTGAGATCAGCAAGGCAGCAAGCAAAAATGTAGTCATGCACTATATGAAAGTGGATATCGTAGATCTGTTAAAGCAGGTCGGGCTGGAGAACGATGGGAAGATCAGGGACGCTCATCTGGATTTCCGGTGGAAACTTCCGGAGGAGAAAGTCGTCATGTCTCTGGACAGCCAGAAGACGTACCGTATCTTTGAGAATCTTATCGTGAATATCACGAAATACGCGATGCCGCATACGAGAGTCTATGTGGAGATGACAGATCAGGAAAATTCGGTTCATATCTCCATGAAAAATATATCTGCCGCCGAACTGAACTTTGACGTGGAGGAGATAACAGACCGGTTTGTACGGGGAGATTCTTCGAGAAATACAGAAGGATCAGGGCTGGGGCTTGCCATTGCCAAGAGCTTTGTAGAATTACAGCACGGCACATTGAAGATATCTACAGAGGCAGATCTGTTCAAGGCAGATATCATCCTTCCAAAGCTGGATATCCGTCAGGGAGACGAAGAGCAGAGTTGATATGTTGTCTTTTGCTGCTGAGCTTCTGCGGAGAATCCCGAAAAAGTATGCACGAAAAAAGGACCGTAAGGTCTTTTTTTCGTGCAGGAGATCCGCTTGCGGAACACTTTTCTAATGACATCTCATAGCGCCGATGCCCAGCCCTCCTGGTCCTACATGGGCTCCGATGCTCATGGTAAGGGGGAAATAGATCAGTTCCAGCTCAGGGAATGTTTTCTCTAACTGGGATTTAAACGCTTCGAAACGCTCCTCATCCATCTGGGTGTTGGCAATTCCGATCTTCAGGCATCCCCGTTCTTTTAAGTAGGAGAAGCGGGCGTTGATATCGTCCTTAAGTGCATTTAACATGGTCTGAAAAGCAGATTTCATCCCCCGTGTTTTTGCGTAAGAATCCAGCTTTTCTCCCTGTATGGTGAGTACGGGCTTTAAGTGCAGCACTGTGCCGACAGCAGCGGCAGCAGGGGTGATGCGTCCGCCCTTTTTCAAGTATTCCAGCGTGTCCACAGCAATATAGATGGTGGCGTCTAAAGCCTCTTTTTCGAGGATGTCTTTAATCTCCTGCGCCGTATTTCCTGCCTTGGCCAGCGTCTGAGCGTCCAGCACGGACATGGCCTGTGTGACAGAGATGCGCCGGTTGTCCACCACGAATACCCTGCCTTTATAAGGTTCATCCTCAGCAAGGATAAGAGCGGTCTGGCAGGTGTTGCTCAAGGAAGACGACATAGGGATAAAGACCAGTTCATCATGAGTGGCAAGGATATCATTCCACATGGCGGTCACATTACCGGGCGACGGCTGTGAAGTTGAGATTACAGCGCCTGAGGACTGTTTTCCGTAAAATTCTTCTAATGAGATATTAACTCCTTCGTAGTAGGTCTTCCCGTCGATAATGACAGGCATAGGGAGCACATAGATCCCATATTTGTCTGCTTCAGACGGCATGATTCCGCTGTTGCTGTCTGTCATGATGGCAATACCTGACATGATATCCCTCCTAATCTTATCGTTTCTAACATTACCTTACTATCAGTTTTTCATTTATTGACCATTATTATAACAGGTGTTAAAATTATAGCAAAAGCAATTTTAAATCACAATGAACAATAATAAGAAAATGTAAGATATCTATACATGAAAGGAAAAGTGTCAGGAAATATGGAGGACAGAAGGATCATCAAGACAAAACGGAACTTGAAAGAGGCTCTGATCGCTATGCTTGCAAAAGAGGATTTCGAGCATATATCTATCACAGAACTGTGCAGGAAAGCAGAGGTGAGCAGGATCACCTTTTACTCGCATTACAGTGACAAATACGCGCTCCTTGACGATATTTTCAATGATATGCTGGACATCGGGACAGCAGATTACCGGAGAAGACAGGCAGAGAACAACCCGTTGCGCAGGGTGACCGCGGGTTATGTCAATATGCTGGACAGCATCCTTGACCTGTACTATGACAGATTCTACTTTTTCCAGTACACGAATCCCGAAAAGAACCCGTATCTCGGTTCCCGCCTTTACAGCATTATCCTTGAGACAGTGGAGACGCATACTCTGCATGTGGAGCAGAGGTTCAGGCTGCGTTACTCGCCGAAGAAGATCGCTGGCTTTGTCTGTTATGGAATGCTTGGTTTTGTCAATGAATCCCACAAGGAAAAGACACCGCTGGAGGATATCAAAAAAGAGGCGCGGCGTCTGCTGACAGATGTGCTGAAATCGGGTGTTCTGACAGAAAGTGATGAATAGCGCTTTCAGAAGAAAAGCAAGAGGCTGCCGTATCAATGAGCATTAAATCTGTGACATGCCGATGATTGATACAGCAGCCATTTTTATTATGTCCGGTCGTGATTCCGGATATCTGCATATTTGCGGAAAATGTGGCGCAGCATGAAGACCGAGCAGGTGGCAAGGACGAATTCAGCCGTGCACTGTGCATAGGAAAGCCCGTACAGCGGGAACAGCCAGTTCAGGAAGAACAGTGCGGGGATCTCCAGTACGATTTTGCGCATGATGGCGAAGATAAGCGCGTATCGTCCAAACCCGAGCGCCTGAAATACGCCTACTGCGAGGAAGTCTAAGGAGAGGAATACCAGTCCTAAGGAAAAACCTCTCAGGAATCTGCCGCCGTAAGCGATGATTGTATCATTCCGCATGAACAATTGTATGAGACGTTCTGAACCTGCGAAATACCCTATTGTGACTATGGCGAGGACAGGGAGCATGATCTTTATCGCAAAAAGGATTGTATCTTTCATCCGCTTCCGGTTTCCCGAAGCAAAGGTGTAGCTGATAAGAGGCATGATGCCCTGTGAAAATCCCAGAGTAATCTGCATGGGGACCATGTAGATCTTGTGCGCGATCCCCATAGCCGCCACGGCATCCGCTCCGAAGGAGGAAGCAAAGTTGTTTAAGATGGTCATTCCCGTCACGTTGAGGAGATTCTGGATGGACGCGGGAATCCCCACGCCGCACACTTCTGTGACGATCTGCTTTTTCAGACGGAATTTGCGGGGATCTATACAGACAAATGTATTCCCTCTCTTTATATAAAGAAGCACAAGGAAATACGAGCATGCCACGCAGTTTGAGATAAAAGTAGCAAGTCCGGCTCCGGCAGCGCCCATACCAAGACCCCAGGGCAGGATAAAGAAGGGATCAAGTATGATATTTAACAGACAGCCGCTCATGGTTCCAACGCTGGCGTGAAGAGCGGCTCCTTCCGAACGGACAAGATACGCCATGACCACATTGACGATGGCGGGTGAGGCGCCTAAGCATACAGTCCAGAATATATAGCCTTGTGTTGCTTCCCATGTGTCCGGAGACGCGCCGATGAGGGTAAGGAGAGGGGAGTTGAGGATCATGCAGAGGAGCCCGAAGGCAACTCCGCTTATGAGGGCACACCAGAATCCGAAAGCGGAACTTTCCGACACTGTCTCATAATCTTTCCGCCCTAAAGCGCGGCTCATCATGCTCGAAGTTCCTACGCCGAAGAGGTTGTTCACTGCGTTAAATGCCAGGAGGACAGGCGCGGAAAGAGCGACGGCGGCATTTTCCACAGGATTGTTGAGCATTCCTACGAAATAAGTGTCCGCCATGTTGTAGATGACCATGACGAGGGAACTGAACACCATAGGGACTGCCAGTTTCGCCACGGCGGACGGGATGGGAACCTGCTCAAAAAGAACTTCTTTCTCGTTTTCATTCATATGATATCATTCCTTTGTATGAATATAGAAAATATATGGGGATAGAAAAAACGGAGAAACCTTGCTCTCAAGGATTCTCCGAATCTTTCTCAATGCGGAAGAGGAGACTTGAACTCCCACAGGATAAAACTCCCACTAGAACCTGAATCTAGCGCGTCTGCCATTCCGCCACTTCCGCTCGACAAGTGGTATTCTATCATAACCGGGAGTGTTTGTAAAGACCTAAATTTTTGTATTGGCCAAAGAACTTTTTGCGGGGCATCACACAGGCGTGAGCGTATCTTTGGAAGGAAAAATCACGAAGTCTACGTTCCGTAGACAATGGAGAAGCAAACGTGTATTGTAAAAAAACTTCCGGCTGAGTATGATGATAACAGAGTGTGACGCTCAGGAGGATGCGACAGATAAAGGAGGAGCAGAATGGAGAATAAGACGGGAAGCTTTATCGCACACCGGAGAAAAGAACTGGGAATGACCCAGAGACAGCTTGCGGAGATTTTAGGAGTCACAAATAAAGCGGTATCAAAATGGGAAACCGGTCAGGGTCTGCCTGACGTGGGCAGTCTGCCGGAGCTTGCCAGGGTGCTGGGAGTGACAGTGGATGAGATACTGGACGGAAAGGAAGCGGTCAGGGAATATGTTTCATATGAAGGCAACCTTCTTGATATCCTGGCAGAGCGGGCGTGGGAAAAGGCGTCAGGTCTGCGGGTGAAACCGTGTGATTTTGCCGGAGCACTGTGTTTTCTCCTGTCAGCAGGGCTGACCGCGGTACAGATATGGCATCTTTTCATAGGAAGAGAGCGTGGGCTTGTATATCTGACAGATTACATACCAGCAGTGATGACGGGAGCAGCGGTGGCGCTTTTGTGGATCGGAGGAGTTTGTATCCGGCGTCTGCGCCGTATATGGAAGAAAGGCTGCGTCATGGTCGCGGCAGCGGTTCTGTTCATTACAGGGATTGCCGTGTGCATGGTCTTCCGGCCGGCAGGAAAGGAGATCATAAGTCTGTCTCCCGACGCTTCAAATATCATGAAGCTGCAGATTGAAGAAAATGGGCGTGCGGTCTTATACAGGCAGAGAGGTGTATTATTTGCGGCTCAGTCAGATACGTTTCCTTTTACAGTAAAAAATACTGTAAAAATCCAATGGCTGGAAGATGACGTCTGCGCCGTGACTTATAAATCGCCGGATGACGGAAATATCCATCAGTATGTAGCGACTTACGGAGACCGGGGCAGCGGAATTTCTTACTATTATGTATTTAACGCAGTGTACGGGACATGGGCGGCAGAGGATGACCCGGGAAATTATTCCATTGAGGCGACGGACGGACCGGATGGGGGCATTACCGTGCGCACGCCCGAAGGGGAAGAACACTATGATGCAGACCAGTGTCTCCAGTATGGTACGCTTGCGCTGGTGTTTCCGAGAGAAGACCCGGAGTGGACGCTGGTGCTGAACAAAGACTGTGTGCTGAATGAGGACGGTTCCGGGATAGAGGATGGAGGTACATTGACTCTTTGCAGAGTCGGGATGGATAAGACCGCGCTTCTGACGCTTGACAAAGCGGGGCGGATGAGGCGGACAGACTGATGTCCGGCGGAGAAAGGGCAGACGGATCAGCAGGCTGGTATTGAAGAAGGAGGAGAACAGCATGTACGGACAGGACGAAAGCAGGACAGGCAGGAAGATCTTTTTTGTGGCGGCAGTTACGGCAGCAGGTATTGCAGCGGTTGTGGCATTTTTCTTCGCGGCAGGATATGTCATCAAGTACATACAGGAATATTTGAAATATGTTTCTCTACAGGGAACGGGGATCATGCTGGAGAGAGACGGTCTCTCCGGTCTGATGGACTGGATCGAAGATAAGGAAGAGATCCCGGCTCATGTGAATGTGTCGTATTTTCAGGCAGATCTCAGGAAAAAGAACGGCGAGGTGTATGATTTTACACTTTCTATGGAGACATTTGATGAGGAGGATAACTATATACAGGATGTCCGTTTCTTTTACGACAGTACTACCGGAGAGATGAGCCGGACGGAAGATGAGATCACTTATCTTGCGATCCGGTATGATCCCAACGCGGAGGCAGAATATGTGGACGCGCAGCTGAAACGGATTCCTTTCCGGGCACAGATGCGAGAGCTGGATTTTGACCGGTATACCGCGGAGTATCAGAAAGACCGGAGACTTCAGAAGGGAACTCCTGTCATAGATGGAACGGATGGGGACATGTTCCCGGTGCTGACTTGGAAAGAGTATGAACAGTGCGCGGGCGGAGTCAGCGACGGAAGTTCCCAGGTGGTAGTTTCCCTGACAGACGGAACAGGGGCGACAGGGCAGAGGATCGAGTATCTGTGCGCGGCGTCGGATGAGGCGGCATTGACCGGGCATCCGGAAAGCGTGATGCAAGTGGATTATAAAATCAATCAAAATGAGTTGATGCTGACAGACGATCACGGCGAGACATGGATACCGAGCGGGCTGACTAAGAATGAAGTGCAGGAAACACTGGATATTTACCGGAGCGGCAATGAGATCCCGGAGAACAGTTTCTGCGCAGACGGAAACGGAACCTTTGCAGTATTCTACGGCAGAGATCCGGTGCTGCGCGTGCTCACGGATAATGGCCCTTCCTGGACAGACATTCCGTTTACAGAAGAATTTCCGAGAGGCTGCATCGCAAGGGTTATCCGCTTCCTGGACAGTGAGAACTGGTACGCGGCTCTGGGAACAGACTGGTCCATGGGGACCGGCGGGGCAACCTATGTGTATTGGACCCATGACGGTGGAAAGACATGGACATCCAGTCTTGTGCCGGACACGGACGCCCTGCTGCTGACAGGGCTGGAGTACGCGGATACAATGAACGGGATGCTGACCTTGGAGGGCGTCAACGGGGGAGATACGTGGCCGCATGTGTATATCACGACAGACGGCGGGGAGCGTTTTACAGAGATCGAATTCCCGTGGGATACCATCGGAAGCGACGTGACCTTTATCAATAAAGTGGACAGCCTCGTGTATGAAAACGGAGTGTATACCCTGATCATGGGTCAGGGTAAGTACGGAAATATGAAGGCAAGATTCACAGCGGAAACACTGGACAAAGCATGGACGTTTGAAGAGAGTTATATCGGGACTGTCCACACGTACGGATAGCATACGAAAGGATTTTACACAGAAAAGAATAAAGATTGACATATATCGGTTATCTATATATAATGAAGATAAATATATAGATAACCGATATATTTTTCCTTGGTATGGGGGCGGGACAAGAGAGAAATTCCCGGAATATGATGCAGATCCCGCGGCAGGACAAAAGGACAGATATGATCGGCGGAAGGAGGAGTATATGGCAGTAGATAAAAGTCTCATATCAGGCAGCACAGCCATGCTGATATTAAAACTTCTTTCAGAGAAGGATATGTATGGCTACGAGATGATCGAGACACTCAAACAACGCTCGAACAACGTATTTGAGCTCAAAGCCGGGACATTGTATCCCCTGCTTCACAGCCTTGAGGCGAAAGGGGCGCTCATGGGGTATGAGAGACTTGTGGGGGCGAAAGTGAGAAAGTATTACAGTATCACGAAACAGGGCCGCAAAGCCTTGAAAGAAAAGGAAGAAGACTGGCGGACTTACTCGCAGGCTGTCGTGGACGTTATAGGGATGCTTGCTTTTGAAGGAGGGATCGCATGAACAAGGACTGTATGCACAGGGAACGCATGAATGAGGGGCATATGAACTGTGAAGAGTATCTGAGCACGCTTACGGGACAGATACGCTGTAAGATGGCGCGCGGGGAGGTGGCGGAGGAAGTCAGGGGACACATCGAGTGCCAGACTCGAGCATTTATGAGTGAGGGAATGGAAAGAAATGAGGCAGAGGCTCTGGCAGTCCGGGAGATGGGCGATCCGGTGGAAGTGGGAAATGAGCTGAATAAGATTCACCGTCCTCAGATGCCGTGGGGCACGATCGCTCTGATCGTCGCCTTAAGCATCGCAGGGTATCTCGCCTATTATCTTTTCACAGCGAAGTGTGTGGATGAAGC